>SMTZ1_10006110_pt1 | contig 33714 bp, 37 predicted proteins | sample DeeMarSWOR136_30_FD_25667 | JGI IMG/M metagenome (IMG submission 25667) | reverse complement strand
GCCAATGTCCCTCCGGTTAATCCCAGCTTGAGAATGACCAGAAAAGAACTCAAGAATCCGTATATACCTTGCGTGCCCGGAAGAGCAACGAGCAGGAGAAGGCTCCCAAATTTTTCCGGATCTTCACTCATCACTCCACTCGAGGCTTGGCCCGCGAGTCCCACACCAATGGCCGAACCTATTCCGCCCAGTATCACTGCCAGGGCTCCTCCCAATATAGCCAATGTTAAGCCAAGAGCCATATCATCCACCTCCTTTACATAAACTCCACATACTTGCTTTCCAATTCAAAAGGTTTAAACGGTTTGCCTCCGGATTGAAAAAACTTGCTGAAAAATTCCACGAACTGCAGACGCATAGAATGGACAAAACCGCCAAGAAAGCTTATCCCCAGGTTAAACAAATGTCCACCCACAAAAATCAACGCAGCAAAGAGCCATCCCAACCAGGGAATGCCGAGAGCCGTCTGGCACAGCGTATTCACAACCATGGCGATAACACTCGTAGCCAATCCCAGTGCCAAGAGGCGAGAATATGACAGTACATCAGCCAAATATCGGGATATGTCATACAAGCTGTATAATCCGCCGAAGAAACGGGAAAAGGGATTACGACTAGGGGAAGCAAAAAATACGATACCGCCTGCTCCGACGAGCGCAAGGATGCCCCATAAAGAATGCTTGGTCAATGCATACACAACCAAAGAGGGCAGGAGGACAAGCCACCCCCCCTGGACAAAGATGGCTCGAAGATAATTCTTATTCTTGAATCCTGAAATCATGTTCAGAAGAGTCCCAAACCAAACCTGGATAAAGCCGAGACCGAGAGACAAGAGGAGAAAAGATACAGGGTCCTTGAGAGGGTCCAGCACCATCAATTGCCTTATAGGAAATCCAAACCATCCTCCCACCAAAGTCCCGAGAATAACTGTGGCCACACCCAGAACTGAAAGAAGGGTCAGGAACTGCTTCAATCCTCCCTTGGGCTTGGCGAATCGAAGGTATAAAAAGCTCAACAACGCAACAAGTAATCCATATCCTGCTTCGCTCACGGTCAAACCAACGAAGAGAAAAAAGAAGGGAGCCAACGGCAGCGTCGGATCAAGGGTGCCTTGTTGAGGGAGGCCGTAAAGCTTGGTTATCAACTCAAAGGGTTTTCCCACGCTCGGATTCTGCAGTACGATGGGAGGGTCTTCATCCTTCAGCGGCGGTCGGAAGTAACACTGGATAAGTTCGGCATAAGGTTGGAGCTTGGCTTCAAGTCTGGGTATATCCTGGGTTTTTATCCAGCCCTCGAGAAAAAACACTCTTTCTGTTTCTCCCAGGTATTTTGATGACAGGAATTTCCCCCTCTCATTGAGCAGGACATCATAGATGCGCATTAATTGTTCTCTGTATACTGCGACGTCTTTTCCCTCGTTCTCCAAGGCCTGCAGTTTATCCCCGGATATGGTTTTCTCTTTCCTCAATTTTTCCGCTAAATCATTGACAGTATCTTGCGAAACAGCTCTTTCTAACATGGGTTCGGTGAAATAAAGAGGATAGAAACCGAGCTGCTTGAAAAGCTGCTCGAAAGATTCTCTCTCGGCCTTGAGATAAACCATGAGGAGATGCACTGTACGTTTCCCCTGAGATAGGACATGGACCCACAGGGCCTCTTCCTTCTTTGATGACAACTCTTTGAATGAAGAGAAGGGCATGGAACCGAGAATCACTTCAGTCGATTCTGTGGCCGCCACCAATCTGATGGGCAAATCCAGGCACATCAGGGGGGACAAAAATTCTTCCTCTTTTTCTAAAAACCTTATATGTAAAAGTGTGTCATTTTTTTTCTTCTCGATATCTTCTATCTTCTCCAAAAGCTTGACATAATCCAACTTCAAGACCTTTTCTCTTTCCTGTCTTTGAATTTGGGGCTTCTGCGATACCAACTTTTTTGCGAATCCCTTCTCCTCCCATTGAGAAAGGTATTCCAGAGCATTGGTCAAACGATGAAGAAGATGATCTAGATGAGAGACTTCTGTCGAAGGCATGTTCAGACCTAGATTCTCGTAATCAGCTTTTTCTATCTGAAGGATTCCTTCCTCTTGAAGGGACGAGAGAAAGTCTTGTTTCAGACCCGAATAAGCAAGGATCTGAACTTTCTGGATTTCAGCGATAGCCATGGATCAGACCGCCTCCTTTTCTAGAAATTCCTTTAGCTTGTCTCTCACCCTTTCCACTGCCTTGGACATTACAGATTCGGCCTTCTCACGAAGCAAAGACTCTTCTTCCTCGGATTTCTTCCTGATCATATCCATCTCTTTTTTTGCCTTTTCAATCAGCTCTTTTTTCCTCTTCTCGGCTTCCTCCCTTGCCTCCTTCATGAATTTTTCTCTAATCTGATCTGCTTCCTCATGAGCCTTCTGGACTATTTCAGAAGAGGTTTTTTCCTTGGCCTCCCGTATGATGTCTCGCGCTTTTTCTTCTGCCTCTTTAATACTCTGGAGGGCACGAAAGGCTTCTTTATCGTGTGTTTCCTTTTCCATTTCGAAGATCCTCCCTTGTTCTATGGCAAAACATCCGGGTAAAGATAATAGGCTCTGTAATCGAGCTTTCGTCTTCTTACTTGTTCCTCTATGACTCTATATGGGGATTTAAAATCGAAGAGGGCAGATCTGAAAAGCACAACTGCACCTGCCTGCACAATATCATCCAGAAGAGAAAAGGCAATCCCTTTTTCCCAATGGAGGACAAGATTCCCCCCCGAGGAACATGCTGAACGGGTGACGTCTTTAACGATTGACTGGCTCTCCTCATCGGCAAGGCTCAGATCAGCAATATGAATCCATGCACCGTTTTGAGCCAAATCCACAACCGGCATCTCCAAGGATCCATGATGATAGTAAACGAGCCAGCTTCTGCCTTTTCTGCAGTTGTGGGCCAATTGAACAAGAAGAGAGAGATCCCTTTTGGTCTTTTTGTTGGAGACATGAACATACACGCCGCTTCTTCCTAGATTCATCAACTCAGTCAAGGATAAGGATTCTCCTTCTTCCTCTGTGCCTAAAGCACCGTTATAAAAAAGGACGACCGCAGCATCTCCCCTCTTCGAGGAAGCATTGACTATCTCCAACTCCTGGGCGTTTGATCGCGCATCGTCTGAGGTGTAGATATCTGCTCCCCCTGCGGCGAGCCATTCAAGTTCAAAGGAACTAAACCGTCCTGTATCGATCAATCGAAACCGATGTCGTCTATCTCGAAAACGACGGACAGCATCGAGGAGTATGGGATATTCATACTGGTCGTCACGCACAGTAATATCCTTGCTTCCCCTTACCATGAAGAGCAAATCAGAGGCATCCTCTGGTCGTGGACTCTCTTTGAGTTCTTGTTTTTTGCTATCCATCCGCCGCCTGATAATTGAGGTTAATTATGGATTTGATAAGAATTAACTCGGGTAATTCATAAATTATTCAAGCATCTCTGAATTATTCAAGTACGAATCAAAAATCAAGGGACACTTTACCGGTTTAGAAAAAATCGGTACATGTCCCGGATTTCAACGCGTATAGCAAGAACTTCCGTTAAAAAATCTCGTTTATGAATAATTCAGGTTAAATAGTATGGCAAAAAAAGCGCTCCAAGTAAAGCTTCTTGCAAAAAAAAGCCCCTTCTTTTATCATCACCACAGGGTCCTTTGATATGGAACAAAGCCTCGTTCTCTTCTCAGGAGGTATCGATTCCACAACAGCCCTGTATTGGGCACTCAAAGAGAAAAAAAACATCTCCACTTTATCCTTCGATTATGGACAGCGCCATAAGCTGGAAATCCGACTATCTAAAAAAATCACAGATGACCTGAGAATTCCTCATAAAATTCTCGAAGTGAATCTCAATCAGATCGGAGGATCTTCCCTTACCGACCCATCACTTCCTCTCCCTCTGTTCAGTCAACTTGAAGAAATTGAAGGAGGTCTTCCTTCCACTTATGTTCCTTTCAGAAACGGAATTTTTCTTGCCCTCGCTTCAGCCTGGGCAGAGGTAAACGAGATCAACGCGATCATCTGTGGATTCAATGTAGTCGACTCGCCCAACTATCCCGATACTCGTCAGGCATTTGTCGAAGCAATGGAGAAGGCCATAAATGCTGGAACCAGGGCGGCCTTTGGTGGAGAGAAGCTGCACCTCCTCACTCCCTTCCTGGACATGAGAAAATCAGAGATCATTAAGTTAGGACTGTCTTATGGCGCCGACTACTCCTACTCGATCTCATGTTACCAAGGATCAGAAATCCCCTGCATGGAGTGCTCTTCCTGTCTTCTCCGCCAAAAAGCTTGGCAAGAGGTGGGGGCAAAGGATCCGCTCGTTTTAAGACTTGAGAAGGAAGGCAAACTATGAATTGGACATTGAGCGTTAGGGATAAATTCCAGGCTGCCCATTTCTTGAAAGAATACAGAGGCAAGTGCGAAAAGGTTCATGGTCACACATTCCAAGTAGAAGTACAGATTGAAGTGACAGAACTGGATCACACTGGAATTGGTGTGGATTTCACAGAAATCAAGAACACGCTTTCAGAGATTCTCCCCGACCACACACTGCTCAACGATGTGTACGATTTCAATCCCTCAGCAGAAAACCTTTCGCGGCACTTTTTTCACGAACTGAAAAAACACTATCCAGTAAAAGCTGTAACTGTCTGGGAATCCGAGGATGCATCCGCAACATATTCTGAAGATATCTGAGATCTTTCCCTCCATTCAAGGAGAAGGATTGCGCCAGGGAGAGCCTACTCTTTTTGTCCGGCTTGCAGGCTGTAACTTAAAATGTGATTTTTGCGACACAAAATATGCCTGGACATCTGGCCAAGAAATGGCGGTATCCCGAGTCATGGAAAGAGTAAGAAAGATTCATCATATTTTTCCTGCAAAATGGGTATCCCTTACAGGAGGAGAACCGCTCCTGCAGAAAGTCGAGGTGCTGGTCAGGCGTGTTAAAAATGAAGGCTTCAAAATTCAAGTGGAAACGAATGCCACCATTTACCGGCCAATGGCAGTGGATTGGTATACGATATCTCCTAAACCCCCCAAATATTTGTATCAACCTGAATACAGAAAAAAGGCAAAAGAAGTCAAAATTGTTGTGACACGGGGATTGGAACTTCGTGTGCTGCAAAAACTCAGACAGGAGCTCCCTGTAAAAATTCCTCTCCTGCTCCAGCCTCAATCCAACAGGAAATGGAGCCTGGACCAAGCCATGAAACTCCTCAAACAAGCCCTCGAAGCCGACCTTAACAATATAAGGCTTTCGGTCCAGATTCATAAAATCTTTGGCTGGCGTTAAATCTATCTGCACACAGTTTCCCCTTAAAAACATGTAGCCCGAGACCACTATTCCTTTTATTCTGAAATCAATCTAAAAAACACTTGACAAACGCATATTAAACTACTATACTTACTTTGAACTACAAAGTACTTTGAATTTATTTGATAAATTGTAAAAAAGAGGAAGAAATGAAAGAAGACCAAAGACAAGAAGCCTTGGAAAATATCGAGCTCATCAAAGAAGTGGTCCTCCATACGAAAAAGCACGTAGGCAGTTACGGGGGAGGATGGATATCCATAATCTGGGGAGTATTTTGTTTGGTCGGCGTGGCAGGACAAAGACTGTTTATCCCCCAAGGAGCGCTTATGGGTGTATGGTGGACAGCCCTTGTTGTTGCTGCCATATTCGCATCAATCCTGGTCGGTCAGAGATATCACAAAACACAACCTGTCAGAGCACAACACAGATATTTGCGATATTTTCTAAGATTCTGGTTGCCGCTCATTCTCCTGGGCTATACGCTCGCTCTCTTTATCGCCCTAACTCCTTCCTTCTCTAACCATTATATATCCATCGTTATGTTGCTTGTTGTTTCTACAGGATATCTCATCATTGGACTCCTGTTCTTCAGAGGAATTCTTTATATAGGGAGTATTGGATATTTCTGCACAGTCCTCAGCGCCATTTACTTTCTCGAATACAGCGATATCATCCTGGGATCGCTTTTTGGCGTGGGCTTGATCATCACGGGATTAGTCATCAATAAACAATGGAAGAACACATAGCCGTCAAACTCAACAAAGCCATCCATCAGAAAGCCCGCTTAGGCATTATGTCCATCCTGATGGCATCAGAGGAGGGCGAATTCAATTATATAAAGGAAAAGTTAAAGCTGACGGATGGAAATCTCAGTTCTCATCTAAGCCTCTTGGAAAAGAACAAATACGTCACGATCAAGAAAAAATTTTTCAAGAAAAAGCCCAAAACTTTATGTCGGATAACTGAAAAAGGCCGTCAAGCTTTTGAAGAATATCTGGAAAACCTAGAAAAAATCATCCGCAGCGTGCCGAAGGACTAAAGGAGGATAAAATGAATAAAGGTTTTACAGCAGGATTATTGTCTTTGAGTGTCTGTTTCCTGCTCATTTTCATCCCCATGATTTTCTGTGTTAATTCTGAAAGAAAAACAGGCTCTCTCTATCTCACAGGGGGCAATCTGCTTGACGTCACACAAGGCAAGATCATTCCCGACTCACTTGTGGCCATCAAAGGAAATGTTATCATTTACGCTGGCCCCAAAAAGCCTTTCGACAAATCGTCTGACAAAACTGTGATTGATTGTTCAGGGAAAACCCTTCTCCCAGGACTCTTCGATGCCCACATCCACTTGGGAGGCACTTCTACTCTTGGATATATCCCTATTGATGATCAAAGAAAGCTCGGCGCATTCCTGTATTCGGGTGTTACATCTGTGTTCGATCTCGGGGCCATACAGGATTGGATTTTTTCCCTTCGAGATGCAGAAAGAAAGGGTACACGTCTGTCTCCCCGCATATTTGCCGTTGGCCCCTTGTTTACATCGCCGAAAGGTCACGGAACAGAGTATGGTGTTCCTATGTCCTTGATCCCGACAACTGATGAAGAAGCCCGGGAGGCTGTCCAAAAATTAGTTGAGGCCAAACCTGATCAAATAAAGATTATCTACGAGAAAGGATCAAATCACTTCACATCTCTAAGCTACGAACTGATGGAAGTCATCATCGACGAAGCTCATAAGCATAACTTAACCGTCATCACACATGCGACCACGCTGGAACAAGCCAAAGATGCGGTTAAAGCAGGAACAGATGGCTTAGCTCACATCGTGGTCGATCAAGAAATGAGTGAGGACTTGCTCCTAAACATGAAACAAAATAATTTGTTTTGTATTCCCACTCTCTCTGTGTTTGAGGTTTTTTTCTGTGGTTTGCTGTCAAATCAAAAATATCTGGAATGGCCGCTGGTAAACAAGGCTGTTTGCCAAGAAATCATCGTTGATCTTAGAAAGCAGCGGGAAATTCCCTGGATCAAAGAAAGCTCTGAAACCAGAATGAAGAAATTTACAACCGCAAAGAGGAACGCCAAGATGATGTCTGATTATGAAATAAAGCTGGCCCTAGGAACAGACGCCGGAAATCCCGCAGTTTTCTTCGGGCCTTCAGCACATCGCGAGTTGGAACTCTTGGTGGAAGCAGGGCTCTCTCCTTCCGACGCTATCAAGGCTGCCACCATAAATGCTGCAGAAATTCTGGGACAAGGGGACAGATTGGGGACAATCTCTGAGGGAAAGCTGGCCGATATCCTTGTGATTGAAGGAAATCCTTTGAAAGACATCCGAAATGCCCAAAACATCTCAATAGTCATCAAGAATGGCCATATCTTAGAAAGAGAAGAATTGGCCCGAAAGATCAATCCTCCTGAAAAACCTTCAGCCAGGACAGAGCATAAAGCAAAAGCGTCAAAGAAGGCTACGCCCTCCCCTAAAATCGATACATCCGTTGCACAGAAGATCAAACAAGCCAAGGAGCTGATGAAAAAGGGTGTGGACACATGGGATCCTGAACTTATGAAAAAAGCAAGAGCCAGTCTCCTCGGACTCCTGGCCAAAGAAAAGCAAGAAAGCCTGTATCTTCTTTACTACATCGCGCTGTGCGATTTTCGGTTAACCAATTACTATCTTGCTTCAGCAGAGACGGATAAGGCTGAGACATATACGAAAGAAAGCCAGAGGTATCTGGAAAAGGCTATGCAAATAGACCCCAACTTCGGAGAGCTTGATGCATTGTATGCCTCTGCATTGGGTTTTGAAATCGCCCTTCACCAAGAGAAAGCCATGTCTCTGGGTTTTCAGATTTTCCAATATTTCGGCAAAGCCATCGAGAAAAGCCCTGATAATCCCAGGGTTCATTTTCTTAAGGGGGTTTCGGATCTTTTCACTCCAGAACAATTCGGGGGCGGGCCAGACGCTGCCATCAAAACTTTGACTAAATGTGTCGAGTTCTTCGAAAAAGAAGATGTCAAAGATCCTTTAAAACCTTCTTGGGGAAAAGAGGAGGCTTACACATTTCTCGGAATGGCTCACAAGCAAAAAGGAGAGACAAAGCAAACCGAAGAATATTTCAAGAAAGCCCTCGAAATCAATCCCGATTATGGATTGGCCAAAGAAGAATTGCGCAAACTCAAGAAATAGGAATCCACACGTTGCGCCCATAAAGAATCGAGCAGAGCAGGCAAATGATAAAAAGGCTTTTGTTTCCTTTCATGTTTCCACTTTTAATCACCTCTAACCTTTTCTCCCAACCTCAAATCATAGAAGGAAGGGTCATAGACAAAGAAACCAGGGACCCGCTTCCTGCCTATATTTCCATCAAGGACACCGATACCGGCACTTCGGCTGACTACGACGGTACATTTAAACTCGCGCTCCAATCCACATATATCGGAGATATCATCATCCTCGAAATCTTCCAGCTTGGGTATAAGAATAAAGAGGTAAGTGCCAGAGTGGGTGAAAAAATTCTTATAGAGCTTGAATTGGAACCCCTCCCTTCCCACGAAGTGTTGGTCACAGCTGACAGTATGGTCTCTGAGGAGAAAACCCAAAAAACAGTGACTCTGAAGAAGATGGATGTCTACACTCTGCCCGGAACAGCCGCTGATCCAGTGTATGCTTCACAAATACTTCCAGGCGTCAATTCCCTTCCCGATTCTTCCAATATGCTGATTCGCGGAGGAGATCCTAAGGAAGTAGCTTATTATTTTGATGGGATTGAAATCGAACAGCCCTTCCTTACTGGATCTCTGCATGAATCCTACTTCAGCATATTCGATAATCAGGTTATCGAGGGATTTAGTGTCTCTACATCTGGTTTTCACACCAAGTTTGGGGATGCTCTTTCTGGAGTAATGAGATTGAACAGCTACATGGGAATTCCCATAAAAAAAGTGGGGAGTTTGATTGGAAGCTATAACAGAGGACATTCCGCTCTGATGACAAAAATAAACAACAGAGAAGAGAGTGAATTTGAAACCGAAAATGCTTTTACAAAACTAAATATTAGGATCAACAAGGCCAACAGCATCAGAATAGTGGGCTTGATGGATAATTATGAATTTTCCCATGACAACGGATTTGGCACCACATCAAAAAACAAAATTGTTGGATTCTCTTTGACCTCCACCCTTGCTAAAAATCTTGTCACGACTTTGATATTTTCTCGAGTCAACCACCAGGCGTTTTTCGAAGTCAAAGACATATTTCAAAAGGAGTATGAGGACGATGTCTTCCAGGTCAGATGGGACACCTTCCTCGACCTGAAGAGTCACTATCTCGAATTCGGAGCAGATATCCAAAGAAGAAACCTCGACTTTTCCTTCGCTCTGGAAGATAGCCCTTCAGAAAAATCTGGAATTGCAGGAACCAGGTGGGGATTCTATTTCAGCGATAAGTTCAGGCTCCTGGACCACTTCTACCTAACTCTCGGCGGAAGGATCTATGCTCTTTCTATCCAAAGGACGGACATGAATTTTGATCCCAGATTCTCTCTGGCCTACTTCATAACTCAAAATGATATCCTGAGATTCTCCGCAGGATTGCATCATCAATATGGAGATTATTTTCTGCTTCAAAGCAATGAGCTAAATGCAAAACGAGCTGGCCATCTTTCCTTGACCTACGACAGAATCAGCGAAAATCTTGATCTCCGTATAGCCCTGTATAACAAAGAATATCGGAATCTCTTCCTGTATGAAGAAGATCTGATCAGCAACAGCGGATATGGCTATGCCCGTGGGGTAGAATTGTTTATCAAGTGGAAAAAATCCAAGTATGATGCTCTATTTGTGTACAATTTTCTGAGCTCAATGAGAAAAGAGAACGATATTCTTTTCTTGGCCACATCCCCCTATGAGATCAATCACTCGTTTACGGGAATATTTAAATACAATTTCCATGATGCCTCCCTAGGTATCAGATTTTCTTATGCCACAGGTCTGCCTTATACACCGCTGACCGGAAGAGAATGGGACGAGGTTAAAAGAATTTATATTCCGATTTGGGGTGCTCCGTACAGCCAAAGATTCCCTTCCTACCAAAGAATGGATATCAACGGAAGCAAAAATTTTACCTTTCAAAAAAGACTGATCGTGTTTTATTTTGGGATCACTAACGTGCTCAACCGTAAAAACATCCTCCGCTACGAATACAGCAGCGATTATTCTTTGCGGAGCAATAGCTATTCCATATTCGGCAGGTCTATCTTCGTGGGGATCTACATTCCAATTTTTTGATTTTAAAAAAACCCCAAAGCCAGCGCTTGTCATTTGTTGACAAAATTAGTCCACATGTCCAAGACGCGCTATGACTAGCATCTGATCTTTGCTCATTCTTTGTTTTTCTTTTTTACGAAAGAGCGATATCTGTATCGTGTCAAATAAACACCAGTCAATATGATCAAAGCACCTATAGCCTGCGAGAGACTGATTTTTTCGGCGATGAATACATAGGCGAACACCACAGTTATGATAGGGGTTACATTCCCATAAATTGCTGTTCTGCTGTTTCCTATCCTTTTGACTGAGGAATACCAGGCGACGTAGCTAAAAGCAAGGGCAAAGAGGGCCGAATAAATGAGGATGGACCAGGACTTGAGACTAATTTGACCGAAGTCCTGTCTGATAAAAGCAGGAACACAGAGGGGGATATAAAACAAGGCACCCACAGCCAGGGTGAGGGACGACCATTTCAAAGGGGATAGGCGTCCCAAAAGGGGTTTGGAAAAAACCGTGTAAACCGCCCATACAATGTTTCCCAAGAAAATCAGCATATCTCCCCTCAAACGTTCCCAGGAAAAGATAAAAGTCCCTGGTTGTTCGGTAAGCACCAGATAAAAACCAATAAAAGAAAGCACAATTCCCAGCCAAGCTACCCAGTGAAGTTTTTCATGCTTGAGCAAGGAACTCAGCAAAGCGACAGAAACTGGTGTCATCGCCATGATGATGGCCGTGCTCGAGGCAGTTGTCAGATTAATTCCACGGATAAAGAGCACTTGATAGATCGTATTGCCTATTATGCCCAGAATAATCAGCTTCCATAAGTCCCTCTTTTCCACGCCGAACCCTTGTTTGGAAAGAAAAAGAATCAGGATCAAAACCCCAGAAGCGAAGGCCAGCCGGATTCCATTAAAGGCGAAGGGCGAAAACTCACGGAGAGCGATCTTGATAAAGGCAAAATTTATGGCCCATATAAAAACGGCCACCAGCATATAAAGGTCAGTTAGGCCAAAATTTTTCTGATCTTGCATGGGATTGTGAACGGATAGTATACTTGATTAAGAATAGGTTTAAAACGATAAAAAAGTGAAATTTAAAAAGGATGCTGCGCTTCAGGTTTTTACAGGTCTATTTCTTCCTCTCGGAAAATTGGCTTCCACAATAGATTTTATCCCGCCCCTGGGATTGAATTCACCAATAACGGTGGCCTGTACTGGCCGGCAGGCAGCAACAATATCTTCCAAAATGCGATTCACGGCGTTCTCGTAAAAAATCCCCAGATTCCTATAGCCGAGTAAATACATCTTTAGGGATTTCAATTCTAAGCACACTTTGTCTGGGATATACCGAATATCGAGGACACCAAAATCCGGAAGCCCTGTCTTGGGGCAAACAGATGTGAATTCGGGAACTTCAATTCGAATCTCGTAGTCAGAAAATTGATTAGGAAAAGTCTCTATGGCGGGAAGCTCTTCTTTTAGTCCAGCCTGGGCTTCCTTTTCGGTGTATTGGGATTCTCTCTCTTTGGTGTCGATCTCTTTTTTCACTTTCCTCAAGTATAAAACATCTCGATGATACAGGCAATCTGTTTTCTTTTTCTCATTAAAAGACTAGTCAATAAAAGTTTTTCCTTGACAAATGAATCAAATCGGCTTAGATTATTAATGAAAATGGTTTTCATTATCATCAACAGAGGCTCAAATGCCTGGACCGTATAAACGGAGACACAGGCAGCGCCAGCATTTCGAACGTTGGACTGTTCCCCGCGAGGCTATTCTTGAACTTATGAAACGCACATCCAAGCACATGAGCGCCAAAGATATCTATGCAGTTTTATACAAGATGTATCCAGGAATCGGTTTAACGACTGTTTACCGAACTTTGGATCTGCTTGTCCGAATGGGGCTTATCAACAAATTCGCTTTTGGCGATGGCCACAATCGGTATGAGTTCAAATCGGAAGAAAAAAAAGGACATCACCATCATGTCATCTGCTCGAAATGCGGCAAAATCATCGATTACAGCGACTTTTTGGAGGATGAGTTAGAACTGGTAAGAAAGACTGAAAACCGGCTCTCCGAAAAATACAATTTCAAGGTATTAGGACACAATATTGAATTTTATGGACTTTGCGATAGATGCCGATGAAGAAAATCTAGGAATGACAGCATCGGCAGTTTTTAGGAATAGTCAAGGAAAAGAAAGGAGGTGACTTAGATGCCTAGAGGAGACAGAACAGGACCATGGGGTGCAGGTCCGATGACAGGGAGAGGCAGAGGTTATTGTGCTGGATATCCAAGCCCGGGATTTATGTATCCAGGTCCAGGCCTTGGTTATGGACGCGGCTATGGAAGAGGATTCGGCAGAGGAATGGGTTTCGGCAGAGGATTTGGCCGTGGCATGGGTTTCGGCAGAGGTCGAGGATGGCGAATGGGTGGCTTTGCCCCCTTTTGGGATTATCCGCCTATGATGGCCTACGGGCATCCTTATGGAATGCCTTATGGCTATCCCCCTGCTTTTGGCTACCCCTATGGACCAGGTTATGGAATGGACTATCCGGAGCCAGAGCCCCCAAAGAAAAGTCCACAGGGAAAAAAATGAGTTCTCGTGACTACCAAGAAAGGAGGTGAAGGAAATGCCGTTTGGAATGGGACCCGCAGGATGGTGTATATGGCCTCAAATGGCCTATTGGAGGATGTATGGTGCGCCTTGGTTTTACACACCATACTGGCCTCACTCGCCTTTCCCATCTCAAGAATACGAAGAGCAGTTTTTGAAGGACCAAGCCAATCTCCTAGAAGATCAACTCGCTCAAATCAACAAACGTCTCAAAGAACTGAAAAAACAGGAAGAGGGAAAGAAATGAGGAACAGACACAGATGGATGTATCAATTGACCGGCCTGCCCGGATGGATGCGATTGGGATTCTCTCCAGGCTGGATGGGAAGAAGCCCATGGGGCTTGGGGCCTTGCGCCCAATACATGATGTACGGACATTGGCCCATGCCTCAAATGGACTATTGGTGGCAGCACGGATCATATCCTTTCGGTCCTCTACCAGGCTTCCCTCGTCCAGGCTTCCCTTCCCCATATGATCCCTGGGGAGCTTCTGAACTGACCATGGAGGAAGAAATCGACATTCTCAAAGCCGAAGCTGAGATGCTTGAGGATGAACTTTCTTACACAGAACAGAGAATCAAAGAACTCGAAGGAGACATCCAATGAAAATCATCATAACAGCATCTGAGCCAAATCTGAACAGCTCAGTCGATCCCAGGTTTGGACGCAGTCCTTATTTTATACTTCTTGATCCAGACACAATGGAGTTTGAGGTCATCGAAAATCCCAACCTCTCCTCACCAAGTGGGGCAGGTATCCAATCTGCCCAGCTTGTCGCAAATAAAGGCGTCAAAGCTCTCCTTACTGGAAGCTGTGGACCGAATGCTTACCAAACCCTAGAAGCAGCAGGAGTTGAGGTTTTTGTTGGAGTTTCAGGCACGGTAAAAGAAACCGCTCAAAAATACAAAGACGGCCAGCTTCAATCTGCCTCAGAACCCAATGTTTCCGCCCACTTCGGCATCGGAGCGGAGAGTACTCCCCCGCCAGATCCTGGTTTCAACGCAGGATTCGGAGGAGGAATGGGCAGAGGCATGGGTCGCGGTATGGGCATGGGTAGAGGTATGGGACGCGGAAGAGGCATGGGTATGGGCAGGGGCATGGGACTTGGACCAGGATTCGGCCCCATACCGCCACAGCCAGGGTGGCCGTCCCCATCTCCAGAACAAGAGCTAGAAAACCTCAAGCAGCAAGCCGAGTTCCTCAGACAACAGATGGAGCATATCTCCAAGAAAATTGAAGAACTGGAGAAGAAGAAAGCTTAGCTGCAGACCCAGAAATTTCATTCGAACAAGGAGTTGAACATGAGAATTGCAATTTCTACCGATCAAGGACACGTTTCCGCCCACTTCGGACGATGCCCGTCCTACACAATCGTAGAGATAAAGGAAGGACAGATTCTGAAACAGGAAGAGATCCCGAATCCCGGTCATCAGCCTGGATTTCTGCCTCAGTATCTCTCTGATATGGGTGTTAACTGCATCATTGCTGGGGGCATGGGGCCCAGAGCCCAGGCCTTGTTTGCACAAAAAAACATCGAAACCATCATCGGAATTCAAGGTTCCATAGATGAGATCATCAAAAAGTTCATCAACCAGGAACTGGAAACAGGCGAAGACCTTTGTGACCACAGACATGGAGTGGGAAAACATGCGGAGCACCATTTCCACGGTGCACATCTCTCCAGAGAAAAAGAAATAATGCATGGAACTAAGGCGAAAATTTGTTTTACCTCAATGGGAAAAGATTTGAGTTCTGAATTGGACCCCAGGTTCGGGAGGGCACATTATTTTCTCATCATCAACCCCGAGACGTCACAAGTGGAAGTTGTTGAAAATCCTAACAGAGAGGCAGTCCAGGGGGCGGGCATCCTGACAGCACAGCTGATCTCTAGCAAAGATGTTGGCACTGTCGTCACCGGTCACTGCGGACCAAATGCGCAGAGAGTCCTCGAATCTTCGGGTATCCAAGTGATTGAAGGAGTTTCTGGAAAAATCAATGTTATACTCGAAAAGCTCAAAACCGAGGTGAAAGAATGACAGCGAAAGAAAACAAAACCGCCCGAGAAGACGAGATCAAGGTTTCCCTTGCACTATCTCAGATGAAAAACCGGCTTCTGGTTTTCAGCGGCAAGGGAGGAGTGGGAAAGAGCACTGTTGCTGCAAATCTTGCCTTGGCTCTTGCTCAAAAAGGCCAGAAGGTTGGATTGCTGGACATTGATATCCATGGTCCGAACTTGGCTAAAATGCTCGGTGTTGAGGATAAATACTTGGACATCTCTCCAGCAGGAATAAAACCTGTACAAGTCAACCAAAACTTAAAACTCGTTTCCATGTCTTTCCTTCTTCAAGATCCCAACATGCCTGTTATCTGGCGGGGTCCGATGAAGATGAAGGCCATTCAGCAGTTCCTGGGGGATGTCAAATGGGATGAGCTGGACTGGCTTGTGATTGACTCGCCGCCAGGAACAGGAGATGAACCTTTATCTGTAGCACAACTCATCCCTGCGACAGGGGCTGTTATAGTTACGACTCCTCAAGAGGTCTCTCTGATGGATTCCAGAAAAGCTGTGGCTTTTGCCCGCAAGCTCAACTTGAATATACTGGGGATCATCGAGAACATGAGCGGTATGGTCTGCCCTCACTGCGGTAAAAGAATAGACCTTTTCAAAGAAGGAGGAGGATACAGGGCTGCCCTTGAGCTGGGCGTTCCTTTTTTAGGAAAAATCCCGCTTGATCCCCAGATTGTCACCCTAGGAGATGAAGGAAAGTCTTTTATCGACGCCCAACCCAAATCAGAAGCAAGCCAGGCTTTCATGCGAATTGTCGATAACATCATAAAAAATAATGCCCAGACTTCATAAGGAGCCTTGTATGAAAAAAATAGGAATAATCATCTGTGGTCGCTATCAAGACTGCGGCGGTGGAAAGTGTTTCCGAGCTCTCAAGGAGAGAGTAGGCGGTTTTTCCTCCTATACTGAAAAAGACCAGGTGGAAATTGTCGGCTATTCGTACTGCGGAGGTTGTCCCGGGGGCAATATCGAATATGTTCCTGAAGAGATGAAGAAGAATGGTGCCGATGTTATCCATCTCGCTACAGGATTGGTTGTCGGGTATCCTCCCTGTCCGCGCATCCGTCAATTCAAAGAATTCATTGAAAGTCATTTTAGACTGCCGGTGGTGATCGGAACCCACCCCATTCCACTCAAATATCTTGAGGTTCACGATAAATTGTCTTTTTGGAAGAAGATGAACATGGAGGAGATTGCGGGTGACTTGATGGCTGAGGACAGAGAAATTATGAAATCTTATAATTAAAAAGGAGGCTAACATGCAAGGTGGAGGAAGAGGACAGGGGCAGGGTCAAGGACGCGGCCGCATGGGGGGCAGAGCAGCAGGACCAGGAGGTTATTGTATCTGTCCATCCTGTGGGCACCGTGTCCCTCATAAGAGAGGCACCCCCTGCATCCAGAGATCCTGCCCTAAGTGCGGAACACAGATGACCAGGTAATAAGGTTTACCATGCCCATATATGAATTCAAATGCAAGAACTGCGGGATGGTTTTCGAATCCTTTTTTCGGTCTCCGCCTGAAAAGATAGATCTTTCCTGCCCTTCCTGTCAAAGCAGGGAACTCAATAAGATCTTTTCAACACCTTCTTTGGTGTCGGCGAAAAATTCATCCACCAAGGGTTTGACCTGCTGTGGACGCCTAGAGCGGTGTGAGACGCCTCCTTGTTCAGATGATAAAACCTGCAGAAGAGACTAGAGATAAGATAATCATCCTATGATCATTTCAATCGCCAGCGGGAAAGGAGGAACAGGCAAGACCACCGTGGCCGTCAACCTCGCTCTAGCTTTAAAGAACGTTCGCCCGGTTCAATTCTTGGATTGTGACGTGGAAGAGCCCAATGCCCACTTTTTCCTCAAACCTCACCTTGTCCAAAACCAAACCGTATATCTTCCTGTACCGGAGATAAGGGAGGACAGGTGCACCTATTGTGGAAAGTGTGCTGAAGTCTGTGCCTACAACGCTCTGGCCGTTCTCCAAGATACTGTGCTCATTTTTCCAGAGCTCTGCCACGGGTGTGGGGGATGCAGCCTTCTGTGTCCAGAAAACGCCATCCAAGAAAAGGGACATAGAATTGGAATTATTGAATCCGGCTCAGCCGGTTCGATCCCCTTCTCTCACGGGAAACTAGATATTGGCCAGGCAATGTCTCCTCCACTGATTAGGGCAGTGAAGAAAACCTTAGAGTCTGATCGTACAGTTATCATCGACGCTCCGGCCGGAACGTCCTGTCCCGTTGTGGAATCCGTCAAGGGAAGCACACTCTCTCTTCTGGTGACAGAATCCACACCTTTTGGTCTCAATGATCTTCAAATTACCGTTGAAACATTGAAGGAGTTGGCTATTCCCCTTGGTGTCATCATCAATCGATCTGAAGGAAAAGACAAACTCATTCGGGATTATTGTCAAAGGGAAAACGTGCCTGTTTTGATGACCATACCTCTGGATCGCGCTATAGCGGTGGCTTATTCTGAAGGAAAGACGATTCTCGACATTCAACCTCTCTATAAAGAGAAATTCCTCAATCTGTTTGAACAAATTCAAAGCTTAATCTAATGAAACAAGTAGTTATTATCAGCGGAAAAGGTGGGACAGGAAAAACCCTCCTGTCAGCATGCTTTGCCGCACTTGCGGAAAACAAAGTCATGGCTGACTGTGATGTGGACGCAGCCAACCTCCATCTTCTCCTTCATCCAGAGATACAAAAAACCCACTCATTTTATGGATTGGATAAGGCTAAAATTGATCCTGAAAAGTGCACTGGATGCGGAGAATGTGTACATGTCTGCCGATTCGATGCCATCAGTGAAATTCAAGAGGCAAATTTCCTGGTCGATCGAGTCTCCTGCGAAGGGTGCACGGTCTGCTCTTTGATCTGCCCTGCAGAAGCAATCCAGATGGAAAAGACCAAAGCAGGGGAATGGTATGTGTCGCAAACCTCATACGGGCCGTTTGCCCACGCCAAACTCGGAATCGGTGAAGAAAACTCAGGCAAGCTGGTGACAGAAGTGAGAAAAAATGCAAAAGAGCTGGCCGAAAAAAACGGTAGGGATCTGGTCATCCTAGACGGCCCTCCTGGTACGGGGTGCCCTGTTATCGCCTCCCTTTCCGGTGCAGACTTAGCCCTGGTCGTCACAGAACCAACCCCTTCCGGCTTTCATGATATGAAACGTGCCGTCCAGGTGGCTCGTCACTTCGGGATCAAAACAGCCTGCTGTATCAACAAGTACGATCTAAATGCCTCTAACACCAGTCAAATCCAAGAATGGTGCAAAAAAGAATCTATCCCACTATTGGGGAAAATTCCTTACGACGAATCCGTAACTGCTTCTCTCATACAGGGAGTCCCCTTTGTGGAACACACCAATAATTCCACCGCAACTGCTATAAAAGATTTATATGAAATATTAAAAAATTTCCTATAGAGAAAGGAGAAACGCATGAAAAAAGCCGATTGGCAATATCTAGTGGATACGCTGCTCTTTATCTGTATTGTCGGGATCGCTCTTATCGGAATCTTCCTCGCCTTTTTTATTCCTAAGGGGCCTTCTGCCCTGGAGAGCTCCAAGTATTTCCTCAATCTTCACCGCCATCAGTGGGGAAACATACATCTCTATCTTTCTTTGACTTTTATATTTCTGGTTATCATCCATCTAACCCTGGATTGGAAGTGGATAACGACCAGGGCAGGAAAGATTTTCAAAAAAGGATGGAAGGTGGCCCTTCTTTCCACAGCTCTGGTTTCCATTCTTGTTATTTTCTTTTTTTGGCTATTTTATCCCAAAGAACCCGGTGCATACGAAGAGTATGGAAGAGGATCAGGTAAAGGAGGGGGCAGGGTCAATTCCCAGGCAACCAACGCTGCTCACCGCGAAGACCTCGGAGCACAAGATCCAAGCCTAATCACGGTCACGGGCAAAATCACGCTTCTTGACCTCGAAAAAACCACCCGTATCCCTGTATCCCGGATAACAGAAGCCCTCAAACTTCCCTCGAACGTCTCTGAGAAGGAAACTTTGGGAAGGCTGGGAAAAAAGTATGGATTCACCATGGTTGAATTGCGAGACGTCCTGACCCTACTTATGAATGAGGAGCAAGAGTCCTCTCAGAAGGAAATCGAAGATGATCGTCAACTTCCAAAGGAACCCGCATCTCAACCGACTCATGGGCGGATGGAGGAAGATCAATCAGGCATCCTGATCACAGGACAGATGAGTCTGAATGATATTCAGAAGCAAACCGGGATCTCAGCCCGCAAGATCGCAGACAAATTGGGCTTTCCCCCAGAAGCTCCGCTCGATGAATCCCTCGGCCAGCTCAGAAAAAATTACCGCTTCGCAGTACAAGATGCTAGAGATGCCGTGAACACTCTTTTGAATGAAGAAGGTGAAATCCCGGGTGCAGGCCCAGAGCTCGGAGCCAAGGAGGAACACGCAGAAAAAGAACATCAGGAAGAGCAGAAAATTACTCGAGGAAGGATAGCAGAGGACCAATCAGGCATCCTGATCACAGGACAGATGAGTCTGTATGACATCGAGAGACGAACCGGAGTTTCCGCCCAAAAGATCATTGAAAAACTAGGCCTTCCTCAAAGTGTATCTCGTCAGGAAAATATCGGACGACTGAGAAGAAGATACCGTTTTACTCTGCAAGATGTGAGGGATATCGTGGCTTCTTTGATGAAAAAGAATTAAAGGAGAAGACAAAATGACAAACAAAGAATTTCAGGACTCTCCCCTCCTCCATCACCCTTGGACCATTTTGCCCGAAGGAGTGCGCCAAACCCTTTCATCTGATCCAATCATCCCTGCCATTGCTGCCAAAGCAAAGTTGATTGTCCAAGACAATCCCGATTTTATACGCAGTGACCAAGGACAAATCATCGGTATCTTTCCTGAAAAAGAAATCTATTACGGACCCTCTTCGGGTCTTGAGGAACTGCGAGACTTGGTGGGCCGTTTCTGGACCCATGCTTACAATCTAAAGGGAAAGCCTGGAATTCCCTCCCAAGGTCTGGACAAAAAACATGTGGCTATCGTCTCGGGAGCAACAGAAGGACTTTCAATCGTCATGCATCTTATTGCTCACCAACAAAACGTGGGTCTCATGCCTCTATATTGGAGCAATTATAAAGGAGTCATCAGAAATGCCGGAGGGAATCCTGTTGTCCTTGAGTTTTTCGATAAAGACTACAGTGTCGATTTTGAATACACAAAGCGCATCATCGAGGAAAAAAACATCACCTCTCTTCTCCTTAACTTTCCCAACAATCCTTCAGGGGATATCCTGTCTGTGGAGGAGTTGACACGATTAGCTGAACTCGCTAGAGAAAAAAATCTCGTCCTCATCTCTGATGAAGTCTACAACTTTATACGATACAAAGGCGAGCCCCAATCCATGCTCTCCTTTGCCCCTGAGAGAACGGTCGTGATCAGCTCTGCCTCCAAAGAATATCTGATACCCGGAGCAAGAGTCGGATACGTGATTTCTGCTGAAGAAACATTTGCCAGCAATTGGATGCCTAAAATGATCCGCTCTTTCTCATCCTCTCCGAATGTTTTGGGACAGAAAATACTTGTCGATTTTCTGAAATACGAGGTGGAAGATCTAGAAAACGGTCAACCCCCTCGGCTCATCACGGAAATCAAAAAGGAACTCAGAGCCCGCTGCGAGCTCATTCTGTCTGTTCTGAGGGAGAAGGGATTTTCGCTCGCCGGAAGGGATAAAGATTTTCCCTCTGGCGCGATCAGTGTCTTGGTCAAAATCCCTGATGATATTGAAGTCGACGATAAAGCGTTCATCCAAAAAGCCATGGATCTGGAACAATTCAGCGCTGTGCCAGCATCTGTGTTTGGTGCACCGCGGTGCATCAGACTGGGATATGCCGGCATGCCCCGAGAAACCATCAAAAGGTTCGCCCAAAATCTTCAGACTGTTCTGGACCATTTCAGGAGTTGATGTCCCTGTAAAAGTCTTTGGGCTTTTTGGTATAATAATCGGTCCAAAACAACAATCTTTGAACAATTCAGGATATCTGATATCAAAAAAACACACGAGAAATGAGGCACGAGATGAGCCAAGAGAATGATCTCGAAAAATTTGCCAAAGAACTCCAAGAACAGATAATGGAACAGATCAAGAGGCGATATTCACAAACCGTGATCGAACACTGGCAAAATCCCAGAAACTTCTCAAAAATGGACCATCCGGATGGCTACGCCCAATTAAAGGGATCCTGTGGGGATACCATGGAGATGTATTTAAAAATGAAGAACGATGTCATCAGGGAATGCACATTCCAGACAGATGGCTGTGGAACGACAATCGCTTGCGGAAGCATAACCACCGAACTTGCCAAAAATATGACTTTCACCCAAGCACTCGGGAGTATTTCTGCAAATGAAATTTTGAAAAGACTCGGTGGACTGCCGGAAGCAGATGTCCATTGTGCCCAACTGGCGTCAGAGACTTTTCGCCGCACTCTCGCTGATTATCTCTACAAAAAACAGGCACCTTGGAAAAAACATTATAGGAAGCCTTGAACTGAATCTCTCAAGCCCATTCATTTTGGAGCTTTATGATGAAAGAATGCCAAGAAAAACAAAACCTCCAGAAGTGCAACTGCACTTGGGAACCTTGCAGCCGGAAAGGAATTTGCTGCGAGTGCATCCAATATCACTGGAACATGAAAGAGCTTCCAGCTTGTCTTTTCCCCGACGACGTGGAAAAAACATACGACCGATCTCTTCGCCGATTCATCGAAATTTGCAAGGATCAGCTTTAAACAGACAGAAAAATGGAAAAGGAAGAAACAAATCGTCTTTACATCTACGGCCCCGTGCCATCAAGACGTCTGGGATTTTCGCTAGGGATCGACATCATTCCTTACAAAACCTGTTCTCTTGACTGCATCTATTGTCAACTCTCGACTCTGACCAGAAAGTCGACTACATCACTTTCTCTGGTTCTGGAGAACCAACACTGAACTCATCTCTTGGAAACCTCATCAAAAAAATAAAGGAAATCACTACCATTCCTGTCGCTGTGTTAACCAACGGCACCCTTCTCACGAAAGAAAGCGTCAGAGAGGCTCTGCTCCATGCGGATTTGGTCATACCTTCTCTGGACGCAGCAACACAAGAGGTGTTCGACCGAATCAACAGACCCCATCCCTCTTTAAAAATTCGAAAAATCATCGAGGGACTGAAAAAATTCAGGCAGGATTTTAAAGGATCGATCTGGCTTGAGATTCTCTTGGTCAAGGGTATAAACGATTCCCCTCCGCACATCCAAAAACTCAAGGAGGCTGTCATCGAGATCGATCCCGAAAGAATTCAGCTCAATACAGTGGTTATAAGTCTATCAGAGATGGAGACTGTTAAAAAAATTTTCGGAAAAAAAGCTGAAATTATCGCTGAATTCGACAAAATTCAACATACGCCTTCATCACTCAATCTCAAGGATGCGGTGCTGGCAATGGTTCAAAGGAGACCTGTGACTCTCCAGGACATGGCAGTGTCTTTGGGAAAGCACAAGAATGAACTGATAAAATATGTCGATATGCTCATCAAAGAGGATAAAATTAGGCTCGCCACACATGAGGGCCAAAAATATTATGAGCCCTTCTTCTCTGGAAATCACAAGATAAAACATCACAAGGGAAAAGAATGAGAGACGTTAAGGATTTTTCAAAACAGGAAATTCGGGAGCTTCTGATCGATGCAGCCAAGAATTGGCTCGCTCATGACGGTCTATGGTTTCGGGCCGTGGAGGATAAATTCGGCATAGAGGCCGCCATGGAGCTCGACAGGAAAGCCTGGGAACAATTCACGGTTATCGAAGCAAAGAGAATCATGGAAAGACTCGGAATGTCTCCAGGAGGAGGTGTTCCCGCCCTCATCCAAGCTCTCAAATTCAGGCTCTATGCCCATATCAATGTTCAGGAGATTATCGAAGCGAGTGAAACGCGATGTGTCTTCCGAATGAACCGCTGTCGCGTTCAGGAGGCACGGAAGAGACAGGGACTTCCTGATTTCCCCTGCAAATCAGTAGGGATTGTGGAATACAGCGGGTTTGCCAAGATCATTGATCCCAGGATTCAGACCCGGTGCCTTGTTTGCCCCCCGGATCGGCATCCTCCAGATGTCTGGTGTGCCTGGGAATTTACCCTTGGATCTATGAACACCTGACCAGGCTTATTCATGGACTTTCCATACATCCCCGAATTCACAGCTTCCGTCTCTACTTCTTATCTCAGAGTACCTGTGTTTAGGGAGGACTCAGGTTAAAAAGATTCTTTTTTTTTTACATAATTTATGGTAACGTAATGTTTCTCCAAATATTTCAAACACCATTTCCAAGTGCAAGGATTCAGAAAAAAGTTGAGAGAACTCCCTCCCTCTCTTCGAGTCATTTTCAGACCTCAAAAGATTTAAATCATTCCTAAAGGAGTCATTATGTTCGATAATGCCCATTTCGCTCGAGCAAAAAAATTCTGGCACATGGGAAGATTCTACGATTGGGCCGAAGCAAATATTCACGCCATGAGCCATGCCCTCCATTACGGAACATCTGTGTTCGAAGGTATCCGTGCCTATAAAACAGCAAAAGGACCCGCTGTTTTCCGCCTTTCCGATCACCTGGAACGGTTTTCTTATTCCGCTTCTCTTTTGAAGATGGATGTCCCCTATACCAAGAGTGAGATTGCAGAAGCTATAAAGCTCGTTATCCAAGAAAATCAACTGGAATCGGCATATATCCGCCCCCTTCTCTTCTATGCCTATGGAAACTTAGGCCTTGTGCCCAAATATTCGCCAGTTGAGCTCATGATTGCAGCCTGGGAATGGGGAGCTTATCTCGGTGATAAAACAGAAAAGGGTGTGCATGTCTATCTCCTGCCCTGGAGAAGAATCCACCACAGCCAATTTGATATGAAGGCTAAACTCGGAGGATTGTACATTCTGTCCACGATATACGGCACTCTAGCTCGAGAGAAGGGCTTTGACGAAGCGGTGTTTTTGAACCTCGAAGGCAATGTGGCCGAAGGACCTGGCGAGAACATCCTCATCGTCAAAGATGGTGTCCTGAAGACAAACGATGTGACGGAGTCTATCCTGGAAGGCATAACCCGAACAAGCGTCCTCGAGATCGCAGAGAACATGGGTATCCCAACCACGATCGGTCCTATAACCAAAAAGGAGTTCCTTCAAGCTGATGAAGTGTTCTTTTCAGGCACTGCTGTGGAACTTGCCCCGATTGTTCGGGTCACAGACGATTCTGACCCTGATGAGCCTGCCAAGGAATACTCGATCGCCAATGGTCAAATCGGCGATATTACCGAGCGACTCATAGAGGCCTACAAGGAGATCGTCTCCGGAGAGAATAAAAAATATGAAGCCTGGCTTTCCTACGTGAACGATTGACACACATACCGCATCGACTTCTGTCCTCCGGCTCTTCGACAGCAAGTATCTAAGGAAATGATCCATATGACACATCATGGGTTCTCAAGAAACGGATTTGCAGATTCTGCACCCCATAGGAATGATAAAGGCACATACATCTTGGTCATAGAGCTGACTAAAACCCAGAAAATAAAAGCGGGTAAACTCCCGGGAACAGAATTCAAAAAGGGAATGTATCTGTACATCGGAAGGGCCAAGAGAGCGCTCCAGACCAGGCTTGAACGGCATCTGCGCAGCCAGAAGAAAGCCCATTGGCATATAGATTTTTTGTTGAACAGGGCCCACATTAAAGAAATCTGGATGAAAGAGAATTTTTTCGATGAATGCCAAACAGCAAAAAGAATCAGAGGACTTTTTCCGTCTGTTCAGCTGGCACAAAATGGATTTGGTTCATCAGACTGCCGCTGCTCCGGCCATCTTCTTTATTCTCCCAATGGCCTGGAGGAGCTCAAATCAGTAAGAAAGAGCATCCTGTTTAAGAAGGTGAAAACCAATGGAAATTGTGTATAGGCCAATCGGGACCGTCCATTCTCCTTTCAAAGTCAAAGAAGACATCAAAAAAGCCCGCTGTATCGATCCCAGAGGCTTTGATTCTGTTCAAGGCCAACTTGAGATTTTCTCGGAATTTTCAGAGGGCTTGAAAGATATCGATGGATTTTCCCATATTATCCTCATCTTTGCTTTCCACAAAGCTGAGATCCACCGTCTGTATGCACATCCCCCTTTTGATGGCAAGAAAAGAGGAGTTTTTTCCACTCGAAGTCCCAGCAGGCCCAATTCCATCGGGGTTACTGTGCTTACATTGTTGAAAAGAAAGCGAAATGTTCTGAGGGTATCAGGAGTGGATATGATAGAGGGCACTCCCATCCTGGACATCAAACCGTATACACCTAGGGAACAAAAACCAGACGCAAAATTCGGCTGGCTGGAACAATGGATCACTCCCCTAAAAAACCTCGAAACCAATACAAAAAAATGACCCAATGGAAATCATTCCTCAGAGCCGATCCCAGTGCCTGGCTCCTGGAAAAAGATAATCCCTCTGTCCAGGTAATAGCCCTAAAAGAGCTCCGAGGACATCTAGAATCCAGCATGGAAGTCCAAACCGCCAGAGAGAATATCATGAAAAACGGGGTGGTTTCGAGGATACTGACCAGACAGAATGCGGGTGGATATTGGGAAAAGGCTGAGGATTTCTACATCCGAACCAAGTACAAAGGCACAGTCTGGCAGTTCATCATCCTTGCAGAGTTGATGGCCGACCAGAACGACAGCCGGATAAAGAAAGCAGGCGAATTTATTCTTGAATGGTCACAGGATCGAGAAAGCGGCGGCTTCGCCTACACGGGAAGCAAAAAAAACGGAGGAATTCACAGCGGCGTCATTCCTTGTTTGACCGGGAATATGACATGGAGCCTGATTCGGTTCGGCTATTTGGACGATCCTCGTGTGAAAAAAGCCATCCGTTGGATCACCACCTACCAGAGATTCGACGACGGCACAGAAAGGGTTCCCCAGGGTTGGCCGTATGAAAGATTCAAGCAATGCTGGGGAAAACACACCTGCACCTTGGGTGTGGTGAAAGCATTGAAGGCGCTGTCGGTTGTTCCTCCAAAAAGGAGGAATAAGGATGTTGAAATTTTCATCCAAAAGGCTGCAGACTTCATCCTGAGGCATCATCTGTACAAAAGAAGCCGAGACCTGACCCGGGTGGCCAAGCCTAAATGGACGAAACTGGGATTTCCCTGGATGTGGGACACGGATGTACTGGAAATGCTGCTCATCCTGACCCGCCTGGGATTTAAGGATGAGAGGATGCAGGAAGCCCTCGACCTTGTGGTATCCAAACAGGATGGGCAGGGAAGATGGAACCTGGAAACAACTTACAATGGCCGCTTCCAAGTCGATATCGAGCGTAAGGGCAAACCCAGCAAATGGGTCACTCTGAATGCGTTAAGGGTGCTAAAGGGATACTATGGATAATCTTGCCTGAAACTTTTTATTTAAGTGATTCTGGGCATCTCTCACCAGGTTCAAAGGTCACATTCGCATTCTCCAGCACTGAGGACAGAGCTGGCGACTTCCCCTCCGCAGTATTTATGGACCAACTGGCTCAGGTCTTTAACGATCTCTTCCATTTCCTCACCTCCGACGGGAGGTAACCCTTCTGACACCAGGAGTACATCCTGACTCTGCTCAGTCATCTTTGTCTTTTCGCTTTCTCTCCAATTCCATCTGCGGCAGAGAACCTCGTTCTGATCTGCATAGATGACTTCTCCTTCCCTTGCTGTATGCACCTCATCGGATCCTAAGGGCATAAAGACCTCATTCCCCCTTGCAAATCTCAAGACGATATCTCCATCCACCTTTGCTAAATCATCACCGCCGACAGGAACCATGTACTTGAGGGAGATATAATTGTATATATCCACTATTTTGTTAATGGGTCGAAGATCTCTTCCATCTAGCGTCATCACGTAAAGATTCTCCACAGAACTTCGATGTCTTTTCGGTTTAGCCCCAAAAGAAATAAACGCTCTTCTCCATGATTGGATTTTGGCGTGGTGTATCAGACTTTCATGATCGAAGCGGGATCGGATATCTTCCTGAGCTTTCCTGATTAAATGCCAGATCTCAGGACAGGCTCCCCGATTGTCAATACCTTTAACAACCACGGTTCCCACCCTAAGGCCGGGAAAAGCCTCCAATACCTCAGGCAAGACTTTAAACATCAGAAGTCTATTTACTTTCTTTTAAAAGGTCGTCAGCTGTCGATCTGATCAAGTCCCAGGCTGCCCGAACGTGGCGTTCCTCTGTCATTCGGGCAGCGACGGACAATCTCAGCACATATTTCCCCCGAAGAGTCGTTTGAGTCAAGAGCAGCTTTCCTGTCTGGTTGAGCTCTTCCAAAAAGACTCTGTTCAGCTCATTGAGTTCCTTTTCGCTTCTTCCATCATTCAGCCGGAAGCAGACCAAGCTCACTGTTACAGGCGCCATGAGCTCGAATTGTGAGTGGCTCTCGATCCAACCTTTGAACATCTCTGCCAACCGGATATGCTCCCGCACAACTTCCTGCAATCCCTCTACACCATAAGAACGGAGCACAAACCACAACTTCAGGGCCCTGAACCGTCTTCCCAATTGGATCCCCCAATCACGAAAATTCTTAACCTGAGCATCCACACCTGTCTTGAGGTACTCAGGGTGAATCTCGAACGTTCGAACCAGGGTTCCTGTATCTTTGACAAAATAGGCCGAGCAATCGAAATTGGTCAACATCCACTTGTGGGGATTGAAAACAAAGGAATCCACCCGTTCAATCCCATCCAGCATCCAATTTTTTTCCGGCAGAATCGCAGCCGTTCCGGAAAAAGCCGCATCCACATGCAACCACACGTTTTGATCCTCACAGATCTTTCCGATGGGGACCAGCGGGTCCACGGCTGTGGAAGAGGTGGTCCCGATCGTGGCCACAACACAGGCTGGATGGAGTCCCTTATTTTTGTCTTCGACGATTGCCTCCTCGAGCTTTTCCGGAATCATTGCAAAATTCTCATCCGTTGGAATTAGGCGAAGGTTTTCTATGCCGTAACCGGCTATCTTGACCCCTTTTTCGATGCTGGAGTGTGTTTCTTCTGATGCGTAAACCATGAGGGGACTTTTCATCCCTTTTATGTTTGCTTCAAAATCCGTTGCTTTTTCTCTTGCTGAAAGGAGTGCAACCAAAGTGGCTGTGGAGGCCGTGTCTTGAATAACCCCAACCATTTCCTCTGGTAATCCCAGCATCTTTTTCAGCCACTCCGTCACGACCTCTTCCAATTCTGCAGCTGCGGGAGACGTCTGCCAAACCATGCACTGAGCACCCATCCCGGCTGTAAGCAGTTCAGCCAAGATGGAGGGAGGACTGTTGTTGGCTGGAAAATAGGCAAACCAAGAGGGATGCTGCCAGTGGGTCATTCCAGGAAGGATGATCTCCTCAAAATCCTTAAAAATCCTCTCCATAGGCTCTGCTTGAAGAGGGGGGCTTTCTGGGAGTCTCTTCCTGATATCCCCGGGGCTCACAAAAGATTTTACGGGAAATTCATCAATTCTATCAAAATAATCCACCACCCAATCCACAAATTGATAGCCGAATTGCCGGAAAGAGTCTCTGTCCATTGCTCAACTCCTTTGCTTTTTCTCGTTTTATTCTAAAAAATATGCTCTGTGCAGTCAAAAATTTACTGGATTTTGCCTGTATCTTTTTTCATTCACCCATAAAATCGGGGAAAAATGCTTTTTTTTGGCAATAAACCTGTCCTTTAATAAAGAAATTTATCCACTATAAAAAATTTTAAAAAAATTGTTGAATTTGACATTATTTTTATGATATAATTATAAGCTAAGTTACAAAAGGGGAACAAAAAAAGAGCCAGATTTCGAGATATTTTTCTATCTTCTTTTTTAACAATGACTTATATCTAAAGAGCCTCTATTTAGCCCTTTTTAGCCTGCTTGAATCAAGTAAAAGAAACGCCAAAAAAATCCATTTTATATTCGATTTTTCTGTTTTCCCCCTAAAAGAGCGAAAAAGATCACAAATTTCAGATAATTCAGCAACTTTTTTACCGAAAGACGCGTATAACCCTCCTTTTAGCGAAGGATTTTACATAGATCCCTTAACCTCTTAATCCATCCCCTCAAAGGCTGCCGTATTCACCATAAGGTTGAAGGCAGCCTCTCTATTCAGGGAATCTTTCCCCTCTTCCTTTTTTTAGAAATTTTTTGGATTTTTTATAAATAAATTCCGATTAATCGTTGTGTCCCAAGAAGAGCTGTGATAAACTTTATTCCTCTTTGACAATCTAACTGAAAAGTCTAAAGGGCAGGGAAGTCCGTGAGAGGCGGACACAGCCCCCGCTACTGTAATCGGGGACGAAATCCAGCTTATGCCACTGTTCTCCTTAGAGAATGGGAAGGCCTGGAACAAGGACGATCCGAGAGTCAGGAGACCTCCCTTTAACTTTAAGAGCCCTTCTTCGGGAGGAAGATTGGGTCGTTTTTTTTTACTTAACAAAACGGGGGCAAAAGTTTAAGGAGGAAATCCATGTGGACTCAAATTTTAGCCTTTGTCCTCATTGCAACATTCCTGCCATTCTGCTTGATAGCCAAACAAGATGAGACACAAAAGACCGATCTCCAGCATGAGATCGTCGTCACAGCCAGTCGCATAGAAACTCCCACAAAAGAAATCGCGACCTCTGTAACAGTCATCACCAAACAAGAATTGGAGCAGACGAAAAAAACGTTTGCCATCGAGGCTCTCCAGGAAGTCTTGGGGCTAACTATCCTTCAATCTGGAGCCGTTGGCAGCTCGGCATCCGTGATGCTTCGAGGAGCCAACTCCGAGCATACGCTTGTGATGATAGATGGAGTGGAAGTCAATGATCCTATCACTCCCAGCCGGACCTATGATTTCTCTCACATAAGAGTAGAAGGTATCGAACGAATCGAGATCCTCCGGGGACCCCAAAGCACCCTTTATGGTTCCGATGCCATGGCCGGAGTGATCAACATAATAACTCAAAAAGGCCAGGGAAAGCCTCGGTTTCAACTTTCTTCTCTTGGAGGGTCTTACGGGACATTTTCCGGCACTGCCGGACTAACAGGCAGCATAGAAAAACTCCACTATTCCTTCTGGGCATCAAGCCTAACATCTCAAGGTTTTTCAGCTGCCAACGCCGCACTCGAGGGAAACAGCGAGGCTGATGGATACAAGAATCTTTCTCTGTCCTTCAGAACGGGCTACAAAGCTTCTGATAATATCGATCTGGATATTTCAGCACGCTTCATTGATACCCATTCCGATATCGACAATTATGGCAGTGCCTTTGGCGACGATCCGAACAACATCCAAAAATACGATTCGCTTTATCTGAAGGGACTCATCCGAGGACTTTTCCTCAAAAACAGATGGGAGCAGAAATGGACCCTCTCCTATATCCATTCTAACAGAGAAACGGATAATCCTACAGATGAGCAACACATGTTTGACGCGGTTCGATTAGACTGGACTGGCAGAACAACCTTTTTCTGCACAAATCCAACACCTTGACATTGGGGGGAGAATACCAACAAGAACAGGGAGAATCCGAGAGCATATGGGGACTATCCATAAGTTCTTTTCCACAGAATAAAGCCCAAAACACAGGAGTCTACATCCAGGATCAAATGAGATTCACAGGTGTGTTTTTTCTGACGGCAGGAATTCGGCATGATTCCCACAGCCAGTCCGGCCCTTCGACAACCTACCGGATCGCACCAGCTTTTTTTGTCCGACAGACAAACACGAAGCTGAAGGCAACCTACGGCACAGGATTTAAATCCCCTTCCCTCTACCAGCTCTATGCTCCCGCAAACATCTGGGGGCCCATCGGGAATAAAACCCTCATGCCCGAAGAAACAACAAGCTGGGACTTAGGGATCGAGCAGGACCTCTGGGATGGAAAAGTCCGCCTTGATGGGACGTACTTCTCCAGCCGTTTCGAAAACTTGATCGAATACGACTATACGCAGGGTTACATCAACATAGCCAAAGCCTCCTCCAAGGGTGTAGAATTTGGTTTCAGATTTGCTCCTGCAGAAAATCTTATCCTCTCTGCTTCCTACTCTCACATCGTGGCAAAGGACCGGAATACAGAAGAGGCGCTTCTGAGAAGGCCAAAAGACAAATTTACAGCCAGTCTGAATCTCGGTTTTTTGGCCAAGGGGCGGCTTGTTCTATCTTTAATCCATCTCGGAGCAAGGGATGACCTGGAATGGATTGACTGGATCTCGACCAGAGTTCAGATGGACGCCTTCACTCTGCTTAACGCTGCCACATCCTGGAATATTCTACCACATATTCAACTTTACCTTCGTCTGGAAAACATCCTGAATCAACAATATGAATTGATCAGAGGTTACGGCACGCCCGCGTTCTCGGCCTACGGAGGATTCGAAATCCGACTTTGAATTTGACTTTTGCCTCCCTTTTCTCGTATATTAATCCTCAAGGGATTCGATGACCAGGAGATATAGAAAGAATTTCAACATTGCTTTCCTTTTCATTTTCCTCGGACTTATCCTTTCCATCAACTACATCCACACCGAAGACACCCTGCAGAGGAGTAACTCTTGTCCTGCCTGTCAGTTCCAGAATTCCACTCTTGCTACATCTCAGATCGATTTCTTCCATCTTCCTCAGCTCTCTGTCCTGGAAATCATCAAGGTCTTCGAGTCCGTTCATATCCAACAGCTTGTTTACATCACGCCTTCTTCGAGATCACCTCCTCAAAGCTGATCCTCCTTCACAACCTCCGGAGAAGTCCTAACTTCTCTGGCGATCTAAATCTCTAATGAGGAGGTCGAATGACAAGAAGAAGATTATCCGTCATTTTATTAAGCCTATGCCTCCCTGTCTTCCTCATGGGTCAAGCAGCGGAAAAGGAGGTTCTTACTCTCGACGAATGTATAACCTTGGCCATTCAACAGAATCCGCTCATTCTTTCTTCGTTGCAGCAGTACAACGCTTCTCTGGCGCGCGTCAATCAGGCGAAGGCGATTCCTCAGCCGTCCATCAACTGGGACTCGGATCTACAGCCAAAACTTTTCGATTTCAAAGGCACTGGAGAATGGTACTTCGGCATAAGCCAGTCTGTCGAGTTTCCCGGCAAAAGACATCTTCGAGGAAAGATCGCATCTAAAGAAGCTAATCAATTCCTCCAAGAAATCGAACTTCTCAAGATCGATATTGTCTTTCAGGTAAAGCAGGCCTTTTACGGGCTTCTCCTCTCTCAAGAAAAACTCAGGTATGCTCAACAGAACCTAGATCTTGCTCAGGATTATCTAAAAAAGGCAGAGCTGAAGTTCGATGCAGGAGATGTGGCAAAAGTGGAAGCATTAAGGGCCAAGGTAGAAGCCTCAAAGGCTGCCAACGAAGTGAGGATTGCCAATAACGATGTTAGACTTGCCAAGGCCATGTTGAACTTTCTTTTAGCGAGAAAAAAATATGCTCCCCTCGAAATAAAGGGCAATCTGAAAAGAGCTCCCATAAGCCTGGATGTGGACAATCTTGTAGAGAGGGCATTGTCCTTCCGTCCTGAGATGAAGGGAATCAACATCGCGATCGAAAGAGAAAAGCTCTCTAAAAAACAGGCATATATGAGTTATCTGCCCGACTTTGAGTTGGGTATCAACAAACATCGTGTGTTAGGAGAGGGGGAGTGGTGGGATTTTACACTCTCCTTTCCCATACCTCTTTTTTTCTGGCAGCCCAAAAAGGGAGAGATCGCAGAGGCTGAAGCCAATATCAGATCTTTGGAAAAAGAAAGCGAACACCTGGGAAATGCGATCACACTCGAGGTGGAAGAAGCCCACATGACTGCAGTCACAGCCAATAACCAGATTCGCCTGTTCGAGGACGAAATACTCACCCAGGCTGAGGAAGTCTATAATATGTTTCTCTTCAGCTACCAGGAAGGCGAAATCGGGGGCATAGAGCTGATCGATGCTCGACGCACCCTGATCGAGGCCAGAACATCCTATGCCGATGCCCTTTTTAACTACGGAGCGGCATTGGCTGCACTCGAAAAATCCATCGGACAAAAACTAGAAGGAGCAGGACGATGAAAAAGTCTATCATATGTCTCTTCCTTGTAATATGCGTGATCGCCCTCGACACATCCTGCAGAGGGACAAAACAACTCAGTAACAATTCCAGCGAAGAAATTTCTCAAGCCCGAGAAGAGGGCACTAAGGAGCTACAACAGCCATCGGGTAAGCAAAGAGGCCAGCAAAAGAAGCAGGCTGTCGGAAGAGGATTCGGCAGACAAGGCCTGGGAAGAAACGCCAGGAGAGCATGGAGCCCCGGAGATGTTGTGGAACTGTCTGCGGAAGAGGAGAAGGCCGTAGATATAGAAACCGTTAAGGCTTC
>SMTZ1_10006998_pt1 | contig 33720 bp, 30 predicted proteins | sample DeeMarSWOR136_30_FD_25667 | JGI IMG/M metagenome (IMG submission 25667) | reverse complement strand
TTGATACTCATTAAGGCCTCCTTCTGAGGCATGATAGAATGCCTCTTAGCACAGAAAAACATTCTAAGCCAAAGGAGGAAGCCCAGATGAGATTCTACACCAAACAACATAAATTTTATTGCGGAATCGATCTACACGCCAGATCCATGTACCTCTGTATCTTGGATCAGAAGGGCAAAACCGTGCTCCATCGAAACTTCAAAACCTCTCCCGAAGCCTTCCTGCGTGCCATCAAGCCATTCCGGGACGACGTCGTTGTCGCCGTCGAATGCATGTTCGTATGGTATTGGCTCGCCGATCTCTGCGCTCAACAAAATATCCCTTTCGTCCTAGGCCATGCCCTCTACATGAAGGCAATCCATGGCGGCAAAACCAAAAACGACAAAATCGATTCAAAGAAAATCGCTACTCTGCTGCGCGGAGGCACTCTCCCGATAGCCTACGTCTATCCCAGGACCATGCGCTCAACCCGCGACCTGCTCCGACGCCGCAACCACCTCATGCGAAAACGCTCCGAACTCCTCGCCCACATCCAGAACACCAACAGCCAATACAATCTCCCAGAATTCCAGAAAAAGCTGGCCTACAAAGCAAATCGCAACGGGGTCCCCGAGCACTTCCCAGACCCCTGCGTTCAAAAAAGTGTCGAGGTGGATCTGCAGCTCCTCGATTTCTATGACCGCCTACTGACGGAACTGGAGCTCTACATCGTCAGAAAAGCCAAAGGCCACAACTCCCGCACCTTCTACCTCCTCCGAAGCATCCCTGGAGTCGGCAAGATCCTTAGCCTCATCCTCCTCTACGAAATACACACGATCGACCGCTTCCCCCGGGTCCAGGACTTCGTCTCCTATTGCCGTCTCGTCAAATGCCCCAGAGAATCAGGGGGCAAAAAGGCCGGCAGCAAGAACAGCAAAATCGGCAACGTCCATCTCAAATGGGCTTTCTCCGAGGCCGCCTGCCTATTCCTCAGAGGCAATGAACAGGCTCAACTCTATCATGGCCGCCTCGTCAGCAAGCATGGCAAAGGCAAGGCTCTCTCTATCCTCGCCCATAAACTCGGACGAGCCGTCTACTTCATGCTTAAAAGAAAGGAGCCCTTCAACATGGACGTCTTCTTCGCTCGCGCATGACAGCTTGGGGCAGAGGCTGCGAGCCCAACGCCTAACTGGAACGCCATAGGAGATACCCTCATCCAGGGGCCTCAAGCAAAGTCAATTCGACTGCATCCTTGAATGCCCATGGCCCCATAGGGAGATACCCTGAGTCCCCGGCGCTTGATTGGACGTACCCTCTGGCCCCAATCCCTTTATACGGTGGAGCAACAACAACGGTTTCCGTGTTCTGCCCCGCCCCCGAGCCCCCACAGTAACTGGGACTGGTCCTCGACCACGAACCCGCTCTCTTGATAGGGCCGGCATGCGGGTACGGATGATTTTCTAGATGCGGGCTCCCAGAAGCCCAGTGCGCTCCTCCGGGAGCGTCTCATCCTCGATAAGTGTTTGGTGCAGACGCGGTCTCTGCAAACCTGATCCTTGGAAATAAAGTCGGAACCCTGAATCCTGTTGCAGCATCACCTGACCGATAACAGCAGAAAGGTTGGTTCTTTCGGAATCCATGACGATGACAAAAGTTCCCTCAGGACAACGCCCATCCAGACCTCCGCATCTCGGCTAAGAGCGTTACGCTCTTGAGGAAGGGGTCACTTGCGCTGCCCTCAGTGAAATTCATCTTCGCACGTCCCGAAAGAATTCGGTGGGAACATCTTATCGGCTAATAAACTAACGTTTTTTCGCGATTTTTTCTGCCAGCGACGGTAAAAACCTATTCATTTGTAGGAGCACAATATTCATTATTCCTGGCTTTATCTCGTAATGGCCTTTTTCAAATTTTCTAAAAAACTTTCTTGCTACAAAATCGGGCGATTCCCTATGAACATCATTCTCTCTCCCTTTAGTCATCTCTTCTGTATCCGTAAAGGGAGGGAACAACTCAATTACTTTTATGGATGTTTCTTCTAATTGGTAGCGAAGTGATTTTGAAAAGGCATGAACTGCAGCTTTTGTCGCACAGTAACCAGGAGCGCTTTTCTTCGGTACAATGCCCAATCCAGAGGAAACATTAACAATGGCCGATTGTGGAGCCTTCTCTAAAAGTGATATGAATACATTTGTTAAGCGAACAACAGCCCTGAAATTAATGTTAATCTCCTCATCTATCTTTTTAAACGCATCTCGATCTTCACGAAAATCAAGCCGATATTGAATGCCTGCATTATTTACGAGAATATTTAGTGAGCCAAAAGTATTTTTTATGAATTCAAACGCCTGTTTAACTTCCTCTTCATTGCTGACATCACAGCGAATCACATGGATTTCAGGAAAACGCTCTTTGACCTGCTTCAATTTGTCAGAATTACGGCCACATATTATCACGGTATTCTTTAGGTCCAAGAAGCCTTTTGCCAGCGCGAAGCCAATACCAGATGCACCGCCAGTAATAAAAACTGTATTATCACTCAACTCCATGGTGCTCTCCTTAGATTATCAGACTTTTTTATCTCATCCACCGAACAGTTTGGTTAGATGGGAATGTTTCCTTGATATCGCATATAGAGAGCCAAGAAATCCGCCTATTGCGATATTGAGCATAGGAAAGCCGAAAAACGTACCGCCGTTTTTCTATGTTAGAACAATATGCGCCCATGAAAATAGAAACCGAGGCGGGGAGAATAGTAAAGTAAATCGGCTCCCCTACAATCGTTCACTAAGCGGCCTCTTCTTTGCCATTTCTTTGTACATTTACCACCCTAAAAGGCCAAATAAAACGCAAAAGAATCGTGATCTGAGATCATCTCCGACCGGTTTCAGGGTTGGAGCCCGCACAACAACGACCGATTACCGACACAAAAATATCCTAGATGCAAGCAAAGGCCAGGTTCTTGAGTTCCCAAATCTAGAGTAGGCTTATCGAAATCTATCAGGTGTAAGCTCGGGAAGAGAATGGGCCCAATTTAATTCATGTCCTTATGTCATAGGGATACTGGATGATATTTCGGAGAGATGCCTGGTGAGGCTTAGGTGGAACAAAGTCAACAAAGATTGCACGCTTTGTCATGTCTGATTCGTTTCCAACTCGATCAAGTGCGGTGATACCGAGTTCTACAATACCTGAAATGAAGGGAAAGGACGGGACATCATCGGGCAAGATCAGGTCCGTATGGCTTATAAGTTCGACAAAATCGGAATCGTAGTCCACGGCTTTTCCCACTGACCAGTAGAGCCTGTGACAAGCCACTCCCGGGGCAGGAGAGGGATTCCATCGAATTCTTTTTTTCATATGATAAGCCCTGAGATGATAGGGTTATTGATGCTCACTCCTGAGAATCAGCATGAAAGACTTGTGTTTCTCAATAAATGAATCGTGTATCCCCGCCAAGGTCTTGTCTCGTTACCTTCCAGGTGAAGGAATCCTAAACGCCAGCAATGCCCCACGCCGCCCCATGAGCTGTCTTTGCAACGTTGCATTCATGGACGGCGAGCGATATCTTGAGACTACCTGGCATGGTGAGTTTGGCTGGACTTCCCGGTAGATGGCGTGTAAAAGATCAAGCAAACCGTTTTCCATTGGCCTGATTTACCCTTTCCGATGGTCTCAAAGGATGTGGTTGATTTTCTCCAAGGCTTCTGGCAAATAGGGTCCTCAAATAAAAGAAGGCGCTTTTCCCTCAAATACAGCTGGAAAGAGTGTGAGGTATAAATAGAAAATCAGTCCATGGGCTGTCAAGGGTGAAATACACACCCGTAAGAGCCCTGGGCTCTGGTCTATCGAATGAAAGGCATCATGCATGGATTGTAAGGGACCAAAATATCGACAAATGCACAGAACGAGCGGCCATGAGAACGCCCCGTTGCCGCACCGCAAAGGGGCTGAGTCTAACCCCCTTGATCTTCAAGATTTTCCCTGCCAGCGAAGCTCTATTGCAGAACAAAGGTTTCATTCCAAAGTCGCTGTATTATTGCTCCTTGCTGTGGCAGCGCTTCTCGTGATCGTGGCTGCAAGCCCATTGTGGGCGGAAAAGCAGGAGAGCCTGGATCAGTGGCTGGCAGATCTCAAGACGGAGGCGTTAGCACAAGGGATTTCGCCCAAAACCCTGGACCGGGCATTTCGAGACTTCAGACCCATAGCCCGGGTCATCGAGCTGGACGCGAGCCAGCCTGAATACACGCTCACTTTAGAGCAATACCTGGGTCGGGTGGTTCGGAAGAGTCGGGTTGTCAGGGGAAGAGACAAGTTGACCCGTTATGCATCCTTGCTAGAGAACGTCTATCAACGTTACGGTGTACAGTCGCGCTTTCTCGTTTCTCTTTGGGGGATAGAGACTGAATTTGGCCGTGTGACCGGTAAGTTTCCGGTCATCCAAGCCATCGCGACCTTGGCTTACGATAGCCGCCGCAGCAGTTACTTTCGCCGAGAACTGATTCAAGCTCTCCGCATCGCAGACGAAGGTCATGTTCCTCTAGGCAAGATGAGGGGGTCTTGGGCGGGAGCCATGGGACAACTGCAGTTTATGCCCTCCGCATTCCACGACTTCGGCGTAGATTTCAATCAGGATGGGCGCGTCGATATCTGGAATGACCTGGAGGACGCCTTTGCCTCTGCGGCCAATTATCTCTCCCGATCAGGCTGGTCAAGAGGTCACACCTGGGGCAGGGAAGTCAAGCTCCCGCCGAGCCTTGATACCGCGATGCTCGGGCTGGAGACCCAGAAAAGCCTAAGCGAGTGGCAGAGTCTGGGCGTACGTCGGGCCGGCGGTGAGGATTTGCCAAAGAACCCGGATTTGCTCGCATCAATCCTGCAGCCCGACGGAAAAAAAGGCCGGGCCTTCGCCGTGTACGACAACTTCCGCGCTATCCTGGCTTGGAACAAATCCGATTACTTCGGAATCGCCGTTGGGAGTCTGGCAGACCAAATAGTGGAACGCTGAAAATCAGCTTATGGAAAATACAACATACCGGGGCTGGGTGTTGATGTGCAAAAGGCGTGGTTTCAGGCAGTGGCCTTGAAGAACAACAACTTGAAGCTTGTCCAAATGGCGTTTCCGTCAGCGGCCCTCTAAAATTCTTTCCATATCAAACCGAAGTTTCTACGCCACCCAGCCTGATCCCATTCAGTATTCACGGCCGAGAATCGTCCGTTGTGCTTCCCGCGTGAGCGCCGCAGCCAACCAAGCTGTAATCTCTTGGATGGGCACATCCGCGTACGTACCGCGTTCCTTGACGTATTCGATATGCAGCGCCCCGTCCTGATTTCTGCGGTGAAAGGTGGCGTCGTTTACCCCATCGAACTCGACTGTGCGAATACGGTGTTCCCTGCATGTGCTGAGGTCAAAGGCGGGCGTTGCTTTGACCCAGCAGCCTTCCAAGTAAAGCTGCGCGTAGCCGTGATCCGGAATGATATCCGCTTTGAGCATGCTCGCGAGCTTTGCAGGGATCAGGTGGTTGCGAATCACGGCAAAACCGAGACGAGCAGGAATGCCTGCGGCTCTGCTCAGGGCCACAAGGAGCGCCGCTTTTGTGATGCAAAACCCCTGCCCACTCGCCAACGTCGCACTGGCCCGGAAGTGCTCGGGCAGATGCCTGGGCACGTAGGGGTTATAAGCAATCTGATCCCTGACAAAGTAGAATAGCTGCACCGCCCTCTGGCGGGCATTTTTCTCACCGGCCGTTGTGGCGCGAACCGTTTTCCGAATGGATTCATTGTTCGCATCAATTAGAGCGGTCGGCTCCAGATATTTTCGCATGCGTCACAATTCCCCTCTTCTTTTGCTTTTCCTTAACCAATCATCAAGAAAGCGTAACGATTCATAGCCTGAGAGAAAAACCTCCCGCTTTTACATGCCAAAAAAATGACCACTACTTCTTACACCAGTGGATTTCCGCTCCGCAACCTCGAAGTTCCGCAGAAAGTTCCTGATTCCAAAAAAATGCCTATTTCCAATAGGATGCACCCTATTTGGTGCTTGACAAACAAGAACTATACTCCCTAAAATCCATTTCGAATACCGGCTGGCCATTGCTGCTTATTGGCCTTGGAGTGTGGCAGCGAAGGGGTAACCGTCAACCTATTCAATGTGGAGGTATGCCATGGCGATAATTACGATTTCCCGCGGAACCTTTAGTGGTGGTAAAGCCCTTGCCGAGCGTTTGGCAGAGCGATTGGATTATCCCTGTTTAAGCCGAGAGGACGTGATTGCGGATGCAGCTAAGATTTACGGGATTTCTGAAGAAGACCTCGCTGCAGCCATTGGTGAACCCCCTCATTTCTGGCAGGAGGTTCCGGGCAAACGGATTGCTTACCTGAAGTGCGTCACAGCCGCACTCTTAGACCATGCCAAAGAAGGGGATCTTGTTTATCATGGACATGCGGGCCATCTCCTTTTGGGCGGTATCTCCCACCTCATTCGTATCCGTGTGATTGCGAATATGGACTTCCGGATCAGAGCCGCCATGGAACGGATGAATTTGGGTCGCGATGAAGCTATCCTTTACATTGAGAAAGTGGATAAGGACCGCAGGAAATGGACGAGCTTTCTTTACGGCGTCGAGTGGGGCGATCCGGCCCTTTACGATGCGGTGCTGAACCTGGAACGCATGGACATAGAAAGTGCTTGCGAAACCATCATCGGTATGACAAAGCTGGATAACTTCAAGTCCACGCCGGAGTCTAAGAAAGCGTTTGATAATCTTGTCCTGAGCAGCAGGGTCTGGGCTTCACTGGCCAAGGACGATCGGACCAAGACCGCCTATGTGAAGGTGGTCGCCGCCGACAGCACGGTGATCATCAGCGGGAAAGCGGGGTCAGAAAAGGTGCTGGATGCCATTCCCGAGGTCGCTCGTCTGGTGAATGGCGTAACGGATGTAGTCAGTGAGGTGGGAATCGGTTCAGATTGGTACTGGTAAGAGGAACTGTTACGGTTTCTCCTCGGCCTGACCGACAGGGACATCCGAGCATTTCCAGTGAACGTCCTCAGTGGAATTCTATGCTCGGTTCGCAGGACAGAGCAATCCGAGTGAAAGAAAGGTTCCTTCACCTGGGCCTTGCAATCACCGGCAAGCAGACCGGCTGCGGTTGCATCACTCTCCGGGTGGCTCTTCCCGGCGCTGGTAGATATGCACATCCCTTTGCGGGAAGGGGATGGTGATACCGGCCCTATCTAGTGACTTGTAAATCTCTTTGTTCAATTCATGGACCAGCGCACCCTTATCGTGTGGCTTGTGGGCCCAGCAAAGCAGTTCAAAATCAAGCGACGAGTCGCCAAAAACGCGAAAACGCACCCTGGGCTCAGGGTGGGACGCAACAAGAGGGTTGTTCTGGGCTATGGACAGCAATACTTCCTCCAGCTTATCCACGTCGGTTCCATAAGCCACCCCAACCTTCACCCTGACACGAAAACGGGGCTCAGGGGCGCTCTCATTGATGACCTTTGTGTTGGCGATGATGGCGTTAGGAATGGTAATCTGGACATCATCTCTTGTTAGAATTCTGGTGCTGCGCAAACCGATATCCACCACCTCGCCCCGCTCTCCTGAGTCGAGTATGATATAGTCCCCTGTGCGGAATGGCTGGTCTAAAAACACGCTGACCCCTCCGAAAAAGTTCGAAAGCGTCTCCTTGGCGGCCAAGGCCACGGCAATACCGGCGATCCCGGCTGAGGCAAGCAAAGGCGTAATGTTAATGCGCCAATAAGAAAGCAAGAGGAAAACAGCCCCCACCAGGACCAAAATGCGCGCAATATTCCCCCCCAAACGGATGATCTCCGCACCGGGACGCCCGGTTTGCCGCCAGTGATTGATCCAATCCACGGTAATTCGGCGGAACAGGACATTTAAAGCGAGTGCCCAAATCAGCACGAGGAAGGTTTCCAGCACGGCCACCAGGATGAATGTGAACGGGGGGCGAGGACTCGCCCAGCGAACAGCAGCGAGTGCGCCCACAAGTATGACGCTGACCCAAATGGGGCGGCGCAGCACCTGAAGAATCACGTCATCCAGGCGGAATTTGGATTTACGGGTAATGGCCAGTACAACGCGGGCCAAGAAGAGATCAACCAGTTTGGCTGCAATAAGGAATGCAACCATGATGATCCCGGCCACTATGATTCTCGACTCGGCGATGTAAGCCGCCACCCTGGGCAACCATTCCTGAATCGTTTCCATGCACCCCTCGCTTAGTGCTTCGATTCGCAAATATGGATACGTATTTTGACGAATCAGAATACTACAAATTTTTCGTGGCAAGAATATAAGGGGCGGAAGCCCAAGAGTCAATCCTCTTCTTTTTTCCTCAAAACTGACAGAAGCTATTCTTTGATGTTCCTTGTCGCGCCGATCATCATGGGACTGCAGCTGACAGGCTGATTGAAGCTAAGGATCCCCTGGGTGCGGCCACGGCTGTGCCCAACGTGTTTCAAGGAGAGAGGTGCGATTGATCCCTGTTGCTTTCCGACAAGAGACGTTTTAAATTGACGCCCAGTATATCCTCTTTTTTCTCTGCTGAGATTAAAAGCCTCTGCACTTTAAGGCCTTCTTCCACAGGATCACCGAAGGGAAAGTCAGAACCGAAAAGAAGCCTTTCGTGGCCATAGGTTTCGATATAGTCCATGATTTCATAAGAAGACGCAAGAGCCGTGTCGGCATAGACATTCGTGAGCTCCCATAACCCCAACTTCGCAATGCGCTGATAGCCTCCGTTTAAGGCGCCGAGGTGGGGAATGATGACCCTTATGCCCAAAGCCAGTTTACGGATAAAACGGACAGTGTTCTGAAGCTCTTCTTCCAGGACCACGGGCATGTTTCTTTTGCGGATCTCTTCAAGCGCTTTGACACAGCGAGGATCATCGTAGTGATAAACCGGTTCAGACGCATGGCGGTGCCACTTGATGCCCCGGTGTTGCGCGGTGAGTTGCTCCACAGCAAAATCATTCCAGATGAAGAAGTACGGAATGACCTCAAGCGCTTCATGGCCAAGAGACAGCAGATACGCGTTGGCCTGTTTTCGTCTTTCCACCCACTCAGAGCCATCCTTGAAGTTTGGGTTGTGGCGGTCATAGATCTCCATGACAGGAGGAAACATCACGACGGCTCCAATATCACTTCCTCTTATGTGGGCCAAATAGTCTTCGAAGGCCTGATCAAAAGACCTGTCTTGAATCCCGCAATGGGCATGGGCATCTATGATGGAGGCGTGCAGCATGGTCTCGTCCATCTCGCCCCCTTTTCTATCATGAAGACGAATTTGCAGCTGTAGACCACCATACTGTCAACCGCATTCGCTCTCCAGTGTAAAGCGCGTCTTTATCAGATGGAGCTCCAGTCCGGGATTTAGAGTTTAAGCCCTGCCACGTCTCCGAGAAAGAGTCATTCCATGGAATCAGTGTCCATGCTATTTTCCTCGAGCACCATGATCAAGGCATCGTCATTGGAGTAGTACTCCGGGACTCTTCCCACCACTTTCATCCCCATTTTCCTGTAAAAAGCTATGGCCCTGTCGTTTTTTGATCTCACTTCCAGCCAGAGTCTTTCTTCCGCATTTTGAGAAGCATAGGCAAACAGCATGCCTCCGAAGCCCATTCTCCTATGGGAAGGTCTCACGGCCGTCGAGTAAACATGGCCTCCCGTATCAAAGATGATGTATCCCAGGATATCGCCATCTTCCTCTAGAACCACAAACCCTTCCGGCACACGGTTTGCGTATTGAAGGAGAAATTCCTTTGGGTAGGCTGTCTTTGGAAAAGCCTGGTTCTCAATATCCACGATTTGTGAGAGATCGTCTTTCCTAAATTTCCTGATCCTCTGAAAACCTTGACTCTTCATGTTCATCTGCCAGAGTCCCTATATCCCCATGGAGTCAGAACGCGATTGCCTTTTATTGGTTTGAGCTCATCGCTTATTAGATCGGATGCAAGACGAAACTGTGTTTCACCTCCGGTAGAGGTTGAAAAAAAGGAGAAATGTGTCCTGGTACTAGCCTCCTCGGGACGCGGTGTCAGCGGCGCCGTTAAGATAGTTTTGATCCAAAGCCCCGTGGATAACTGGCAATGAAGTCATATCCGGGGGACGAAATTCAAAGACCAGTTCCAGGAACGCCGTGACAATGCGATAGGTCACGCCCCAAAGCACTTCTTTTCCGTCTTCACTTTCATGGCAAAAGCAAGGGAACTCCTGGGTTAAGCCCGTGCTCAGGCTTTCACGGGATGTCTTGAAATGGAGCCTGTAGCAGGCATAGGATTCTGCATTCAACAGGTTTCGCAAAGGGATGTAGACGATCTTGTCCACTTCCCAATTGGGGAAAAATCGGGTCTGACGCCTAATCCACACCACCATGGGATAGAGCACCCTCTGAAACATACGCAGGTCCTGAGAAGGCATGGGTCCCAGAAACTTCACACCCCATGGGTTCAAGCGCATCTCCTCGAGACTTTCTCTGAGACTCGTAGCAAGAAGAAGGGCCAAGCGCCGAGCCTCTTGCCTCCGCTCACGACGCCACTCTCTCCAGTAGGGCCACCGCGCCAAAGGGGAAAGAGGGTGTCTCAGCCCTTTGGATAGAAAGGGGTCTAAGCGGGTATCGATTCTTCCCCCTGGGAAACAGAGATCCCCAGGCTGTCGAACCCTCATGGACCGTTTGTTCAAGACCACACAGGGTTGCGAGGAGAATGCCCCCTCATTGCAGCGGTTCGCCAGAAGGAAAAGGACTGCAGAAGTGAGGTTTGAATAGGCAACCCCTTTCGGAAAAACAGGTCCATCCCTGTTTTTTTCTTGGAGGGTTCGCTCGATGTGCGCCATCAGCACACGGGGCTCTGTTAGCAGGTGGTATATAGTGCTGTCATCCAAAATCGAAACCCGTTAGAGAATGTAGCCTGACAGGGCGGAACAACCCTGATTCGCTATGATTTAGAGTCATTGGGACCAATGAGCATCTGTGCATCAGGGTCATGGCTCTGGAAATTTTTTTTCGCCATCTCCAGGCTCCGGGTCGCATAGCAGTAAACGCAGCCGTAGAGGCAAGTGTCATACATTCCGATATCTTTGCTGATCACACACCCGCAGGCCTTGCGCTGCGAGGGATCTTTCTTGTGCGTCACCTCGATGCCGAAAACATCCTGAATGTAACCGTCGTCCACGCACTTGCCCCGAGCAATGCCATGGGGTTCCAAATCCTGCATTTGCGCGCAGCTCTGGATGTTCATGGCATGATCACGGGCTGTATGGGCCAAGGCTCGCATGAAATCGGCCATTTCATCTTCCTTGTAATCCGTGTAATCGATCACTTCAACCCCCGCTGCGCTGAGTGCCCTCAGCCGCTTCTCCGTTTTTCTGTAGAGATCGACTGTGCTGATGATCGAACGCCCTGTCAGACCTCGAAGGGCTCGGGCAATTTGCCCGTATGTCTTTACATGGAATCTCGGCCCTGTCATCGTGGTGAACAGGATGGGATCGTAACGCCAGATGACCCTTTGGGGACCAACATGTGCGACAAGGCGGCTAAGCGTTTCCAAAGAAGTCCCGAGAGCCGGTGACCTGGGGTCTATGGATCGCGGATTGCTCATCACCGTGTACAGGAAATAGTAGCGATAGCCGAGGTCGTCCAACTCCTTTAAATGAGGCAGCAACGGGGCGGCATTGCGCGTCCAGAAAACAATCACATCCACATCTTCCGGCTTCAGAGAGACGAAGGAGACTTGCTTTGGATTCAAGGGATTGGGGACGAGACAGTAGCCCCCTCTGAGCCGCTTCATCAGCCAATCGGTGAAGAAGGCAGGAATATCTGTTCGGCGGCTCGCGCTGATGATCATACTTTCTTCTCAAGAGGACATACGCGTCCTTTTTGAAACAGCGATGGGGCTCCTCGGTTCAAGGGGCTTCAGGCTTAGGCAGGATTATATGCGGTAAGCGACGATCCTTCAAGAGATACTTATCTCAGGGGAAACCGTTTGAAGGCCTTTCCCTCTTCAAAGAAAACCGCCATTCCCCTTCCTTCCAAAGTTGGAGGAGAAATGGCGGTTTTTGTTAAACTTGAAAACTTCTTCCCCAAGACGTAAGTCAACGGGGCGGGAGGTCGTAAGCAGGCAGATGTCTCGCCAACACCTTATTGAGGGATGTGCACCGAGACAGCATTTCGAAATGATTTGCGGTCCCTGGCGGAGATTTCGACCAGGCACACGCCCATGCCCACCGCTGTGTCGTCATCTTCAATACCATAGAAATCCGACCATATCACCCTACCGGTGACGCCTATGGCGTGCTGGTTCGGTGGTGTAATGGCCATGCGGAAGTTCTCATTGATCCGGAGCGGCTGGTCGCAGCGGATATAGATACCGTCAAATGAAACGTTTCTTGCCTCTCCAGGAATATTGCCATGGTCCGATACAACGGTAATGGGCCATCTCACGGTGCCCCGCGCATGCTTTCTTCTCTCCATCTTCGTAGCCAACGCCATTCCTCCTGTTGCTGAAAAGCTCAGACCATTTCCTTTCCCGTGATGTGAGGGTGTTTTTATTTCTAATTGTATTTAATTATACCTATATTATAATATTTGTCAACTATTATAATTATTTTTAGATATAATTTATCAAAAAAGGCAGGGCTGGTGACGCCCTGCCTAGAATGAAAGGTTTCGTTGATCGTTAAAGACTCAATTAGCCCACTGTGTTGTTACGCTGATGGTTGCTTTCCCAACGAGCGCCAGTACAAAAACGCTATGTGAAAAACGCCCTGGCGGCCAAAAGTCGAAGAATTTCTGTCCAAAAGGCAAACCGCTCAGTGAGACTTATTTAAGCTTCCAATCAGATCGATCAAGGACTTCAACCTAAACGGCTTTATCAGATAGGAGTTGAAAAATTCCTTGTCGATGGCATCCTCACTGGCGCCGGTTATGGCCACCACCGGCGTGTGCGGCCTCAGTGAATTTCGGATGTATCGGGCAACCGCGTTGCCGCTCATCCTCGGCATGCGAATCCCGGTAATGACACAGTCAAAGTCATTACCTTGATCGAAGACCCTGATGCCCTGCTCTCCATCATGAGCAACCTTTACGCTGTAACCCAGATAGCTCAGGCCTTTGCTTAGAGACTTGAGGATCTCTTCCTCATCGTCGATGAGCAGAAGATGGGCCATCACAGCTCCAAGCCGCTCTAAAAAGAGTTATTAATGAGCGGTTTTTAAATCTATACCATAATATGTTGTATGTCAAGAAAAAAATGATACAAGATATGGTATAATCACGAAATTTTTGCGGTCAAAACCCTCCGTCGATGAGTAGCTAGTAGTCTCCCGCCCTACTCTTGACATATTCGGACTCGAAATACGTCGGTGCTGCCCATCTGGCCCGGGTGATGCGGTGGGTTAAGAAAGCGGGATCGAGGCTGCAGAACAGCCGATTCCAGATTCGGCCTCTTTAGGACTATTGCTGTCGCAAGATTCACCGTTTCAGGGCTTTTGCAATGAGTTCAGTAACATCCATGATTTTTATCTTGCCCCTTTCCTGCTTGGGGATGGACCTTGCGCCTTTTCGCAAGTTATCTTTACATGCAGGACATGCGGATACGATCACTTCCGCTCCTACTTCCAACGCATCCCGAACCCGCGCTGCAGCCATAGCGACTGCCAAATCAGGCTTGAACGCCTGCATGCCCCCGCCACCGCCGCAGCATCGGGCATTCAGTCTGTTTTCGGCCATCTCCACGTATTCAAGTCCAGGAATGCTTTTCAAAATATTGCGGGGCTCCTCAAAGAGCTTGGTAGCCCTTCCAAGGTCACAGGGGTCATGGTACGTGACCTTACCTGATTCTTGCCAGTTGAATCTAATTCTACCTTCCTTGATCAGTTTCTCCACGCACTGCACGCAATGGTAAATCTCCAGTCCCATGTCTCCGATCTCTGAATAGAGGTGTTTAAAGGTCTTATAGCAGCCCGCACAGGGGGTGACCAGTTGGCGAGCTCCTGTTTCCTTTATCCTCTCAATGACCTTCTTCGCATGGGAGTCAAACTTATCCGATCCCAAAAGGTACAGAGGAAAACCACAGCAACCCTCTTCTGTGCCCAGCGTGGTATAGTCCACTACACCCCCATCCATTACCTGAATAAAGCTGGGAATGATTTTCATGTCCATGAAGCTGGGCAGACATCCCATAAAGAGCAAGGTCTCAGCCCTCTTTTTCATCTCCCCCGTTTTGGCTTTATCCCTAAGAGGAGGAGGGTAAATGTCGATCCCTTGCTCCCTGTCACTGCCAAACACATTGCCTGTCTTGGAGATACTGTCTCTAAGGCCGAACAACGGTACTGGGGTAGAGCCTTCCTCATAGAGTTTTTTCCGAACTGCTTCTATGATCTCATGTCCCTTTACACCGGATGGGCAGGAATATGTGCAGGCCTGGCAGGCTGTGCAGGCATAAAATGTTTCCGCCAGCTCCTGAGAAAGTGCAATGGTTCCATCAATCACCTCTTTAAGAACCATCATCTTGCCTCTCGTGTTGTATGCCGGACGCAGAGTAATCAAAAAGAGAGGGCATGTGGCCTGGCAAAACCCGCATTCTGAGCATTTTAGGATCTGTTCACGGTATTCTTCTTTTAAGAAACTCGTCACATGTTCCATCTAGATCTCCAGCCCCATCTTTCCAGGATTGAGGATATTATTGGGGTCGAAGAGCGTCTTTATATTCCTCATAACCTTTATGGCCACAGTACTGTGTTCCAAAGGCATGAAATCGGCCTTCGCCAGACCAATACCGTGTTCTCCGGTCAGCGTTCCTCCCAGTTCGATAGCCGCTCTGAAGAGATCATCTGTTGCTTTTGCGGCTCGCGCTCTCTCACCCGGGTTCCTGCCGTCGAAAATAATATTGGGGTGGAGGTTGCCGTCTCCCAGATGACCTAAGGTCGCTATAAGCACATTGTGACGCTTGCTGATGGCCTGTATTGCCTTGAGCATTTTAGGCACCTTGCTTATAGGCACGGTCACATCTTCCGCCAGCATGTTATAGCTCAGGCGGAACAGGATACCGCCGATGGACTTGCGGGCAGCCCATAGCTTTTCTGTTTCCTCTGCCGATTGTGCCCTTTTGATCTCCTTTGCATTATTTCTTCTGAATACATCAATGATCCTGTCGATCTGATAGTTCGTCTCTTCCCGAGTATGGCCGTCGGTTTCCGCCAAAACGATTGCAGCCACCTCAGGTAGGCCGAGGTCTGCATCTCGATTGAGCGCCAAAATGCATTGGTCATCCAGTATCTCTAAAGCGCTGGGAATGATCCCCGATCTCATAACTTCGCTGATAGCCTTTGCCGCGTCTTCTATGCTATCAAAGGCTGCCGAGCTCGCAGAAGTGGTTTGTGGTTTTGGATTTATCTTGAGGATGATCTCAGTAATCACCCCCAGTGTGCCCTCTGAGCCGACAAAAAGCCTCGTCAAATCAAAACCGGAGACACTCTTCATGCATTTCGAACCGGTTCGAAGGACGGCCCCGTCGGGCAGAACAACCGCTAAACCTAATACATAGTCCCTGGTGGTGCCATACTTGGCTCCCTTGAGACCGCCAGCATTCGTTGCCACATTGCCCCCAAGGGTCGCCGCCTTACCTGAGGCCGGATCGGGCGGGAAGAAGAAACCATAATGGGCCAGCGCTTTTGCAAGTTGGTCATATACGACACCCGGCTGCACCACTGCCAGCCGGTCCTCAATGCCAATCTTGATTATTCGGTTCATGCGGCCCATATCCATAACAATCCCGCCCCTTTCAGCAACGACTCCCCCAGCAAGGCCGGTTCCGGCTCCGCGGGGTATGACAGGGAATTTGTGCTCGTTGGCCAGATTCAGAATCTCAGAAACTTGCTCGGTCGTCTTCGGCCAAACAGCTCCATCAGGCCGATGTCGATGCTCCGAAGCGTCCGAGCTGTAACTGATCAAATCGATGAGCGCGTCAGTGAAGTTCTCCTCCCCGACGATCTCCATTAAAGCCCTCTTGATCTCTGTTTTCATTCTAGGAATCTCCGGTGAATCTGTCAGGGCCCGAATTCTTAGCCACCGGCTCTGAGCCCTATAGATATCCCCTTGCCTTCGGCCCTGAGGGTCTAACGCTCGAAGGGAGAAAACTGGCCATGGCCGGAAAGAAGGGTTTCGTGAACCAGAGAGGGGCCATACCAACACTTTTGAACGTTACTAATCCGTTAATGAGGATATCAAGTTTCCGGCCTGGTCGAATTGAAAGTGCAAATCTTTATGGCCAATCTCCAAATTGGCTTTACCCTCAAGGGCGGTGAGACACCCCCGAGATACCAGTAATTTGGTAAGCTCCATCGTGTTCTTGATATGCACGATGCGCACATCCTCAAGTGTATATGGTCTGAGGGTTTTTAATGCCGCTGCCAAAGCCTGCCGGTCGCTCGGATAGGTCAGCGGAATCCTTCCAGACTCAGGACAGCAACATGTCAGACAGTTGATGGCCGTGACCGCGAAATCGATCTTGTCTACCAGCCGCTGGGTGGTAAAGTCGGCCTGGCCGATGCCGAGGCCACTGCCCTCGCTCCCTTCAGTCAGATCCCTTACAAAAATGCGGGTGATTTTGGGCCGGGGCCGTCGAACACCGCACGCACAAACATCACGACCGACTACATTTGGATCGATGCCTTCTCCACTAATATCTTTGCCCATTTCATCGACAATGAGCAGATCCATCTCGTCTAACGGCAGGGTGGGTATACAGGCGCGGGCCTTCTTGAGGAGTTCTGTCTCCACGGCCTCGATTTCCTCTGCCAGCGCCATTTTCAAAAACGCTGTCTCGTGGTTCTGGTTCTCAACCAAGCCCACACCAAGAAGCACCTTACATCGCTTGATGACTCCCCTTCCAGCCCTACTGACAATGGCGTAATAGTCCCCCACCACTGCCAATCGGTGGTAGTGCTCGGCACCGATCTGATTGCCCAGCCCGATACCCAGCATCTTGATCATTCCACTCTCAGTTGGACCCATGAAGTTGGTGTGCGGCTTGACCCTGTTAATAATCACGATGCCATGGGCATGCTTAGCCAGACGGCTGACAAACAGGGGAATGCCATCCGCCTCGCCCAAGGACTCTACCGCCATGCTGGCCCGTATAGGTGCGCAGACGCTCTCTTCTGTGATGCCGCGAGCTCGCAGCACCTCTATCTGGCCTTCCGCCGTGGCTCCACCATGGGAACCCATGGCCGGGATAATAAAGGGCTTGTAACCGGCTTCCTTCAGTTTTCTCACCACTGCACGGACAACGGTCCTGAGGTTGGCAATACCCCGGCTGCCGACACCCACAGCCACATGCGACCCTGGGGATAATTGGACGCGATTCTTGACACGCGCCCATTCGCTTTCTACCTCTTCCAAAACGTCCACTTTGGGAGGTATGTCGAAATACTGGTGAACCATCCTCATGGACGGCAATTTCGGACTATTGAACACTTATGCAAATGCCTCCTTTTTGAAATCTGCTTCAATGGGGCAACACAAAATTCGGACCCACATCAGGCCCCGACCGATTGCGGCCACTTTTCTTCTACCTGTTGCTCGACTTTGGTAGCTTGATCCTAATGACCTTGCTTTTTGTTTTATATCTAACCCTATGATCGACCCCATTGGGCACAAAGAGTAGGGAACCTCCTTTGATGTCGATATCCGTACCGTCCACATTGAAAGAACACTCCCCCTCCAGAAACACGAGAATTTCATCGAGCTCTTCGTGGCGGTGAAAATCATGGCCAGACCCTTCGTCTCCTGTAACGAAAGTCAACTCAAAACCATCCAGCTCTACCACGTTACCGCCGAGAAAGCCGTTCCCCAAATCCGAAAGGGGAACGTCTTCTAACCGAACATATTTCCATCCCTCATTCATGCCTTAATCTCCTTTGAATTCTGGAATTCATTTTTCGGCCAGAGCAACCAAACCCTCATCGAGGATTAACCTAACAGCCATTTGAGCGGCTTTCCCAACAACATCCGTACACTTATCATCGTGAGCGCCCGCTTCTTCAAATTTCTCGAAATCTTCTGGATCCTTTATGTAATAGGGCCGCCCAAATTTCTTGGTTTGAATATCTCGACAGATAATCGTGCCGAATTCACGGACAAACTCATCTACCAACCTCTTAGCCAGATCGAAAGTCTTGAATCGGATTCTTTCAGGGTCCTCAAAATTCGAACGCTCACGCCCCAAGAGCTGGCTGATGACCATCACACCGGCAACATAGCCTCCACAAACACCGATTCCGGTCAGACCCCCACCCGCAGCCAGACCGGTGCCCGCTTTGAAAACGCTATCATTTCTAATGTCCAACGCATCTTGTATGGCTGCAATGGCGCATTGCGAGCAACCTCGATATGTCTTTTCATATTCAAAACCCAGTTTATACGCCTTTTCCAACAGCTCTTTTTTTCTTTTTTCCTCCATGGCTTCTCCTGTCAGTACCTTGTGCTATAAATAGATGCCCAAAAAGTGATTATTAGCAACCAAAACCTCCTTGCTGAAAGCTCATGAATATTTATACATAAACTCTGGAGAATGGAAACAAGAACAGATAATTGATGTGCCGATCAGAAATGCTTTTCTTTGCATACGAGCCAAAAGGCCTGACACGTTGACATTGAAGGGCTTACTTGCACGCCAAAATGGCTCTTTTCACCATAGTCTTGGCAATGGGAACCATGTATTTGTTATAGCGTAGCGGCCTCGCATCGGATACAGCGGCATTGCCGGCAGCTTCCGCATTGGTTTCGTCTATGATTTCGCCTACAATGACTTCCTCTGCCTTAACCGCCCGGCAAGGCTTCACATAAACGGCATTGAGACAAATTTTGGCAGCGCTTACCCTTGCACCTGAAGTTTTGACCACGGCGGCACAGTTGACGATGGGAAAGTCGATGGATTTCCTAAGGGCAAATTTGAGAAAGGCGCTCTTAGTGCCGTTCTCCGGTGAGGGCAGGTGGATCTCGGTGACGATTTCATCGCCGTCCAAAACTGTGGTTTTGCAGATATCTACCTGAAAAAAATCATCAACATTGATCGTTCTCCTTGATGTTTTAATCTTGGCATCCACAGCCATGAGCGCTGGAGCAGTGTCGCTCGGATGCACAGCATAGCAGCCACCTTCCACACTGCCGCCAAATATAGAATGGTATCTATTGTCACCCTCGATGGCGTAGCACCTGCCGCCGCCCTTTCTGAGGCACGGGAACCTGTTCCTGGGATTCCTGTAATACCAGCATCTGATGTCCTGGCAGATGTTCCCTGCGAGAGTACCCATCTCCCTTATATGTGGGGAGGCTGTTCTATGGGCCGCCTCAGCCAATGCGCTGTACTTGCTTCTTACCGTTGCGTTCCTAGCGATGTCCTCTAACCTGGTGAGGGCACCTATTTTCAACACACCGCCATCTTCTTTAATGAAATCCAGACCCGCAATAGTCTTAAGATTGATGATCGCCTCCGGGTATGCAGGCAGAATCTCATCCTTCATTTTGCCTAGCAGATCCGTTCCGCCCGCCATCACGTTCGCTCTCCCCCCGTACCTTCTCAGCACCGATACAGCATCATCCACGGTCGTTGCATTGAAATGGGCAAACCTCTTCATCCTATATCCTCCTGTGCCTTCCCCAGCGCTCTGAGGATTTTGTCAGGATTGATGGGGAAATCGTCGATCCATTTGCCTATGGCATTGTATACCGCTGGGGCAAGGAGCGCCGGGATTTCAGTTGCAACGTCTTCTCCCACCCCACAGGTTCCATAAGGGCCATGTCCAAGACCCGTCTCTACCACAATGGTCTCGATAGGCCCGCAGTCGAGCATCGTAGCGTATTTATAGTCCAGAAGGTTGCCATTAAGCAGCACACCCGTTTGCTCGTCCCAAACCATTTCTTCAGTAAAGGCTCTTCCCACACCCATATAGGTCCCGCCGTACATCTGACCCTCGACGGTCTCGGGTGATATTGCTTTGCCAACGTCATTCACATTAACGGTTTTCGTGACCTCCACTTCTCCGGTCTCGGTATCGACTTCCACCTCAATGAAGTGGGCTTGCCTACACAGGCGCGGTCGCCCGGTGCTCAGAGCTTCGCCCCAGAGTCCCTGGTTATGCCAGGCCCAACCTATCACAGGGGCCTCTGACCAATATACACAAGAAAAATTCATCGGCATCGCCTTGGATACAATCTCCTTCACTGTTTTCCTTTTTTCCGGAGCTGCTTTTAAGTAAACGACCCCGTCTTTGATGTCCAGCTCTTCAGGCTTCACGCCTTCGAATTTTTGTGCAGCCAACTCAAGGAGCATTTTCTTAGTCTTCCGGGCGGCTTTTTTCACTATATTTCCATTAGAACACAGGTTGCAGGAACCATCTGGCGACATCAGCGCAAACCCGTGGTCCAGGCTAAAGGGCTTAATATTGACGTCTTCGTATCGGAACCCCAGCTCATCCGCAACAATCTGGCAGTAGGCTGTCCATGGGTTGACCCCGATATCAGCATGTTGCCCTATAATCGTGGCCGTTCCATCGTTTTCAATCATCACAACAGCAGAACCCGTGCCCCGAACATCATCCCACTCATGGTTCCATGTAAAAGCGATACCGTGCATTCTTCCATTTGGAAGTCTTTTCGTACCCGGTGGATGCCATTTCTCGTCCCAACCTATCGCTTCCTTGCCCGCTTCTATACACTCTCTGAGGCTATCCCTATCTGGAAATCCATGCTCACGTTTGTATTCTGAAAGATGTGTCTTGTTACGTCCGTTATAGCCGTCGTTTTTCAGTGCCACCGCCGTGGGATCAAGCCCCAATTCAGCAGCCACATGGTCAAATACCAGGGTTAAGCACATGGCGTTTGGCAGCTGCTCACATCGGCACCACCAGGCTGGCCCTTTACTGACGTCTATTGTTAATCCTTCGCATTTCAGATTTGGAATACTCGTGTTCTCAATGAAGTGTTCTACACCTGGCGTAGCCATATACACAGCGAACACATTTTTCATCTGGACTGCCGTGATGGTTCCGTCCTTTTTGGCCCCCACTTTAAAGTAGCCCACCATCATATCGCCGGATTCACCAAAGAAGGTTTCCCTTCTATTGTAAAGTAACTTGACGGGTCTTTCTGTTCTCCTGGCTAGTAACGCAGCCAGGATGTTCATTCCATTCTCCGAGTTGTTCGCGCAGTTGCCTCTCCCGCCAAACGAACATCCCTGATATAGGGTGTAGACGCTTATCTTATCCATAGGGACATTTAACCATTCCGAGACTAACATTTTTTGATGATAGGGTTGTTGCGAATGGACCCACATCTCCAGGTTCTCCCCTCGCCATCTGACCAGAACACTGGGTAGTTCTGCACCCGCCCAGAGATGAGCATGGCGTCTTGCCTTGAATTCAATAATCTTATCCGCTTCCTTGAATCCCTTTTCCACATCACCCTTTTCAATGACCTGTCTCGGGTCCTCCAGCAGGTTATTGTCGGCCCCAAGGCGCAGGACAGGCGCATCTGGCTTCATGGCCTCTTCTTGGTCTAAAACAAACGGCAACGTCTCCCATTCCACATCTATGAGTCTCAGAGCCTCATTGGCTGCATCCTCGCTATCTGCAGCCACGGCCGCCCCCATCGGCTGCCCTTCATACCAGGCCTCGCCACCAAGGACAGGATGTATCGGTTTCAATGCCCAGCCCGCTATTTCTGGATCTACCCACTCCGGACAAAAGCAACTCCCGTTAAGCATTCTGTCCTTTACCTCTAAGTCATCATATCTAATGACAGCTCTCACGCCTGTGAGGGCCTCAGCCTTGCTGCTGTTCATTCTTCGGATCCTCGCGTGGGCGTAAGGGGACATAAACACTTTTGCATATAGCATGCCCTGAAGTTGCACATCTCTTGTGTAAATGGCCTTGCCGGCTGCCTTCTCATAGCCGTCCAAACGGCGAATGCTGCGCTTTCCTATCTCATTGAAAGTGGTCTTTGGTGCATCCAGCCCGATTTGATATTTCCCTTCCACCTGTATTTTATGGTAATCTCCTGACATTTCTCCAGACATTCCAGTCATCCTTTCTTCAAGCCTTCAGCCAGGTCTAATCTATCCTCTCCGCTGGCTTTGCAATCGAATACAGGTGCATTAAGATCCTTTGCATCGCGCTATGGACCGCCCTCACCCATTCCCTCTCCCCCCGAAAGGGAAGAGGGGAAAAATGGCGGGGCCAGATATCATATGACCAAATGGGCTTCCCTTAGATCTTTCCCAGAGCTTGCAGAACTTTGTCCGGCGTAATAGGATAATCACCAATCCATTTTCCTGTCGCGTTGTAGACTGCGGGTCCCAGAAGCGCAGGTATCACCGTGGCAACATCTTCACCGATGCCGCATAGCCCGTAAGGACCGTAGCCCAATCCGGTCTCCAGCAGTATCGTATCGATGGGCCCAATATCACCCATCGTGGCAATTTTGTAATCGAGAAGACTGCCGTTCAACATGACCCCGGTCACCGGGTCATGGATAATCTCTTCTGTCAAACCCCTGCCAACGCCCATGTAGGTGCCACCATACTGCTGGCCATGACAAGTCTCCCAGCTGATCACCTTGCCCACGTCATTGACATTAACCACCTTTGTGACTTCGACCTCCCCAGTCTCTGTATCCACTTCCACTTCTAACAAATGCGCCTGCCTTATCAGCCGGGGTCGTACACTTTTGTAAGCGCCTTTAGAATCCCATCTGTAGGCGCCCACCTGCACGTGGTAGCTGTGGGCAAAGAGTGGTTCACTGAAAGGATTCCTTGGGGTTCCGAAGATTTCATAAAAGGAAAGCGGGCCCTCATCCCCGGCAGTCCCAACAAGTTCTCTCAAAGTCAACCTCTTTGACGGGTCTGCCTTGCAATAAATCACGCTGTCCTTGATATCCAGATCCTCAGGTTTCATCTCTGGAAAGAAAGGCGGGTAGCTGCCTCGCTGCGTCACCGCTCTAGGGCTTGTGGCTGTTTTAAGGATTTTCTCTTTTAGGATTCTGGCGGCATGTCTGACGGCGAATCCATTTATGCTCATGTTGGTGGAAGAATCAGGTGTCATTGTGAAGAACCCGGTATCAATCTGCGGCCTGTAATGAACGTCCTCTATGCGCATTCCCAGTTCATCAGCAGCGACTTGGCAGTAAGCAGTCTCGGCATTAACCCCGTTGTCGCAGCGCATCCCCAGGATGCTGGCTGTCCCATCGTTACGCTCAATCCGTATGGCCATTTCACCTGATCCTGCGGAATCTTCCCACTCGTGATTCCATGTGAAGGCGATGCCATGCATCTTGCCGCTGGGAAGCTTTTTTGTACCCGGTGGATGCCACTTCTCGTCCCAGCCTATGGCTGCTTTCCCCTTCTCCACACATTCCTTTAGGCTATCCCTGATAGAGAAGCCCATTTCAGCCTTTCGCTCATTGAACTGGGCCATATCATGCCCATGGACACCGTCATTTTTTAGCGCAACCTCTATAGGGTCAAGTCCCAATTCAGCGGCGACATGATCAAATACAAGAGTAAGAGTAAGGCAATTTGGAAGCTGCTCGCACCGGACCGCTGTATTCGGTCCTTTGTTTGTTTGAACAATCGACCGCTTCCCATAGACATTGGGAATCTTTGTGCATTCTTCGAAGTGAAGGGCCGGTCCCTGACCGCCCCATGCAGGGTTGGAGTAAACGGCTTTCGCTCTTACAGCTGTGATCGTTCCATCCTTTTTGGCTCCTATCTTGAAGTCATACACGCCTTCATCCATGGAACCACCGTAGAAGTCTTCCCTTCTTGTAAATATCCATTTCACCGGTCTGAGAGTTCTTCTGGACAAGATGGCAGCGCAGTAATAGGGGCCCACACTCCAACCAAACTGTGTCCAACCTCCAAAGGTTGCCCCCTGATAAAGGATGTGGAGCTGGATTTTGTTCATGGGGATGCCGCCGAACCAAGAGGACACGGCCCGCTTGATGATATGGGGACGCTGATGTTTGACCCAAATCTCCGGGTACTGCCCGTTCCAACGCCATACGCCACAGGGCCGCTCAGGGCTGACATAGGTGTGCTGGTAACGTCTGGTCCTGAACTCAATGATCCTGTCCGCCTCTGCAAAACCTTTTTCCACATCGCCGCGGCCTGATTCATATTGGGCCTCTAGATTTCCCTCCGGCAACTCCTCGGGGTTTGTCAGAGGAGAATCAGGTTTTAAAGCTTCTTCTCGGCAGCCACCGCTGCGCCCACTTCTTCTCCCTGAAAGTGGGCTACTCGCGGAAGAGGCAGCCTTATGGACATTCCGTGGCCACCGCAATCCTCTTTAACTTGAATCTCCGGATCGTCATACCGGAGGATGGCCCTCACCCCGGGCAAGGCCTCGGCCTTGCTTGTATCCATGTTCTTTATTTCGGCATGGGGGTAAGGGGAGGTGAGGAATCTCATGTACAGCATCCCCGGTAAAGAGACATCGATGGTGTACTTCGCGAGCCCGCTCGCTTTTTCATGCCCGTCTATTCTACGTATGCCGTGCTTTCCCACGTGAACATATTTTTCTTGGGGGAGAGGATATTTATCCGCCCTCAAATTGTCCAAGAGCTCCGATGCTTTTCTTGCTTCATCAATAACCATTTTAGTCCGTCTTCTTGAGATTCTCGGCCGCCTCCAGAACGGCTTTGACATGTTGTGGGTAAGTGCCACATCGACACAGATTGCCCGCAAGGGCATCTCTTATGTCCTCCTCCGTCGGATTCGGGCTCCGATCTAGGAGAGCCTTTGCGGTGACCACAAAGCCTGGCGTGCAATAACCACATTGCATGCAGTGGTGCTCGACGTAGGCATCGATGAGCGGGTGGTTTGCCGCTGCAACCCCCTCTACCGTCTCTATGTTTTTCCCATCGCATTCTATGGCAAGGGTCATGCAAGACAGAATTGGCCTGCCATCCATAATAACAGTGCATGATCCGCAGGCTCCCCTGTCACAAAACATTTTGGACCCTGTCAGCCCGAGTTTGTCGTGGATGAGGTCGTAGAGGGTCCATTCGGACTCGACCCTGAGCTCGTACACCTGCCCGTTGATCCTAAGCTCTATGACCCCCTCAGCTCGGGGAAGGGTTTCTGTCTTGTGCTCGGCTATAACATGCTCTTTCAAATCCTCATACGTACCATATGCCTTTGAACAATACGGACACAAGTACTTGGACATCCCAGTCGAAACGTCTTTCACTTTTCATGACCTCCTTTGAGTCAGTCACTGCCACGATGGACTCCGCGCGCACCATACCTTGAACTGAAAAAACCACCTTTATCTTGTAATGCCCCTGACGCTTCTCAAAAACAAAGATTGGCTGACACGATTTTCGTAATCCTCCCTGAAGTACTTCAAAGTGTCTAATACGGGTATTGGGGCCACCTGCCCCAATCCGCAAAGAGAGGAAAGCATCATCACCTTTGCCAGATCTTCCAAGGCTCCAATGTCTTCCTGATATCCTTCCCCTTTAGACAATCTCGCTAGAATTTCAACCATGGCCTCGGTGCCCTCCCGGCACGGGGCGCACTTGCCGCAAGATTCTTCGGCAAGGAACGCCATATCCCGATAGACGATATCAATGACGTCCCTACCATTGTCAAACACCGTCACAGCTCCGGAACCTAAAACAGTTTCGTAAGAAAGGGGCGTATCTATCATGGTCTCAGGGACAATATTTCCTGATGCACCGCCTATCTGAACCACCTTTACTCTTTTTGCTCCGGCCAAATCCATTAATTCCTTGAGATGGCTCCCCATCATCATTTCATACACACCGGGCTTTTCTACATCTCCACTCACAGAGAACACCTTGGTCCCCTTACTCTCTTCTGTCCCCATGTCGCCGAACCATTGGGCACCATTGAGAATGATTTGAGGAATATTCATCAGGGTTTCTACGTTGTTTATGATCGTTGGTTTCTGCCACAAACCTTTGGACGGTGGATAGGGAGGTCGGTAGCGAGCTTCTCCGCGCCTGCCCTCAATAGAATTCATGAGTGCCGACTCTTCACCACACACGTAAGATCCGGCGCCTTCACGAATCTGAATATCCAAACTCTCCAAGAGCCCTTCCTCTCTGACTTGCTGGATGGCATTTCTGAGCAGATCAAGGAGAAAGCGGTATTCGGCTCGAAGGTAGATATAGGCCTTCCTTGCACCGGTGGCATAGCCGGCTATGGCCATACCTTCCATGAGAGTGAAAGGATCATGCTGCATGATATACCTGTCTTTGAAGGTGCCCATCTCACCCTCATCTGCATTGCAGATCAGGAATTTCTCATGTTCTTGGGCTTTTCTCGCGAACTCCCATTTGCGCCCGCAGAGAAAACCAGCGCCTCCCCGGCCCTTCAATCCGGACGCCTTGACCTCCTCTATCACTTTTTCAGGCGTCATCTCTTTTTGAGCTTTTTCCAAAGCCTTAAAGCCCTCCCGATCTAAATAGGTAGATAAATCACGGGGGTCAATGACTTCACAGTGCTTTAAAACAACCCGCTTTTCTGGCATTTATATTCCTCCACACTCTCTTATACATAGGACCTTAGAACCTCTGAAATCCTGGACGGCGTTAGATCACCATGGACGTCATCATTAACCAACATTGCTGGGGCTTTGTCACAGGCTCCGATGCAGTTGGTTAGTTCAAAGGAGAATCGTTTGTCAGGGGTGGTCTCACCAGGTTTAATGCCGAGCTCATTTTCCACTGTCCTAATGATCACCCCGGCATTCTTCAAGAAGCAGGGAAGGCTTTTACAGATTCTGATGACATTTCTGCCAAGGGGCTTGGTCGTGATAAAGGAATAGAAAGTCGCAACACCATAGACTTCACTTAAGGGGAGACCGAATGACTCGGCTGCAGCAGAGATAAACTCCTTGGACACAAAACCGGATTTCATTTGTTCATCCTCAAGGACTGCCAACAGGCTCTCCCGCTCTCTCGCGGTTGCAGAAACGTGCTGTTCATTTTTCTCCATGTCACGCCTCCCCTCTTTTCTCCACAAAAGCATTCCTTGGTCTACTCAATGCAGTGGTCGGACAGTAATCGATGCAGATGCCGCAATCCCGACAAACCTCCTTGTTGAGGGGTTCGTCGTAATCAACTACCACTTTTGAATTGAAGCCCCGATAGGCCATGCTAAACACATTTTTCTTGGCTATTTCACTGCAGGCCCTGATACATCTGTGGCAAAGGATGCATTTTGATAAGTCCCGTCGAATATAGGGGCTCAACTCCTCTGCAGGATAGTACCGAGGCTTTCTTACCTGAAACCGCGGAGGTCCCACCTCCAGATCTGAGGCAATCCGGTGAAGCTCGCATTCCTCTGCGTCTTCGTCTTTGACACAGGCGCCCGTATGCCCGGCCAGCAAGAGCTCCGCGATCCCCTTCCGTACAGCCTGGACCTTGGGCGAACGGGTATGGATAACCATTCCCTCGGTGATGGGGGTATGACAAGAGCCGACCAAAGTCCTGAGACCCTCCACCTCCACCACGCAGATGCGACAAGAGCCGACAGGGGTCAGCTCTGGCCTGTGACAGAGGGTGGGGATTTCTATCCCAATTTCCTTAGCAGCCTCCAGAATGGTCATTCCTTCATGACCGCTCACTTCAGTACCGTCTATGATCACTTTCACATCACCCATTTTTTCACCACCTACTTATACTTTTTTGTCGTCTCGTTTTCCAAGTCCTATCCTTTCACGGCGCCAAAAGTCAGTCCGCGAATGATATACCGTTGCATGAACCAAGCGGCAGTTAATGTCGGCAGAATGGCCAAGCCTGCCCCGGCTGACATGGGCCCCCATTGGATCTCTATGGTAGCCCAGAAATTGGATATGCCCACGGAAAGCGGTTTGGCATGCAGCCGGGTAAATAGAAAGGCGTACAAAAACTCATTCCAGGCGAAGACAAGACAAAAGACCGCTGTAATGGCTGCTCCCGGCTTAATCAAGGGAAATACAATTCTTCGAAGGACGGCCACCCGTCCATAGCCATCGATCATCGCCGCCTGCTCCAGTTCCGCTGGAATCTCCCTGAAAAAACCGAATAACAAGAAAACGGCAAAGGACACGTTAAAATAAAGATAAAGCATGGTTAACCCAAAATGGGTGTCCAGCAGCCCCAAAGCTTTAAAGGCAAAAAAGAAAGGGATGGCCGCAACGGCTGCAGGAAACATCCTCGTGGAGATGGTGACAAAAAGTAGATGGCCATAACCGGTATTAAACCGGGCAAAGCTGTAAGCAGCAGGCAAGGCCACCAACATCACCAGGATGGTGCTCGCCACACTGACGATCGCAGTACTGATGATTTCTTGAAAAAAAGGCGTTTTGTAGAACAGGTGTCTAAAATTATCGAGGGTCGGAGCGAAAAGAAATTGGGTGCTGAATTCCAGGCTGTAGATATCCGCTTTGCCTTTGATGGACGTAAGATATACCCAAAAGATGGGGAACACAAAGACAAATAGGATCACGAAGGTGGCCATCCAAAAAGCAATGCGTTTCACTATGCCTTCCTCCTCCTTTGATTCCTTGTTTAATCCATTTTACTCCACCGCTCCCAGCGACTTCATCAGGACCCTGAATAACAATGCGCACAGAATCAAGGTCAGAAAAAGAGAGACGATTGCCAGCGTAGAGCCAGCCCCCACATCAAAGAAAACAAATGCCACGCGATAAACCATCCAGTCCAAAGTCTCTGTTCCTACACCTCCTCGTGTCGTCCCATAAAGAGGATCAAAAAGCCTTATTAACCACATGGTCCTGAGGAGGATGATGATCATGATTATCGGCATCAGCATGGGCAGGGTGAGCCTACGGAAGGTGTACAAGCGAGAAGCACCATCAACCTGTGCTGCCTCAAAGGAATCTCTTGGCAGGCTTCTCAAGCCAGCAAGCAAGACGAACACAGAGAAAGGAGTCCATTGCCAGATGGAGATCACGGCGATGGTATACAATGACACTTTGGGGGTCCACCAGTTAACTTTTGATAATCCGATTGTGGTTAAAACATGATTTAGCAGACCCAAGTCGTAATGGAGGATGTAGTCCCAAATCATGGACATGGCCAGCGGCGAAATCAAAAGGGGCAGGAGGCACAACCCTCGGATGATATTTTGCCCTTTGAATTCCCGATTAAACAGCAGGGCAATGCCCATCGCCAAGATTAGCTCGACAGCGATGCTCAGCACAAGCAAATAAAAGGAACGGCTCAAGGCCTGCCAGAAGTTTATGTCCTGCAAAACAGCACGATAGTTATCCAACCCAATAAACTTCGGAGGTCTGGGCATGGCGAACTCGTGCGTTGAATAAAACAGGCAGTAACACATCGGATAGAGTGTAAATATCAAAAGCACCAGCAAAAGCGGCGTAATCAGAAACCACTTAAAATACCTCTCACTGGTAATGACTTCCCAAAATGTCTGTTTCCCCGGTAATTCCGTGGGCATTGTCCCTGCCATGACCTCATTGCCCGGACCCGACATTGAAATCACCTCTTCATTGGAGTCTTCTCTGTATCATTCTATAGGCGCCAGCCTGTGACCCAAAGTGGAATAGACGTATCCCCCGGGGGATTTGGTCTTGCCCAGGGGATACCCTGCCTGTCATCTATTTCTCTTCTCGCATCGGTATGCTTCCAAATTTGTTCTGGAGTTCGATGCTCTGTTTGGTGATCTGCTTTACCGTGTCATCTATGCTTCTTTGGCCGGTCATCGCCTCATGGCACAGAATAATCTCCATCTCATAGATCTTACCAGCGGCGTCACTGTTAAAATAGAAAAGATCATTCACAAAATCCAAATAGCCCGGCTCATTCCACACTCTAACCAGCACCGCTGCCCGTTTTCCAACATTTCTGCGCCACTCTGGCCTCTGGTACTTGAGATCTTTAAGCACGTCGTATCGCAAAGCCGACCACCCCTGTTCAGCCATCCCCTTTTGTGCCTCATAAGAGGCGATATACCTCACAAACCAGTAGGAGGCCTCAGGATTCTTGCTGTGTCTGGATACGGCATGATGGAAATTCCCAACGTACCCCCTGTAACCGATGCTTGGGTAATGAGACATCTTGGCGCCTGGAACAGTATCCAAGGCCACCAAAGGGCAATATAGAAAAGGGCTTGAAACAGCCAGTCCCTTCTGGAGCTGGGAGAAAACATAGTCCCAGTGACCGCTTATGCAGCCAGGAGAAACACAGGGAAGCAGTGACTTGTAGTAGGTGAGAGCCCACCGAAGAGCCTCCTTGTTCTCCTTGGTGATCACAAATTCTTTGGGCTTCCCATTCGCGTCCCGGACTAATGTCCTCCAGTCTGTTCCTTGGCTCCAGATCAGTGTGCTGATCTCATCATTGATCTCGTAACGACCAGCCATGACCGAGGTGCCATACAGATCATTCGCAAGGGGTTCGCCTTTAAAGGACTCGCCCTTTTTTCTGGTAAAAAACTGGGCCTGGTCATAGAGCTGTTCCCATGTTTCAGGGACGCCTAACTCATAGCCCAGAAGCACAACGCAGCATGACCGGATGTTGTCCTTTCATATCTTCGTCAAAAGCCTTCACGCCGCCTGGATCATACTTTTCAGCCAGCTCATGCAACGACCACAGGTGCGGAGCCCATTCATTTGTGGTCGAAGCTTCTACGACCGTCACATCATAAGCGCCAGTTCCCGATAGCAGGTCTGCATTGATCTTAGGATAGATGACTGTCATGATCATGTCTTCAGTGGTGACTTCAACCCCCGTGTGTTTTGAAAACTTTTCAATGAAAGGCTTGCTCAATGCGACGTGAGGTCCCGCGTGAACGGCCACGTGGATCGGTCTCTTATTCTTTATCGGTGGAATATCAGAGAGACCAAACTTCTGTGCCCCTGGGGCAGAGCCCAACGCTGTCAGCACGAGCAGTGCCACCAAACCAAATACCAAAACTCCGCCTCTTATTCCTTTCATACTGCCCTCCTTTCCTGTTGTGCGGTTACTAATAGGAACGCATTAATTGCCGTGACACTTCATTGGGCTCCTCTCTCCCTTCCCCGCGTCCTCGCCAAAGCTTCCATGGCTTGGCCTTCGCAACCCAGGCCGCTTCGGCGGCCGTCCTCGTCCGACGCCAAAGGCTATGGCCGACGGTTTCCGCAGTTGCCTGCTGCCGAGGATGGAGACTAGGCGGCGCCGGAGACTCTCCCTCTCTGGGGGAGAGGGGCGTGAATGTCACTCACCCGACTACATTTGTATTGGGTGGCGCCAATTGCTTGTTTTCTCACCTCCTCTCCAGAACCCTCCTTTCTTGGCTTCTAAGAGCAAATCCCGCACGATATTTTTTCCCTGGAATTCAAGCAGCTTCAAATGATCTTCTCTTCAAGTCTGGTTATTGGTCACCCGGTGCGAAATTGTAGTCTCCTTATCGAATAGATGAATCGTTTCAGGGCGGAATCCAAGCCAGACCGTATCTCCAACCTGGGCAAGCCTTTCCCCTGGGGTCGCCACCTTGATTTCAGTGTCACCCACATCCTCGAGTTTGACAGTCAGGATGACACTTTCTCCCTGGAATTCAACAAGCTCGATAAAGCCCTTAATAGGTGTCTCTTTTTCTTGGCTCGCCGAGATCTTGACTTGCTGCGGTCTTACGCCAATACTAACCTCCGTGCCCAAGTATTCGCGGCCAACTTCTCCGCTAAATGGAAACACCGTCCTCCCTTCTTTCGTGAATATGGAAACCTCTTCCGACCCCTCGATTCTGCCCTTGATAAAATTGATTTGAGGTTCCCCAACGAAAGTGGCTACGAACCTGTTTACCGGTTCATTCCAAACCTCATTGACAGTGCCGATCTGTTGAGCCTCCGCCTGATCGTGGGTAACATAGATGGTGGTTAAGTTCAGTTCCTCGTGAAGCCTCCGGATTCGTGCCCTCATCTCAGCACGCACACGCTGATCCATATGGGAAATGGGCTCATCAAGAAGGGTCACCTTCGGCTCGCGGACCAGGGCGCGTGCTAATGAAACCCGCTGCTGGTGGCCCCCGCTCAGCGAAGACGGTCTTTTTTTCAAGATATCGACGAGATCAAGTACCCCGGCGATAAACCTCACCTTTTCATTCACTTCAGTGTCACCCATTCCTCGGGCCCGCAGAGGAAAGGCAATGTTTTCATACACGCTCATCAGAGGGTAAAGGGCATAGGACTCAAAAGCCAGAGCAACGTTCCTCTGGCTGGGGGTCAAGTCGTTGACGACCCTGCCGTCGAACAGGATTTCACCGCTTGTAATCTTCTCAAGACCCGCAATCATCCTCAGCATGCTACTCTTTCCACTCCCAGAAGGACCCAAGACGGCCAGAAACTCACGCTCCTCACAGGTAAAACTCACATCTCTCACTGCTTGTACATTTCCCTCGTACGTCTTATCCATGGTCTTTTCGAAAAAAAGCATGCGGTCTTGGTCAAAATCAAGCCAGACTTTCTCAGATATTTGGTATTGAACTCCCTCCACCACATTTGCCTGAAGAAAGCAGTCTCTCAATTCAAAGGTGCACACCGGTCCCTGAGGACTCCGCGCCATGGCATAAACAGGTAGTTGAAAGGAACTGTCGGATATCTTTTCTCTGGATACTTTGATATGAGAAGAACGGATCCCAAGGCGAACCAAGTGCTTGTCACCTTCTCGGCTTGCTGCCTTCTCAGCGGATTCGATCAGGTTCTCTCGTATTTCGATTCTGAACTCATCTCCAGGACTAAAAAACGTTTTCTTGTTCTGGGTAATGATCTCACCGTCAATGAGGTTTGCTGGGGGATCCCCAATAAATCGGGCCACGAAATCGCTTGAAGGGGCATGGAAAACCTCTTCAGGCGTCCCAATCTGTTCGACAACCCCTTTCCTCAGAACGGCGACCCGATTAGACAGTCCAAGGGCCTCCCGGTAATCGTGCGTTACATAGATCCTCGCGTCGAGGTGGGCAATGGGTTCGTCAAGCAAATAAACCTTGGGCTTTCTTACCATGACCCTTGCAAGAGACACCCGCTGCTTTTCACCCCCACTGAGCTGAACCGGTCTCCTGCCCAGGAGCTCCCTAATTCCCAGAAAATCGGCGATTTCTTCAACCCGTTGTCTTTCTTCTTCTTGGGATAAGCTCTCCTTCCGTTTTGGTGCACGCAGCGGGAAGGCTATGTTTTCGTAAACGGAAAAATGCGGGTAGAGATTGTAGGTCTCAAAGGCCATGGCCACATCCCGATCTTGAGGAGGGAGCTTATTCACCGGGCGGCCGTCGATGTATATCTCACCGGAGGTGACCTTCTCTATCCCTGCCAACATCTTCAAAATGGTCGTCTTACCCGCTCCTGCTGGACCGGTAATGGAGAAAAACTCTCCATCTTTGCAATCAAAGCTTGCGTTGCTGACAGCTCTCTTTAGACCATACATCTTGCTCACATTTTCAAACCTGACTTCTGCCATCCCTATTGCTCCTCCTCCTCTTCCTTGATTCGGGGACCCCATTTGAAAAGAACAAGGAAGACAATGAAGGCAATGATGGCCCCTATCCATAGGGGAACGAACCTTTCCAAAAGACCAAGCCACAAGAAAACAACGCCCACAAAAGCCAAAATGCCCCAAAACAGCCAATTGCCCCATGTCATTTGTGGTAACATCGATACCCTCAAGGCTTAGAGTGTTTCGAAAGTCTTTTGC
>SMTZ1_10001324_pt1 | contig 33725 bp, 23 predicted proteins | sample DeeMarSWOR136_30_FD_25667 | JGI IMG/M metagenome (IMG submission 25667) | reverse complement strand
TTTCGCCAATAGGGACGGGGACATCTGATCCCGCGCAGCTGCTTGATAATCGACTCCGGCTTGACTCCGGACCTAAGCGCCAGCGAGACGAGCCTGCTGATCGCCTCAGTCTGCGACGCCTCGCATCCTCCGCTCTTCCCGAGGCTGGCAAAGACCTCGAACGGGCCGTGCTCGTCGGCGTTGACGGTCACGTACAGGTTCCCACACCCGGTTCCGATCTTCTCGGTCGTTCCGGACGTGACTTCCGGTCTCGGCCTCGGCTTGCGCCGCTCCTCTGCCGGCGGCCCGATCGCCGCTCCCTCCTCCGAGCCCTCTTTCTCTCCGGAGCCGATGTTGATCACCTGTTGCTCGCGGCTCCCGTCGCGGTACACGGTCAGGCCCTTGCACCCGAGCTCGTAGGCGAGTTCAAACGCCCGCCGTACCTCTTCCTTCGTCGCGCTATGAGGGAAGTTGATCGTCTTGGAGACCGCATTGTCGGTATGTCTCTGGAATGCTGCCTGCAGTCGAACGTGCCATTCCGGCGTGATGTCAGGAGCGGTGACGAATAGCCGCCGAACATCTTCAGGAATCTCCGTGAGAGATTGTATGCTCCCCGCATCCGCGATGCGGTCCATCAACTCACGTGAATAGAAACCGCGCTCCTTCGCCGTCTCCTCGAAGTGCCGGTTGACATAAAGCAGCCGTTCGCCGTCCATGACTTCCTTCACATAGACAAGCGAAAAGAGCGGTTCGATCCCGCTCGAGCAGTCGGCGATCATCGAGATGGTGCCGGTGGGAGCGATCGTCGTACGCGCAGCGTTCCGCATTCCCGGACGCCCGGACCATTCGTACACGCTCCCACTGAATGCCGGGAAACTCCCTCGCTCCCGGGCCAGACTCTCCGAGGTCGCCGCAGCGGTCTCCTGTATGAATTCCATCACCCCATCGCCCGTCTCGATTCCCTCCTCAGAGTCGTAGGGTATGCCGAGCTTGATGAGCATGTCGGCGAATCCCATAACTCCGAGGCCGATCTTTCGGTTCGTCCTCGTCATCTCCTCGATCTGCCGCAGGGGATATTTATTTGCATCGATCACATTGTCCAGGAAGTGGCAACCGAGAGAGACTGTGGCCTTCAATAGATCCCAGTCGATCCTACCATGACGCACCATGAGAGAGAGATTGACCGATCCCAGATTGCACGACTCATACGGCAGGAGCGGCTGCTCTCCACACGGATTTGTGCTCTCGATCTCTCCCTGCCCAGGCGTGGGATTGTCCCGATTGATGCGATCGATGAAGATGAGTCCCGGCTCGCCGTTCCTCCAGGCCATGTCGACGATCAGATCGAACAACTCCCGCGCCGAGACCCTCTTCGACTCCTCTCCCGTGTGAGGATTGATGAGGCTCCATTCGCCGTCGGACTGCACCGCCTGCATGAACTTCTCTGTGAGGGCGACGGAGATGTTGAAATTCGTGATCTGATCGCTATCCGCCTTGCAGCGGATGAAATCGAAGATGTCGGGATGCTCGACATTCAACACGCCGATATTAGCTCCCCGCCTCGTCCCTCCCTGCTTCACCGCCTCTGTGGCCGAATTGAATGCGGCGAGGAACGAGACAGGACCGCTGGCGATGCCCTTAGTCGATCTCACCAAGTCGTTCTTGGGACGAATCCTCGAGAAGGAGAACCCGGTGCCACCTCCACTCTTCTGCACCAGAGCAGCGTTCTTGATCGCCTCGAATATGCTCTCGATCGAATCTTCGATCGGAATGACGAAGCACCCGGACAGCTGCCCCAGTTCCCTGCCGGCGTTCATCAGTGTCGGCGAGTTCGGCAGGAAGCGAAGGCTCGCCATCGCGGCGAAGAACTCGTCCTCGAGCATTTCCACGTCAGGATGGCGGTCGTAGTTGAGATCGGCGGCAGCGACAACACGTGCGACCCGCCTGAACATCTCCTCGGGTGTCTCGACCGGGGTACCGGTGCCGTCCTTGCGCAGATAGCGGCGTTCAAGCACGCGGAGAGCGTTCTCCGAAAGCCGGAGCGGCGTAGAGGCAGCGATGCGCATGGGAGAGTACCTCAGTGACGGTTGGTGCTGAGATGACGCGATGACATCCAGATCGTTCACAGAGAGAGGCCAGCAGAAGACCTGGCAAGGGCTCGTCGATCAGCCAGGTCCCGGATTGAGTGTACCGCTAACCGAAAGCGGTGTCAAGAAAAAAATACAAGATTTTGTGGGGCCGAGAACGAACTGCCCCTACTCATTGTATGTAATACAATAACGTCATATATACTGGAGCATTAGGCGAGTATTCTGAAGCAAAACCTCAAGATTCCGGGCTAGTGCCCCACCCACAGGCACGTTGGGTGGCGGCGATCTGCCGGCAGGATCGGGGCGCCATCTGGGCGTGGTGGGCCGTGCTGGGATCGAACCAGCGGCTCCCTGCTTAAAAGGCAGGTGCTCTACCTACTGAGCTAACGGCCCACATAGAACTCGATGGCCAGGAAGGTGATCGATCAGCCCTGACGGTACAGGGTTTCTTCCCGGTGCGGACCCACGGAGATGATCGTGACGGGGACCCCGCACAGATCGCCGATCCTCTCCACGTATCGTCGCGCGGCGGCCGGGAGATCTTCGAATCTCCGCGCCGAGGCTGTCGAAGCCCGCCAACCCGGTAACGTTTCATAGACAGGCGCACACTGTGCGAGCGCCCCGGCCGTCTCGGGCGGGGACTCAAGCCGCGCCCCATCATATTCGTACGCCGTGCAGACCGGCACTTCCTCGAGCTCATCGAGGATATCGAGACGCGTCAGCGCGATACTCCCCACGCCATTGAACAGGACCGCACGGCGAACGAGGACAGCGTCGAACCACCCGCACCGCCGCGGGCGCCCGGTCGTGGCGCCGTACTCGCGTGCCCGCTCTCGTAGGGACTCGCCGATCTGCGACCGCTCCTCCGTCGGGAACGGCCCCTCTCCCACACGGGTCGTGTACGCCTTGGCCACGCCGAGCACTCTGTCGATCTTCGTCGGCCCGATCCCCAGCCCGGTGCAGGCACCTCCCGCTATGGTATTAGAACTGGTGACATATGGATAGGTGCCGAAATCGACGTCGAGGAGCGTACCTTGCGCTCCCTCACAGAGCACAGTCTTCCCGTCATCGATCGCACGATTGATCGCCAGTGCCGTGTCTCCCACGTACTCTCTGAGCACACCGGCGTAGTCGCGGTACTCAGCAAGCCATTCCTCGTCGGCAGAGGTGTCGCTCCCTGATCGCCGTCTCCACTCAGCGGAGAACCGGTCGAAATCGACGAGGTCGACGAGTCGCCATCCCGAGCGAGCGACTTTGTCCGCGTATGTTGGACCGATCCCCCGGAACGTTGTCCCCAGGCGCTGCTCTCCCCGCTCCTCTTCCTGGAGACGCTCGAGTCGTTTATGGTGGGGCAGGGTGATGTGGGCGCTCCCGCTCACGATCAGTCGCCCGCGCACCCCGACCCCCTCAGCCTCGAGATCGCGGATCTCTCCAACGAGAACAGCAGGATCTACGACGACGCCTCCCCCGATAAGGCACAGGGTATCTTCATGAAGTATCCCGGTCGGCATGAGGTGAAACACGCGCTCGTGGTCGCCGCGCAGCACGGTGTGCCCTGCATTCGCTCCCCCCTGGAACCTCGCCACCACATCCGCGTCCCGGGCCAGGAGGTCGACGATCTTCCCTTTACCCTCGTCACCCCACTGCAGGCCGACGAGCACTACCGTACCCTCGATCAGTTTCATCCCTGCACCTTTGAAATGCCGATAGGTCCTGCCACAGACATCCACCCAATGAACCGATCACCGGGCAGACCCGGACTCCCGCTACGGGCCGGGGCCGTACTGCTGCTCATTCGACACCAGCATCCCCAGACCCTCGAGCACGACGACCACCCTGTAGTATTGTGTGGTGTACCCATAGCGTAATGTGTCGGTGCCGGTCGTGTCCGCAGAGCCCGGGTTCACGATGTCGACGACTTCCCAGACCTCAGTCGTGTCGGGAGGGTCGACATCTCCCCAGCCGAGATCGTCGTACGGAGAGCCGAGCAGCACATAGCGGTACAGGTCGTCGTCTGGATACGCTTCCCATGCGAGCTCGATCGGCTCGGGGCCCGGGGTCAGAGACAGCCACACGAACGTGAAATCGAGATCGATCGTCTCATCCGCCCCGAGATCGGCCTTCCGGAATCCGGCGTACACGATCTCTTCCTGGTCGTCCTTGAGCACCAGGACGAAGACCCGGAAATTCCCCGGATCGAGTTCCAGCTCGAGCTCGATCGACTCCATCCCCGGCTCGACAGTGAAGTGATGCTCTGCCAGAAGATCGGCCTCGTATGTCTCGAGCGCCACCTCCAGTTGGTCGATGTCGATGTTCAGAAGATCGATATCACCGTACGCCGTCACGTCGAGGACATAGAGCGAGCCCTCGACGATCTCTCCCTGGGCGGGGCTCCTCGGGATCGGGATGCTGAGCTGCACCGTAAGAGACTGAGGGGCCGTCGAGGAGTCGCGACCGCAGCCGGTGACGATCGTCAGGACTGCCACGCCCGCGAGGCCGAGCGCCAACAGCATCGGGAGACTCCGTGATTGCCTTCGCATATGAGTCCTTCTCCTTGCTAGTTGTGATGCCAGGATTGATGACGAAATCTTCCTGACCAGGCCGCGGGCACTCTACCACTGAACGGTGATGCGCACTGTGGCCTTCCCGGGTTCCTCACCCTGGCCGGCTATGATGACAGCCGTGGTGACCGCGGCGCCAACGCCCACCGCTCCAGCCAGAACCGGAGCGCTCAGATACCAGGGTGTAGTTGCCGCGGCCTCTGCCGCCGTGGTCGGGGCAACACCGGCCCCCGCACCTGCGCCCGTGCCAGCACCAGTGCCAGCAGCTGCGCCGACCTGCCATACTGCCTGTGCCCATGCAGTCAGGGCGGCGATCTCCGCCGCAGTGAGGGCAATCGGCACAGCCGGCGGAACACCGCGACGCACAGTCGTCTTCTGTTTCTCTTCAACCATCACTTCAGGGCCCGGAACCTCCGGATTGATGACCCCCATGGTACCGTCGAGCACGGCGAGCTCAGTTGTCTCATCCGCACCCACGGTAGTGGAGAAGGTCGTTCCGCGTACGGCGGCAACCATCGTCGGGCTCGACATCTCAAATGTCGACTCCCGTGTGGTGAGTCGCCCCACCCTTGCGAGGACCGATCCCACCCAGGTGCGGAATCCCCGGTGCCGGTGGTTGCCTCGCCGCTCCAGCTTCGTTATCTCCAGGCGCGAATTCTCCTTGAGCCGGAGGTAGTCACCACCTTCGAGCTGGATCTCTGCCCGCGCCCCGGAGAACGTGCGGATGATATCCCCGACACGCAGCTCCATGTCGAGTTCCGCCTTCACGCTCCTGAATGCCCGCGCCCTCTTGACGCGCACGTTCCCGACAAGAAATGAAATGGTCGCGGCGGTCTGCTCCGTTGCCTCCTGTGCCACGGCGAGGGCCGCGAATGGCTCGGAGAGCACGAGGAACAACACCATACAGGCGACGGTACATCTTCGCATTCTCTTCATGGAAGCTCTCCTCTTCTAGAAGTACTCAGCGTAGCTGACCCGCGCGGATCTATTGACGTGACCACTATGCTCCAACAGATCCTTGAAATCGAACCCCAGGGTCAGCTGCCCCGCGAACATCCACCGCACACCGGCGTTAAGGTACCCCTTTCGTGGATCCGCGAGGACATCATCGTTCAACGCAGCATCATACTCGGCGACGAGCACCAGCTCGGGGTTGAGCCCTTTCTCGATACCCGCGAAGACGTTCACATCCTTGTCTTCGTCATCTCGCTCCAGACTGTAATTCGCCCCTGCATGAACACTCGTCGGACCGAGGAATGCAAGGCTCTTGCTCGCCGTCGCATAGAATCCCCGCGACTTGATGTGATAGCGATCCTTCGCGTCGTCGAAGCCTCCAAACCCCTGGGAATCGAAACCCAGGGCAACCGCCGGCAGATACGGCGTCTCATCGATGAACCGGTATCTCGCCGCGAATTCGACACGTGGATTCCAGTCCGGCCATCCAGCACCCACAATACTCGAGGCACCGTATGAGACTCCGAGCATGAACCGGCTGGCGAGCCCCACCGAGATTCCGGTAAGGAGTCCCCCACCCGGCTCGATACGAAGGTCGATCGCATAGCTCCCACGCTCGAGCAGGCCCGCGGTGGGCGAGTCGACGAGCATGCGCGGCTCGAGCTCCTGCCCTCGGACCAGAGCTACAGCAGTCATCTGGACAGCGAGAAGCGCGAGAACGAACCAGACCCTCAACCGGTTGCTTGTCCCCATGGTCTCATCCTCCCCGAGCCCTGCGACCACGCCGCTATCGCGCCCCTATCCCAATGCCGCTCCACGGCCCCTGCCCCCAACAGATTTCGCAGGCCGGCCAGCAGCTCGTCGTCGGGATCGACGCGCACATTGCGGGACAGAATGTTGAGTTCGTCTTCCTCGGCGCCGGCGATGCGCAAATGGACAGGGCATTGCCCGGCATGACTGGCAAGAAGACGCTTGAGCTCAAACAGAGTGGCCTCTTCGAGGGTTTGGGTTGAGAGGTTTATCTCCAGATGCGAGGCGAATTGCCTGACTGCCTCGGAGAGCGAGAACAGTCTCTGTGCCACGACCTTGGGCTCTTGTTCCTCCTTCGTCGAGGTCCTCCCATGGATCAGGACGATCGATTCTGGAACCAGCACGGCGCGGCTGCGCTCGAAGAGATCGGAGAAGACGACAACCTCGATCTCACCGACAAAGTCCTGAAGTGTGATGAACGCCATTTCGTTCTTGCGACGATCCCGGATCTTCCTGATATCACCGATGATGCCTCCGATGATGACTGAGCTCCCATCGCTCATCAACTCGACGTCGGACGTCGTCACCGTCGTCAGTTCCTCGAGTTCCTGCCGACAGCGATCGAGCGGATGCCCCGACATATAGAATCCCAGTACGTCCCGCTCCATAGCCAGGAGTTCCGTGAGCGACCACTTCCTGACATCCTCACCGCGCCGTCTCTTCCCCCCCAACTCGAACGCCGAGTCGAGCGACGCTGCCAACTCCTCGCGGGGCCGCCCCAGGCTGTCGAACGCGCCCCCCTTTACGAGACTCTCCACAACTCTCTTATTCACCTGGCGCGTATCGACGCGAGAACAGAAATCGACCAAGTTCTTGAACGGTCCGCCATGCTCACGCGCTTCGGTCATCTGTTCAACTGCGCCCCGGCCAACGTTCTTCACTGCCCCCAGGCCGAACCTCAACCCCCCATCGGTGACGCGAAACGAGTGATGACTCTCGTTCACATCAGGGGGCAGGACGCCAAGACCGCGCCGGCGGCATTCCGCGACGAGCGCCATCACCCGCTTTGAGTTCCCCATCTCACTCGTCAGCGTTGCAGCCATGTACTCAGCCGTGTAGTGCGTCTTCAGGTATGCGGTCCGGTACGAAACGACGGCGTACCCGGCGCTATGTGACTTTGCGAACCCATAGCCGCCGAAGGGCACCATCAGATCGAATATCTTGTTCGCCGCTGACGCCTTTACGCCCCGTCTCTTCGCTCCCTGGACGAAAGACTTCCGCTGCTCGTCCATCACCTCCTGCTTCTTCTTCCCCATCGCCCGCCGGAGAATGTCGGCCTCTCCCAGGCTGAAACCGGCCAAGGTGCTGGCAATCTCCATCACCTGTTCCTGGTAGATGATAAGGCCATATGTCTCCTTCAGTGTGGGCTCCAGCAGCGGGTGAGGATAGGAGACCTTCTTCTTGCCCTGCCGCCGCTGGACGAAATCGTCAATGCTCACTCCCCCCAGCGGCCCGGGGCGATAGAGAGAGAGAACGGCAATCAGATCCTCGAAGGTCTCCGGCTTCAGCTTCGTCAATATGTCTCGCATTCCACTCGACTCGAGCTGGAAGATACCGGTAGTCTCCCCTCTCCCGAGGAGTTCGAACGTCGCCTGGTCATCAAGCGGCACACTTCCGATATCGATCGGCACCCCGCGCGCTCTCAACGCCGATACCGTATTCTCGATGACTGTCAGGGTGCGCAAGCCGAGGAAGTCCATCTTCAACAGACCGGTAGCCTCGAGGGAGTACATCGAATACTGAGTCGCCACGTCTCCGCTCGTGCTCTTGAACAGTGGGACATGGTCGGTCAGTTTGCCCGGCACGATTACCACACCGGCCGCATGGGTAGAGGCGTGGCGCACCAGTCCCTCGAGTTTCTTGGCGATGGTCATCAGTTCACCATACCGGGGGTCGGAGTCGATGAGCTCGCGCAGGGCGGGAACTCGCTCGATGGCCCGCTCCAGCGTCATCCCCGGCCCGAACGGCACAAGCTTGGCGATTCGATCGACCTCTGAATAGGGTATGTTGAGCACTCTGCCCACGTCGCGAATCGCCGCCCGCGCCATCATCGATCCGAACGTGATGATCTGCGTGACGCTCTCTTCTCCGTACTTCTTGATCACATACTCTATGATCTCGTCACGCCGTTCGTCACCGAAGTCGATATCGATATCCGGCATCGAGACGCGCTCGGGATTGAGGAAACGCTCAAAGATGAGGTGGTATCGAAGTGGATCGACATCGGTGATCCCAAGAGCATAGAGGACGAGACTCCCGACGGCCGACCCGCGACCGGGCCCCACCGGTATCTCCTTCCTCTCCGCCGCATCGATCAGATCCTTGATAATCAGAAAGTACCCGGAGTACCCCATATTGCGAATCGTAGCGAGCTCGTATTCGAGGCGCTCCCGCAGACCCTCTGTGACCTTGGAGTACCGTTCGGCCAGGCCGCGGTTTGCGAGGTACTCAAGATATTCGTCCGCAGACCGATAGCCCTCGGGGAGCGGATAGTGCGGCAGAAGAACTCTGCCGCCGCCCAGCCCCAGCTGCAGATTGCACTTCTCGGCGATCTCGATCGTGTTCTCTACCGCCTCAGGGACCTCGGCGAAGAGCTCCATCATCTCCTCAGGAGACTTGAAGTACAGCTCGTCCCGCTGAAACCGGAGCCGCCCTGGATCATCGAGCGTCTTTCCCGTCTGAAGGCAGAGCAACACGTCATGGGCGCGGGCGTCTTCCCGGCGCAGATAGTGACAGTCGTTCGTCGCGACGACCGGGATCCCGAGCTGCTCTCCGATATCCCGCGCCGCTCTGTTCGCCAGACGGTTCTCCTCCAGTCCGAAATCCTGTAGTTCGAGGTAGAAGTTACCATCGCCCAGGATTTCACGGTACTCGAACGCTGCCCGCTTCGCCTCGTCCATCCTGTTCTGGCAGGCGTAGTACCCGACTTCCCCCTTCAGACATGCAGACAGCCCCACGAGTCCCGACCCATACTGCGAGAGGAGCTCCTTATCGATCCGTGGGCGATAGTAGAAGCCCTCGAGATATCCCGCGCTCGAGAGCTTCATCAGATTCCTGTACCCTTCCTCATTCTTCGCCAAGAGCACGAGGTGGAACGAGGCCTCGGGTATCCCCCCAGTCGACTTCTTCTCCCGATGGCTGCCCGGCGCTACATAGAACTCGGACCCGATGATGGGCTTGATCCCATCGCGGACGGCCGCCTGATAGAACTCGATCGCACCGAACATGTTGCCGTGGTCGGTAATCGCCAGCGCCGGCATCTGGTACCGGCGAGCGAGGCCAACGAGCTCGTCGATCCTGCATGCTCCGTCCAGCAGACTGTATTCGGTATGCACGTGAAGATGGACAAATCCAGCGTGTTCCATGTCGTCGGCTCGCAGATCCGTACCGGAGAGTGTGCATTACACGATGCACGCGATCAATCCCGCGTGCAGTCTACTATGGTGCCCTTCGGGCTGTCAAGACAATAAATCCCGACAACCTCTCTCCCCTTTCCCGGCGCATCTCTCCTGCCTCCCGATCCCTCTCTCCTGGCTCCCGACACCCGGGCAGATGCAACGGCGGATCACCGCGAAAGTGGCTCAATCGATACCGAATCTGCTTGCAATCTGAGGAGGAAAGATGCTATATAGATACTGCAATCGCCAACTGAAAGGGGTATAGGGACCATGATGCAGAGCATGCGCCGCAACATGAAGACGATCATGTTGGTCGTCGCCGTCTCGTTCGTCGTCGGGTTCGTCTATCTGCAGCTCGGCCAGGGAGGGCTTAAGGGACAGAGCAGGCGCAACCGCGAAGCAGGGATCATCGGGCGCGTCAATGGCAGGCCGATTCGTGCCGACTACTTCCGCTATCGGGTCGGCCAGGCCTGGGAACAGGCCCTCGCTGAGAAGGGTGTGAGGAACCTCCCGGACGACGAGGTGATGATAGTCGAGGAGGAGACCTGGCATAGGATCATCGAGGAGATGATTCTGGACAAAGAGGTTCGGCGGCGGAGAATCATCGTCACAGATAGAGAGCTCGTGGGGGCGATCCGCTCGAACCCACCACCTGCAATCCTGTATAACGAGGCTTTCCGGCTGGAAGACGGAAGCTTCGACTTCGCGAGATACAACCAGCTTCTCGCCAATCCCCAGGCCGCCCCCTGGCTGCGCCAGTACGAGGCTGACTTGCGCACGGCGCTTCCGCGACAAAAGCTGATGATCGACTTTTTCGCCGCAGTTCAGGTAAGCGATGCTGATGTGCGCGAGGCGTACCGCGAAGAACATGAGCAGTTCGATCTGAGCTATATCCGGGTCGACCCGCGAGAGATGGAGGGAACAGTGCCCGAGCCGACCGACGAGGAACTCGCCGCCTGCTATGCGGAGAATAAGGGGATGTTCGGAAAACCGGAGTTGGTCCGGCTCAACTTCGTCAAGGTGGTGCGGGAGCCCAGCGATGCCGACATACTCGTAGCGAAAGAAGAGATCGAGCAGATTCACGAGGAATTGCTGGACGGAGCAGATTTCGCGCAGCTCGCCCAAGAACGCTCCGATGACCCCACATCCGCGGCACGGGGAGGAGATCTCGGCATGGTCCAGCGCGGGCAGATGGTCCCCCAGTTCGAGGAGATCGCATTTTCCCTGAAGCCGGGGGAGTTCTCCGAACCATTCAGGACGCGGTACGGCTGGCACATCATCAAGATCGACGTGAAACGCCGGGACGAGATCAAGGCCAGACACATTCTCATAAAGCCACGGCCGAGCTGGGAGACACTGGCAGCGCTCGAGGAGACCGCGCGGAGTTTCTGGATGGATGCCCACGAGTTAGGGTTCGAGGAAGCGATAGAGGCCCACGGGCTGAAGCTGATGAAGACGGATGAATTCCCCCGCGGTATCATCCCGATAGGAATCGAACCGATCCTCAAGGATCTCGTCAACGACTTCGGTTTCGAGCACGCGATCGGAGAGATCAGCCCCATCTTCGCCGGGAGGGATAGCTACTTCGTCTGCCAGGTGGACGAGAAATTCCCCGCGTACACTCCCTCCCTCGAGGAACTGCGGCCTCAGATGGAGGGCCTGGTGCGGGGAGAGAAGAAGATGGAGCAGGCTTTCGAGAAGGCCGAGCGTGTCACCGAGGGGCTGGCTGAGGGAAGAAGTCTGGAACAGGTCGCTGCCGCCGAAGGGCTCGAGGTGTACGAGACCTCCCTCGTCACTCGCAGTACGTACATCCGGGGCGTCCCTCCCAGGACCCAGGTCCAGGGTGCAGCCTTCACCCTCGAGGCCGGCGAAGTGCGCGGACCGGTGCCAACCAATATCGGCTACTTCTTCATCCGATGCAATGAGAAGATCCCCATGAACGAAGAGACATTTGAGTCCGAGCGGATGATGCTGAAGGCGCGGCTGCGACAGGAGAGAGGGCACGACACATACGATTCGTGGCTGCAGGAACAGAGAAAGGCTGCACGGATCGAGGATTATCGGAGAGTTATCGAGGTGAGCTAGGGCTCAAGCCAGCTCTCGAAGACGCGAAGACATTCGAGTGCGCGCTCGTGCGGGCGTACCTCGAAGATGAACCAGGTCTGAGTACCGGCAAGGAGTTCGAGATAGCTGCGGATGTCGGCAGTCCCCCGGCCGATGACGTCGTGGCTATCTCGTTTTCCATCGTTATCGTGCACATGGCAGTTGCGCACCCGGTCGAGGTGCCGCCGGAAGAACCGTTGTTCCAGCTCACCTCTGTCCGGGTCACGCCGCTGCAGCAAGTGCGTATGGCCCAGATCCCAGGCCAGATAGATATCTACACTCGCCCAGAGCTCCTCCAGCAGCGGATGGGTGATCGGATCGTGGAACGGGCCTACATTCTCGAAGCAGACGTCGACGCGCGGGTCGAGGAAGGGCGAGATGCCCATGATGCTGTCGCGGAATGAATTGGCAAACCCGCCGGGGTACTTCTCGAATAGGGAGACATATCTTCCTTCAACACCGAACAGCGGCGCCAGCCTCCCCGGATGGATCGTCACACGCAGCGCTCCGAGGTCGACAGCGAACTCAATCGTCCTTGCCACGAGCTCGATGCTGCCACACCTGATCTCTTCCCGGAAGGAGCAGAGATCGATCTCCTCGTTCGCGTGGAGAAGGAGGACGACGCCGCCATCCTCCGCCCGACGGCGCAGCTCCCGACGCTTCCCTCTCGGGTAGCGCTCGGGATAGAAGTGGGGAGCGTTCATGTTGAGCTCAACGGCGCTCAACTTCGACTGCACCGCCAGATCGATCGCTGCTTCCACGTCAGGTACGTCGAAGAGCGCCTGATAGCCCAACCGTCTCCTGATGGTCCTTAGAATGGCGCGATCATCTTCTCTCGTCGTTCTCTGCCGTCGCTCCATCAGCCCTCTTTCTTCTCCTCTCCCGTGTCTCCTTCAATATCCTTTCCGATCTCCTTCATCGAATCCCTGAACTCCTTGATCCCCTTTCCCAAAGCCCGCGCAACTTCAGGAATCCGTTTTGCCCCAAACAAGAGCAGAACGATGAGAAGGATAATCAATATCTCCTGAAGTCCAATATTCCCGAACATCGAACACGCCTCCTTCCCTCAGCACCAACAGGGATTGACCACCGCGCCGCGCGAGCCACCTCGCCAGGGCCGGCGGTCTGCAGCGGAACCGGACAGGAAGAGATCTCAGTCCTAGAACCACTTCAAGACATACGCAAGCAGCAATACGCCGAGGATGGTTATGATGTTGATCTCGAACGTGAACCCGAGTGTGAGTCTGATCACTGAGAGGTCCAGCGTGAACGGCGAGAATCCGATATTGACCACCTGGATGAAGAAGTCTCTTGCCGGCCCCGCAGGGATGACGGCCCCGAGAATCTTCCCCAATCCACTGCCCACCAGAGCCCCGACGATGAGAATGAGGACAAGCACACCAGTCCGTTTTCTACGAAGCGGCACTCGGTTCGATTCCCCCTTTCCGATGCGAGAAGTATCCGCGCAGATCAGCCGGAGGCAAGGTGCTCCCGGTGTCGAAGCCCGGCCCGTTCCATGCCATCGAGGAGCAGTACCCCGGCCACCCCGACCACGCTTCCCATGATCACCGATAGAAAGATAACAAAGGGGGCCATGAGAAGCAACTCGAACTTTCTGACGAAGAGCAGATAGGCCAGCGTAAGTTGTGTGATGTTGTGGCCCAGCGCCCCGAAGATCGATATCCCTATCGGACTAAAGACACGCTTCCACCGAAGGTGAGTGAGGCCCATCAGCGATACGCTCGCCCCGGCGCCCACGAGCGAGAAGAGAAAGGCGGGCGAGAAGAGCGACCCCGAGATGAGTGCCCCGAGGAGGACGCGGAGGAAGCCGACGGCGAATGCCTCACCGAAACCGAACCCGACCAGTGCCACCAGCGTCACCACGTTCGAGAGCCCGAGCCGAATCCAGGGGACCGGCCGCGGCAGATAACCCTCGACGACGTACAGAGCAATCCCCACCGCCACGAGCAACGACAAACGACTGATCGCGTATGTGCTCCACGACGAACGGGTCTCCCTACCTGGTGATCGCATCCACACCGCTCCCCCGCCTGCTACAAACCAGAACGAGTACTCGATTCGGGACGCATGCGACCGTCTCACCCGAACGGCGCTTCTCCCCCATGCTCACACATACTCTGTGGGGACAGGGCGAGTCGACAACCCGGACAGAGCCCTGCCGAATGACCACATCCGTGGTGCCGAGCGGACCAGGGACATGGACGGTGCGATCCTTCGACAGCGGAAATCGCCCGAACTCCTCGTCCCCCGCGAAGATAACGCAGTATTCTCCTGCCGCGAGCGCGGCCCGCAGCACCACAATGCTACCGCCTGAAGCGAGAAGGAGAACAATGATGAGCGCAACATCCCCCGGGGTCAGCAGGCTCCGCAGCCTCCCTCGCGGATCACGAGATCTCCTGCTGTGCACCAGGATCAACAGAGTGCCTCACCGCACGATGTTAAGGTCTGCGCCACAAGCCCCGCAGCGACCGTTGCTCAGGCCGGAGAGATCGACTGAGTAGTACGATCTCCGCACCGCGGTCACCCCGCACCGGGGGCAGACAGTGTCACTCGACCCCTCGATAGCTATGTTACCGAGATAGACGAAACGCAGCCGCTCCCGGGCCCCGTTCCATATCTCCACCAGCGTCTCGACTGGAGTGGCAGGAACGTCGTAGTTGTAGTGGGGGAAGTAGCGCGAGAAATGGACCGGCGTATCGTCCCCCAGTTCGACGATCCAGTCGATCAGTCGATTAATCTGCTCAGGCGAGTCGGTAGCACCTGGTACCACCAGATGAGTGAGCTCCACGTGACAGCTTTCCTTCGCCAGTCTGATCGTTCTGAGAACCGATTCGAGGTTGCCCTTTACTACCTTCTTATAGAAACTCTCGTCCATCGACTTCAGGTCGATATTCATCGCATCGATCAAGGGCAGGAGCTGGCGCAACGGCTCCTCTTCGATCATGCCGTTCGTAACGAGTACGTTCGACAGACGGTGCTCGCGCACTACGCTGCAGGCATCGAGAAGGAACTCATACCAGATGAGCGGTTCGGTGTACGTGTAGGCCACTCCTACCGAATCCCTGCCGCGGGCCAGGTCGACAAGTTCCTGGGGGGTGATCTCCTCTGTCGGAGATTCCTTCTGCGAGATCTGCCAGTTCTGACAGAACGGGCAGGCGAAGTTGCATCCGTTCGGCGCGATGGAGAGAATGCCGGTTCCGGGATGGAAATGGTACAGGGGCTTCTTTTCGATCGGATCGAGGGCAAGGCTCGTCGTCCTTCCGTAGTTGGCCGCATAGAGCACGCCACCCTCGTTTCGCCTGCCCAGGCAGATTCCTTGCTTTCCCTGGGCGATCAGACAGTGATGCGGACAGAGCCGACATTCTACCCTTCCATCATCCCTGGCCTCCCAGAACAGAGCCTTCCGCATCTCCACTTTTTGCATCTCTTCTAATGCTCCCTGAGGTCCCCGGCGTCTGCCCAGCGTACCGTCAATGCCGGGTCAATGAGATCGATACGCCCCGCGAGGCCGCTCGAAAGCGATGCCACCAGTCCTCCCTCGGCAGCCTCGACGATCAATGCGTCAATGCCATCGAGGTCTTCGGCGAGACCGAGGCCGGCGGCCGGCCCCATCACAAACAGGGCAGTTGCCCACATGTCGGCGGTACAAGCATCGGAAGCCCAGACAGTCGCACTCACCGCCTTTCGGGCCGGCATTCCGGTTCGCGGGTCGAGAAGATGATGGTACCGGATCCCCCCCGCTGTGAAGTACCGCTCATAGTCCCCTGAGGTCGCAACACTTCCATCAGCGAGTTCGAAAGTGGCAAGGACATGACCCGGTTCACGCGGATGCTTGATCCCGATCCGCCAGGGCTTCCCGTCAGGGCGCAGACCGATCGCCCGCAGATCGCCTCCCGCATCGACAAGCGCCCCCAGCACACCTCGCTCCCGTAGCAGGGAGATCGCCTGATCGACTGCGTACCCCTTCGCCACACCCCCCAGATCGAGGCCCATGCCCGGGCGGGCTGTCCTCAGCCGCCCGACCGCCGTGTCGATCTCCAGTGCCCGGAAATCGACCAGACCCAGACGACCATCGATCTCCTCTTGTGAGGGGACCCATCCCCCTCCCTGTTCAAAGCCCCACAATTCGACGACCGGACCCACCGTAATGTCAAAGGCGCCGTCGCTCAGGAGGGAACAGTGGTGCGATCTTCGCACGAGTTCCATCAGTTCGGGCCCCACCTCACTCCAGCCCCCCGCCTGTGCGTTGACCGCGGCGACTTCGCTCTGCGCTCCGCGCCAGCTACATATCTTCTCGACTCGCGCCATCTCGGCGAATGCCGCATCGATCGCCTCCTCGGCCAAGCGACGATCCGGATGATGGGCCTTTATAGTCACGACTGTGCCGATCAGCGCGCGGCTCTGCTCGCAGACCCCGGGAGTGGAGGATGAAGATGAGCAGCCCCAGCCGCCGATGCACGCCACCGCGATGACCGCGCCCCACCAGAAGGCCCGACTCCGCATTCGGACTGTACTACCCATCACGGTCTACCACGAAGTCAGCAAGCAGCAACAGCGTATCTTTCGCCTGAGACGGCGCAAGAGTGTCGATCGCCTCCTTCGCTCTCTCTGTGTACGTCCCGGCTACCTCTCTCGTCCGTTCCACTCCGCCGCGCTCCTTCACGAGCGCGATCGCCTCTTCCCACGACTCCTCGGTGCCTACGCCGCAGACATCGAGCATCTGAGCGATCCGCTGACGCTCTTCCGTCGATCCTTCTTTCAACATGTAGAGAAGGGGTAGGGTCACCCGCCCATCGCGGAGGTCGACCCCGACAGGCTTTCCCATCTTTCTTCCCGAACCGACGAAATCGAGCAGATCGTCCACGATCTGAAACGCGATCCCGAAATTCCATCCGAAGTCGGAGAGCGCCTCTCTATCCGCCTTGCTCCCGTCTGCTAACACGGAGCCGATCCGGCAGGATGCACGTATCAGAGAGGCTGTCTTGTCGCCGGCAATCGAGAGATATTCTTCCTCCCGCATTGTCACGTCCCCACGCCGGTCGGTCTGAATCAGCTCTGCAGCGCTCATGCGGCAGACCGTTTCGGCGACGATCCCGAGGATCGGGTGCATCTCCTCGTGCGACAGCATAGCGAGAGCCCTTGAATAGACATAGTCTCCTGCGAGGACGGAGACGCGATCGCTCCATTTGTGGTTGAGGGTTGCGATGCCGCGCCTCGTCTCGGCACCATCCACCATATCGTCGTGGACGAGCGTGGCCATATGGATCATTTCGATCATAGTAGCGGCACGAATGGCACTCTTCGACACCCCTTCCCCGATACTTCTCGAGGCGAGGATGACGAGCGCCGGCCGGAGGAGCTTCCCGCGGCCACTCAGCAAATGGCGCGTCACCCTGTCGACCGCCGGTATCTCCGACCGGAGCTCTTCCTCCAGGGCGCGCCCCACTTCCAGGAGATCGTCTACAATAGGTGCAAGGATGAGCTCGAGACTCATGTCCACTCCTCACGCGACTGTACGAGGCGGCTTTGCTGCAGGGCACAGCCTACCATATCGAATCGCGGCTGTCAAACGGAAAGGCCCCCTGCAGAGGGGGCCTTTCCCGAAAAGCGAGCGGAGAGATAACTGCTAGCTCATCCCCATCGTCGTCTTGTCAGCAGTCAAAGTTCCCGTCGGCTCGAAGGGCACCGCATTCGTGCCCATATTGTCGATCATCCACCGCGCATCATCTGCAAGATCGCATTCAGGATAGCGGTCGATGACGACCTGGAATGCCACCTTCGCCTTGTCGTAGTCGGTCAACATCTCTGAGTAGACGAACCCGATCATGAACTGCGCCTTATACGCCTCCCTGTGATCGGGAAAACGGTTCATCACTTCTCGATAATAGTTGATCGCTTCCTCGGGCTTCTCCTGTGCCTGAGCCTCTTCAGCAAGCTTGAACAGGTCGTCGAACGTGTGCTGCCCGACTTCTGGCTCCTCCTCCCCCATGATCCTCACGCGGTACCGCGTCTTCAGCGCCTCGTAGGCGTCTTCGGCGCCCTGTCGCTGACGCTCGGGCAACAGCTTCCGTCTCACCTCATCGCGCACCTCGTCGAGTGTCTTCGTGTACGATTCCTCGCGAGAATCGACTCTGATGACGTGGTAGCCCTTGTCGGTGTGAATCGGGCCTCCAATCTCGCCGGGCTGGAGCGCGAAGACGGCCTCTTCGAATTCCTCCGAGCTGCCCACGTAGGGAATGCGGCGGCCCTTCGTAACGAATCCTATACGTCCCCCTCGGTTCTTCGTGCCGCGATCGGTCGAATAGGTCTCTACCATCTCCTCGAAATCCGCGCCTCCCTCGAGCCGCCGCAACACGCGCCGCGCCTGCGCTTCTGTCTCACACAGCACGTGCCTGACATCAGCCTTCTCGGGCTCGATGAACTCGTCCGGATTCTCGCCGTAGTAGGCCTCGATATCTTCGTCTGAGACGAGTATCTCATCCCGGATCCGTTCCATAACTGTATCGAGTTCCTCATACCCGCCCGCATCCTTGCCGGTGACCTTGATCAGATGATAGCCACGCGAGGTCTCGACAGGATGGCTCACCTGGCCGACGGGCAGGGCAAAGGCGGCAACGACGAACTCCTCGAGGTTGCCCAGTCCGGGGATCGGCTCATCTTTGACAACCACGCCCACAGAGCCGCCTGCTCCTCTGGTCGCCAGATCTTTCGACAGCTCGCCCGCGAGAGCCGCGAAGTCCTCGCCGTCCTCGAGCCGCTGACGTGCCGCCAGCGCCTCTTCCTCGGTCTCGAAGAGAATATGGGAGACCGTGACGGACGGTTTGATCCTGAAGTCTTCCTTGTGCTCCCGGTAATAGGCTTCAAAGTCGGAGCGCGGAACTCCGGCCATCGCCCGAAGTACCTCTCCATCGTATGTCTCGGACAAGAGCCGCTTCTCGATGCTGTTGAGCCGTGTCGCTATATCCTCGCGCTTGTCGATCCCCTCATCCCGCGCGGCCCTCGAGAGCACCTCCCATCGGACCATGATGTCCAGGAGCTGCTTCTTACCTTCCTCAGTCGTATACTGCGCCCGGGCGTAAGGTGGCACCTCCTCGAGCAAGGCATCGAAATCGGCCTGGGTGATCCTCGCCGAACCGACCCTGGCCAAGACCTCTTCACGCCCCGCTCTCTGGCATCCCGCAACCACGAGCACCAAACAGATGATAGCCAGCCCTTTCCACAGTGTCAGAACCACCTGGGACGAACGCATGTCGATCCTCCTCCTGTTCCGGCAACTCTCAATCTCAGGCCATCGGCTGAGGAGCGATGGCCAAGAACCACAGCCAACCGTCAACCTGCCAGGTCCAGATCTGCCGCCACGGACAGATGTGGCCGCAGGGTCAGCAGCAACCCAGCCCAACCGGCATCCCTCGCCGACCATTTGACCCGAGAGGGATACAGGACTGCTTTATACTATGAACGGAGCAACTTGTCAAGGGTGCAACTCAACTCTTTCCACGGGCCTGTGCAACCCGATCGGCCGAGTCCGGGCAGAGAGCCAGGGCCCCGCTCTGAGAGAAGAATAGTCGCAAGGGCTACCTCCCTCCGGAGGAAGGCAGCCCTATAGAGGAGAAGAGTGTGCGTCTAGTTGAGATAGGCCTTGAGACGTTTTCCCTCTGGCAGCCGACGGAGTTTCTTGATCGCTGATTCCTTGATCTGCCGCACGCGCTCCCTGGTCAGACCGAGCTCGTCCCCGATCTGCTGCAGCGTCTGAACCTTCTCTCCGTCGATCCCGAAATAGAGCCTGAGGATGCGGCCTTCGCGCGGCGTAAGTACCTCTAACGCGGAGTCGATATCTCGCTGCAAGAATCGTTCCGAGAGCTCGTCGTCGATCCGGCTCGCGTCGGGATCGAGAAACCGTCCCGAGAGCTCCTCGTCACCCTCCCCGGCCCAGACGCCGTCAAGGGAGATGGGTGACCCGAGGGCCTCCTGCACCAGCTGCACATCTCGAGGGTTGACATCGAGCTCCAGCGCGATTTCGCGAACCGTGGGATCACGGTGATGTTCCTGCCCGAACCTCCGCCTCATGCGCCCGATCTTGTACGCCATGTTCGCCTTTTCGAGGGGAAGCCTGGTGATGCCGGACTGCTCCGCGATCGCCTGGAGGATCGACTGCCTCACCCACCAGATGGCGTAGGTGATAAACCGAAACCCCCTATCAGGATCGAAGCGCTTTGCCGCCTCGATGAGGCCCAGATTGCCCTGGTTGATGAGGTCGAGGAGACTGAGGCCGGACGGGCGGTACCTCTTGGCGACATCGACTGCAAACCTGAGGTTTGCCTTCACAAGGCGCTCCAACGCCTCGCGATCGCCCCTCCGCACCCGCTCGGCCAGTTCGCGCTCTTCCTCGGCGGTAAGCAGCTGCTCCTCGCCGATCTCCTCAAGATAGAGGCGGAGCGCTCTGTCCTCTGTGCAGTCCACGCCGCGGCTGCCGGTTGCGGACGATGTCCCCCGCGTTCTCCGCAAAAGATCCAACCCCCCTTCGAGCTTCAACTGAGAATTCAACGATATCTCCCATCACGAAAGGGCTACAGGTGCCTGCCCTGTGCCCATTTCTGTAACGCACGGCAGCCCCTGCAGGTTCCACATATCAGACGATATTTGGAAGAAAAAAGGCGTGGAGCCCCCTACCCCACGGAGCCACACATACCATATCCCCATCCCCCTGTCAACCCCAATCTTCGGGGGGGGTGCTGGTTGTGAAGGCGCGGCGGATGACTGTTAGTGTCTCGGCGGGCAGGGCGTAGTCCGTCAGCTCGGTGCGCTCTACCCACCGAACCTCCAGGGCGTCTGACCGGGCCTTCACGACGGCGGGCGGATGTCCCGCCGGGGCTGCCGCCACGTCGACGAGTATGTAGTGAAATCGAATCCGCCCCTGATCGTCCCGGATGATCCGCTCCGTCACCCCCACCACGTCTCCGACATCGATCTCTATTCCGCACTCTTCCCATATCTCGCGCTGAGCTGCCTGGGTGATCTTCTCCCCGAGCTCCAGCTTTCCTCCCGGGATCGACCATTCGCCGCGCCCGGGTTCCGCACCCCGACGGATCAGAAGCACTCGCTGGCCCCAGGTGACGACTGCCCCGACGGCAACGACGGGAGCACGAGGATACTCACCATTCCCGGCCTTGTTCACCTGTTCGCTGAGCATCTCTCGATTCTCTCCTCGGGGAATGGGCTGACCGCGCGCCCGCAAGCACAGGAACAGAATGCCGGGGAGGACGAGCGTGCCGGACGGCAACTCTCGACCCAATCCCCGGCTCGTACGCTTGCTCAGTGAGTTGCTGCAACCTCCTCATCCGTTCCGAGCAGCCGTCAGAAGCGGAACTCACTCCCCTGGTTCTGTCATCGGTCCTCGATTGCCGTTCAGGGGGCGATCGTAAATCTGAAGCTGGCCACATCCCAGGCATCGCTCGGCGGCGTGCCGAGGTATGTCCTGAACCGGTATTCTCCGATCGGTGCAGCCATAGGCACGGGAAGATCGGGGTGAACGGAGCGACAGGTCTGCGGGGGCATCGTCATGCGAACCGGCCTCTCGACTGGCACGGAGCCGCCGCCCGGAAGAAACGCGTGCGCGAGCAGCCAGAACGTCTGCCACTCATCAGTATGATTGCATAGCGAGACCCGGAAGCTGAGCGTCCCGCCGCCGTGTATCAGCGTGGAGTCGGGCTCGAGCGAGATCCCCACTGCCGGCTCCCACTCGTAGCGGAACACTCCCCCTCCCGTCGCGGCGTACACAGCCCTCCGGTCCGAGGGATCGATCGCGATATACTCGAGATCCTGGTTCGTGAGACCCTCGTTGATGACTTCCCAGAACACGCCGCCATCGAGGGAACGCGCCACCCCGGCCTCATCCGAGCCGGCGTAGATCACCTCCGGATTCTCCCACTCGAGCGCCAGGGCGCTTGCCTTGTACCACCACAAGGCGACATCCCACGAAGCCCCGCCATCGAGGGTCTTGTATATTCCGTCCGAGTAACTCCCCGCGCCGATCGCCGCATAGACCGTATTGGGCTCGAATGAATCGATGCCGAGCGACCGGACGGGAAGCGACGTGATCGGCAACGGAGTCCAGAGCCCGCCGCCGTTCTCCGTCTTGAACAGCGTCCCCCCGTCACAGCCCGCATAGGCCACATCGGGATCTGACGGGTGGACGGCTACGCACCGGAAGGAGTATTGGTCTAACCAGTCTCCATACCACTGACTGCCGTGGTTGGTGGTGCGCCAGATGCCCCCGCTCGCGTAGGGCGGGTCCGGGTTCCAGGAAGCGGCGTACAACACATCATGGTTGCCCGCGCACATCGCCAAAGCATCGCCGCAGTACATCCAATGAGAAACATTCCAATCGAGGCCGCCATTTGTCGTCACCCAGACGCCGTCCGACCAGCTGCCCAGCCCCCAGATCCCCCATACCCCATCCGGCACATCCGGATCCATCACCAGCTCCTTGAACGGAAAGTCATACTCGCACGGCCGAGACCAGCTTGATCCGCCATCAGTCGTCTTCCAGCAGCCCGTGAGAGCGCCGACATAGACGATCTGGCTGTTCGTTAGATCGACCGCCACACACTGGACGCTGTCGGCGGCAAGGCCGAGGTACGTCCATTCGTTCTCGCTGGCGCCGCACGTTCCCAGGACTAGAAATACGGCCACCACGAGGATCCCTGTCATCTTGAGCGTACGCATGAGAACAGCCTCCTCTCAAGTCCTTACACCGGAGAGACCTCCACTCCACCGGGTCACTGCCTTCGTCTATCCCGGAGTTTCTCGCACGAGCCTCGGGCTCGCGCCTCTCGCACAGATTCCCAGGCAGGTTGCCACAGACGCCTCGTCCCCCGGGCAATTCGGCTGACAAAGCGCCCAGAGGGACGGCTCAGCACACCTGCCGGAGCGTCATCCATCCTCCCTTATACCACATTTTAAGCACTGATGTCAACTATTAGTCTTTTCGCCGCAGGCAGCAACCTTCGCGTCAACTCAGGGTCGTTCCCGCGACAAGCGCCGCGCTCCATATCAAGGACCGACAGCCCGCCACAAGATCCCGCGCTCCACGTCAGCCACCAATAACCCGCCTCAGGCCCCGCGCTCGAGGCTCCCCATCCTCGCCGGTTTTGGCCTTGACCGGATACATGGTGGATGGTATCATCACAATCCAGTAAGAACGGCCGAGCTGGCCTCCGCCGAACGAGACCCCGGATCAGGGAGAAGCACTCGTCCGGCGAGTTCTTCAGGCGAATCGGTCATGACGCAGCGTGTCCGACCTGCGGCATTCGCCGGTCACAGCATGCCCGCATCTGGAGAATGGATATCGCACCATGGTAGATACGACAAAGGCCCGACACGCCACCCTCCATATCACGGACCTCCGTTCACAGATCGTCGGAATCGAAACCCGGGTGCCCGTCCTCGACGGTTCGCTCCGGCAGTACATCAACTTCGACAACGCCGCGAGCACACCGGCCCTCAGGCCGGTCCTCGACTCGGTCACGAAGTTCCTGGAGTGGTACTCAAGTGTGCATCGTGGGGCCGGCTTCAAGTCGCAAGTCGCCACCCACGCGTACGAGGAGGCGCACAAGCGCGTAGCCTCCTTTGTCGGCGCGGACCCGGAGCGAAATACCGTCATCTTCGGTAAGAATACAACCGAAGCCATCAACAAGCTCTCGCGGCGCATCCCCCTCAACAACGACTCCGTCGTCATCTCCACCCTTCTCGAGCATCATTCGAACGACCTGCCCTGGAGACAGCAGACGCACGTGGAACACGTGCTCGTCCATGATAACGGAGAGCTCGACCTCGATGATCTGCAGGCGAAGCTCAACAAGTACGGAGATCGCGTGGCGCTCGTCGCAGTGAGCGGGGCATCGAACGTCACTGGGTGTCTGACCCCTATCCACGAGATCGCCGATCAGGCGCACAAAGTAAGCGCCCCGATTCTCGTCGACGCGGCACAGCTCGCCGCACACCGGGCGATCGACGTGAAGCCGGAAGGCGATCCTCAACACCTCGACTTCGTCGCTCTCTCGGGCCACAAGATGTACGCTCCCTTCGGCACCGGCGCCCTCATCGGCCCGCGCGTCCTGTTCGAGCAGGGCGACCCCGACTACGTGGGTGGGGGCACGGTCTCCATCGTCACACCGGATCAGGTACACTGGGCAGGACTTCCGGACCGGGAGGAGGCGGGCTCGCCAAACGTCGTCGGCGCCGTCGCGCTCGCAAGGGCGATCGAGACACTCCAACAGATAGACCTGGAGACGATCGCCGAGCACGAGCGTGAGCTGACCCGATACGCCCTCGACCGTATGACCGAGGTGGAAGGGTTCGTCCTGTACGGCCTCCCCTCCCTGGACCGCGACCGCCTCGGAGTCATCTGCTTCACCCTCGGTGACCTCCCCCACGCCCTCGTCTCCGCGATCCTCAGCTGTGAGTACGGCATCGGCACCCGCAACGGATGTTTCTGCGCTCATCCCTACGTAAAGCGCCTTCTTCACCTCACGCCCGACGAGGTACGGATGGTCATCGCCGACATCCTGCGCGGGGACCGATCATCGATACCGGGAATGGTCCGTGTCAGTTTTGGCATCTACAACACGGTCGAGGAGATCGACACGCTCATCACCGCGCTACGGGACATTGTGCGGGGGAAATACAAGGGGGAGTACTCCCTCAACTCAGTGACCGGAGAGTACTGGCCCAAGGGATTCGATCCCGACTTCAAAGACTACTTCACGCTCTAAGCGAGCAGCGGAGCCACTCTGTTGGAAGCGGACAACGACACGATCACGCTCGTGCCCGGCATCACCGTCGGGCACGCTCAGGATGAGACGGCCCTGACCGGGTGCACCGTCATCCTCCTCGGTGATGGGGCCGTCACCGGAGTCGACGTGCGCGGAGGCATGCCCGCCACCTTCGGCACGACAAGCATCGGCCCCACACGCACGAACGAGAGGCGCAATGCCGTCTTCTTCTCCGGAGGTTCGACCTTCGGGCTCGATGTTGCCCGCGGCATCATGCGGTATCTCGAAGAGCGGGGCATCGGCTGGCCCACCTCGCACGGCATCGTGCCCGCGGTATGCGGCGCCATCCTGTACGACCTGGGGATCGGGAGGAACGATGTCAGGCCCGACGCGGAGATGGGACTTCGGGCCTGCCGGGCGGCACGCGAGCTGCCGGTCGAAGAGGGTGCAGTCGGCGCAGGAACAGGGGCGACAGTGGGGAAGCTCCGGGGCATGGCGCGGGCAACAAAGGGCGGTCTCGGATCGAGCGCGGTGCGCTTCCCCAACGGCCTCGCCGTCGGTGCGATCGTAGCAGTCAACTCGATCGGCAACATATTCGATTGGGAGACGGGTACGACGATCGCCGGAGCACGCCGGGACGACGGGCAGGGCTTCGTCGAGCTCGAGGACCTGCTACCGGAACTGCTCGACCCCGTGCGACCGTTTCCCACACCGCCGCCCCAGGGACCCGGAGGGAATACGACGATCGGGCTCGTTGCCACCAACGCCGCGCTCTCCCACAAAGAGACGATCAAGATAGCCGAGATGGGCCACGACGGCCTGGCGAGAGCGATCCGCCCTGTCCACATGTCTGCCGACGGAGATACGATATTCGCCGCCGCAACGGGGGAGATCCCTGCGCGCCATGATGTCGTCGGACACGTCGCGGCAGAGATGCTGAGGAGAGCGATCCTGCGCGCCGTGCGCAAGGCCAGATCCGCGGGAGGATTCCCCGGACTCGCGGACACCACGGGCTGAGATGGAGAGATCCTCGGCCGGGCAGAGCAAACAGTATCCGGGGAGCATCACCACACGGCCCTCACCGCCAGGGTATCACCGCAGGCCCGGCTCTCCCGCTTGACTCAGAACCCGCACCCGGCAGATCGATCCTCACCAACGAATCGACATCAACGGGCACGTCGATCCCATGCGAAAACCACTGTACGACCGGCAGGCTGCAGAGTTTTGCCAGAGCCGCGAGCTGGCCAAGCGATGGGTCGAGGACGATGAGACCAGAGTGCAGCTCATCCTCGAGCATCTGGGCGATGCGGCTTCGATCCTCGACATAGGATGCGGCTGGGGGATGATGCTGGCAGAAGTTGCTAAGGCGAGAGAACGACGTACCGTCTGGCTCGCCGGCATCGACGAATCCCCGCATCGCCTGCAGGACCTGCGCGTAACCTGCCCGTGCGCGCTGGGCGCCGTGGCGCGTGCACCATACCTGCCCTTCCGCGACAGGAGCTTTGACACTGTTATTACTTCACAGATGCTCCACGAGGTGGAGCTCTTCGGCAGGCCGGAAGAAACATCATTGACCGTGCGGGAGATCGCCCGAGTGACGCGGCCGGGTGGCCGCTATCTCCTCCTCGACCATCTCGATCCCGGCCATGGGACCGTGGATGTGTCGCTCGACGCGAGAGGCAGAGAGCTTCTCACCCGATTCGCCGATGCCTTCCGCTACCGCCCCATCAATCCAGCAAAGCTCGGACCCGATCGCTATCGCCTGAGCAAGCGAGATCTCCAGGACTTCGTCACCAAGATCTGGTCGCTCGGCTCGCCGATGGAGACAATGGAGATGGAAGAAACACATTGCGTCTTCACCAGAAACCAGGTGAAGACGCTTCTCGAATCCGCCGGCTTCGACCTCGTCCGGTGGATCCGCTTCGAGCCGATCCGCACCGACCTCTCCCACCACAGCATCGCACTCGTCCGCGGACGGAGCTGGCGGAGGAAATTCCTCGCCGTCGCGCGCCGGGGACGCACGCGGGGACTTTGGTAGGTTCTGTAGGTTACTGGCATTCCCGGGGACGCTGGTAGGTTCTGTGGGTTACTGACGCCTGCGGTGCCGGCTCGATCACCCTCAGGCAGGCCGTTGTCGGGCATGCCGCATGCGATCGCGGGAGGTTTCCTCGCGTATTGACAGCTGCGTCTCAAATCGATCGACCTCGAGCGAGACGCTCCCGGGTCTCGGAAATCGTCAGCGTTCACAGCCCCTACTCGATCGTACTCCCGGGCAATCGCTCTGCACCGGCTGCTGCCGCCGCGCTCCGCACAATGTTCTCGATCTCACTCATCACCTCGCCCGACAGGGGACGCGGTTCGTACGTGTCGACGAGTTCCTGCACCCGCTTCCTGGCCCGCGCGACTACGTCAGTGCCGCCGCGCTCCTCCCACCTCCGCCGACCAGCACGATCTATAATGAATGAAGGAATGCGTTGCTCATCCTTGAGCCACCTCAGCGTATGTTCGAGGGTGAGAAAGGTCGTGTTGTGATCCTCCGTATAGAGTGACCGCACGCGCTCCTCGTCCCGCATCGCCAGCCCGGCCGACAGGCGACGAGCCATGCCGATGATCTCGCAGTCGACGACGAGTTTCTCCGGGCTCTGGCAGCTCTCGAAGTCGAGCATGCCCGCCCCAGAGACGAGGTTTATCCCGGCGAGGATCGCAAGCACCGTGCCCATCCCTGATTCGAGCCCGGTCTGCATGTCGAGCACCTTCGTATCGCTCAATCCCATATACGTGTGGGTGGGTAAGCCGAAGTGCTTGCCCACCTCCGCGTACGCGCAGTCGATCATCATCGTCTCCACCGCGCCCATGGGCGTCGTCCCCTCGCGCATGTCGAAGATGGCCGGCGACCCCCCCCAGATAATTGGGGCGCCCGGGCATGCGAGCTGGTGGATGACGATCCCGCTCAGGTTCTCAGCAGCATGCTGGGTCACCGCGCCGATGAGCGTGACAGGGCCGGTGGCGCCGGCCAGCGGCATAGAGACGAGCTGGGCGGGAAGTCCGAAGCGGGCACAGTCGACCAGATTGCGGCAGGTGGCCTGGCTCCAGAGCAGAGGAGGTGACGGACAGACATCGAACACGGCCCTCGGCCGCGCCTTCAGCCCTCCTTCACCTCCTGAGGATGCGGCCAGAAGACGATGCATCACCAGCAGCCCCTCGCCGCTGAACGCACCCGTGACGATCGGTTTCTCCGTCAACTGCAGCAGAAGGTAGAGGCGATAGCTGTCCGCGATCGCCTCCGGGACGTCTGCGGCGATGATGGCTGTGCTCTGGGCATCGAGTTCATCCAGGCCTTCGGCGAGCTTCGCGAAGGAGATGATGTCTTCGGTCGTCGCTTTTCGGATGCGACGCGTATCGGCATCGAGCACATGGAGGGCAGCCGATCCCGGATCGAACTGCACCCTGTCGCCGGCATAGATGACCGCTGCCGTGCCCGCACGATCGAATAGCTCGACGCGGCGGGGAACCGTCGCCAGGGCCTTCTCCACCATCGGTGCTGTGAGGCGGGCCCGCTTCTGCTCAAGATCCACCTCAGCGCCGCCATCTGCCAACAGATCCAACGCCTCGGGCTCCTCGACGATGACTCCGACTGACTGCAAGAGCTCGCGCGCCTCATCGACGATCCGCTCAATGGTTGATCGCTCAAGCAAAGAGAGGCGCGGCCTCCGCGGCACCGAGCGCCCCTCGGTTCGCACTTCGTCACCCTGCGTCGTCTCTCTCGCCATCGCTCCCCCTCTTTGAAGTCCTCCCTATCGGCACGGCGTCAGCAGCGCCGACCCTTCACAGGTCCATACCTCAGCAGGACCCCTTCTCCACAACCATCACTATGAAACCGCCCTCACCCCCCCGATCAATCGTGCACCGAGGAGGTAGCGACACACGCCACGGGCAGCGACACACGCCACGCGTAGCGACACACGCTACACACCCAGTAGCTCCTTCGCCTTGCGCACCGCCTCCATCGCATCCTCGGCGTACGCATCGGCCTCGATCTGTTCCGCCCATTCCGCGGAGACGGGGGCGCCGCCGACCATGATCTTGAGGCCCTCCCGCTCCTGCGCCTCCTTGAGCGCCTCGACGACGGCGCGCTGATTGAGCATCGTCGTCGTCATCAGAGCCGAGAGACAGAGAAGCCGCGGCTTCACCTCCTTCACCTTCTCGACGAACGCCTCAGCACTCACATTCTTCCCCAGATCGACCACCCGAAACCCGGAAACAGAAAGCATCGTGGCCACGAGGTTCTTGCCCAGATCATGGATATCGTCCTTGACCGTTCCGATGAGGACGGTGGGACGTTCCCTCCCCGGCGCCTCCTTCGGCAGATGTACCTCGAGTATCTTCATCGCCCGGCCGACGGCATCGCCGGCGATCATGAGGTGAGGGATGTACGCCTCCCCCCGCTCGTACCTCTCCCCGAGCTGGCGCAGGCCGAACGTCAGCCCATCGTTAACGACGGTCATCGGGTCCACCCCCTGGTCGAGGGCCTTCTGCACCAGCTCTAACGTCCTCTCGCCCTGGACAGACAGAATGGAATCGACGATCTCCTCGATCACCGGACTAGTCGCGGCCTCAGCCATGTGAGCCTCCTATGATCAACGTGTGCCCTGCCGACCATCCCCAGCGTCTTACGCTGACGGCTGTGCGGAACCACCAACCTCGGACCCCGCGTGACGACCCGAAATCGGACGCCGGATCCACTTCGACAATCGATCTTGACAGATGCTACTGCGCCACACCGGTCTTGCAAACCGTCTTGAGGACTGTGGGGCGCGGCGAGGATTCTTCCCCCTCACAGATCCTCGTACCGCGCCCCTGTTCGTCACAATGACTTCTCTTGTCTCATCATGAGAAGAGCGAAGTCAACGTTGATCTCATTCGCGACGTCAGCACCGCCCTCCTACGGAACCACTCGGAAATGGAAGAAGTCCTGATCGAGAAGATCAGCAGGCGGATTCCCCACCTTCACCCGAAGCAGATACTCACCCAGCGGCGCAACGGCCGGCACCGGATGCTCCAGGTGCACAGACTGGCTCCCGCCGGGAGCAAGCGTCACCGGCCGGGGACCGACAAGCGGATTCCCGCTGTACGGTGACCCGTTCGGCAGCCACGCCTCGATCAGACCGTAGAAGCTCTGTGCTGACGAGCTCAGGTTCTGGACCGTCGCGGTATACCCGAGCGTGCCGCCGCGCGGCACCTCATACGCATCAGGCTCTACCATGACCGTCACCGCTGGCTGACCGGCGATCAACACATCGTCGATATACCAGCCCTCACGGTTTACCCCCCAGTCAGACGCAAACCGGAACCGGAACTGCACGGTCTGCCCCGAATAGGCGGCCAGATCGAACATGGCCTGCGTCCAGCCAAAGGAACCTGAGTAGACCATGGTCCCACCGGGCAGCGGGTTGTCCGAACCCGGGCGGATCGCGTGCGTATCCCCCTCCTCAGGCATGATCTGGGTCCAGTTCAGCCCGCCGTCGATCGAGATCTCGACCAAACCGCCGTCGTACGCACTGTCAGGGTACATCGACGATGCCTCTGCATCCATCCAGTGCCAGAACGTCAACACGGGATTCTCGGGCAGGATCAGCTCGACCGTCATCAGACCTGCATCCAGCGAGTCGGCATAGTTGCCAGGACCCGTATCCCCGCACTTCCAGCTTACCGAACCGCCGGGCGTGTGGTTGAGCTCCGTCGACTGGTGCCACTGATCGTAATACCCTGGAGTGACCACCTCGTGCGTCCACCCGGCAGGCCCCTGCTCCATGTCGTCAAAGATGCCGCCTACCGTCACCCAGCAGGCATCGTAGCGCACATACCCGGCCTGCGCCTCCGCGGTCAGATCGAGCTGCGCCTGACGACCCTCAGGAGCAGTAGCCGCTGCCTCGACCACATACGCCGGCGAACCGACGCCCGTGCCGCCCGCAGCGATGTTCCCGTAGCTCGCACTCCCGCTCACCACGGTCACATACGGGTCGATCGTCGAGAGCGTCGCCTCCACCGAGGCAGCAAATCCCGAACCCTCATTGGCGAGCGTCACCGTCAGCTCCGCCGTCTCTCCGGGCTCCAGACGGCCATTGCCATTGCCGCCGCCGGTGTCGTCGATGATGTACGACTCAAACGCGAGCACCGGCGCGTGCACCGGAATGTTGAACGCGCTCGTCCACGTCGAATCGTAGATGTCCTCGGCTGTGATCGAGAACCCTGCCGTATGGCCATCAGGACAGACCGCCTTTGCCTCAAAGTCGTAGTCGTCCGGGCACCAGACAACCTGGTCAGGGTTGATGTCCCCGTAGTACTCGTAGTTGTCGCTGATCGTCATGTACGGATCGTCGGTCGCCAGCACGGCATCGACATCCTGAGCGGCCTCCACGCCGACGTTCTTGAGCGCAGCGGGGAGCCTGATCGGCTCGCCGATATCGACCTGTCCGTCATTGTTGCCGCCGACACTGTCGTCGATCAGATACTCGTCGAGGATGATATATGGACCCTCAGGCTGAATCACCTGTATCGTCCCCGTATACGGCAGGCCGTTGTGGGCGGTCACCGTCACCGCCATCTGTCCGGGCACCGTGGGCGATACCGTCAGCGTCACCTGCCCCGCAGCGTCCGTATACCCGGCCTCATACACCTCGCCCGGCTTCAACAGACAGACGAGCGCATCCTCGACAGAGCTCCCTCCCATCGACACGCTCACCGTCACGGGCTGCGTGCCGATCGGGATCGCTGCCGGGTAGCTGACCGTCATATCCTGGGGAACCGCGGTCCATACATCTGTCTCCGGATCCCCGAGCCACAGATACATCCGTATGTTCGCCTCGGCCAGGGACCCGTGCACCGGGATGATCCACGCATTCGCATGGTTCTCCGCTCGTAGATACCCTGATACAGCTGCTTGTCGAAGTCGTGGTTCGGAATCGTATACGACGGCTCGACCGCCGACAGATAGGCCATCGCCCCGTAGTCCGCCTTCATGAACGACTCGGCAAGACAGGGACCCGAGCTCTGCATCGCCATGTTCAGGCAGCAGATGCTGAAGCAGACGAAATACTCGTCCGCGTTCGTCAGCTGCGCCACATGCGACGCGGTAAAGCTACCGCTCGGGCTCCACCCCGACCACGACGTCTCCGAACCGTGACCGCGGTAGTTGACGATCCCCCGCCCCTCGTTGATCGCATCGATCACCTGCTGGTTCGTCGCTCCCGCACCACCATACGCAGTGTCGAAGATCGGGCTGTACAGCGAGTAACTGAATGTCCGGATCTGCTCCTTACACAGCGTATACTTCCCGGGATACTGCTCCTGGTGCGCAACGAGAATCGAACGCTCAACCCAGTTGTCCGCCAGGTTCGGCGTGTGCTGGTAGTTGTAGATCTTGTCCAGCTGGTGGTTCAGCTCGTCCTCGTTGTGGAACGCAAGCCGCCCGATCGCGAGCTCGGCATAGTGATCATTGCCTTCGATCATCGTATACCAGCTGTCACTATATGTGTCGGTCCAGTAATACCACGGCACATCATCGACATCACCGGCCAGGAGCACGAATTCGAGCCCGTCCGAGTAGTAGAGCGCGCTGATGTAGTCCTTGATCTGCTGCGGCGTCGTCCCGATCTCCGTGAGCGTCACCATATCCGCACCGAGACCGCGACGATACTTCCACTCGAAGAAGCTCTGGAGCTCATCCTCATACGCATCGGTGGTGATGATGAGATACTTCGTCGTGATCTCATCCGTCCCCCCATCGGGAAGCTCCAGCCAGTCGTAGTTGAGCACCGTGCCCCGATAGAGCGCCTCCATCCGGGGAGAGATCCGGCGGTCGGGAGCCTGCCGGATCGCCTCCGTGCTCATCCCGAAGTAGGTGAGCCTCACCACCAGGTGCGGTGTCACCGACAGCTCCCGGCTCGCCGCACGGTAGCGCAGCGGGCAGACCTCCAGTGTCACCACCCGCAGATCGCGGAAGATTCCCGGCGGGCCCAGCGCCGCCACCTCGCCGGGATACGGGTGCGGCATCTGGTAGGCCGCCACGTCGATGGTGAACGGCGGCTCAGGGTCCCGGTCCGTCGTCGGCTCCTGGAACGGATAGACCCGGTAGTGCTCGAACAGAACCGGCTCGGCCGCCTCGAGCACCTCGACCGATACCTGGCAGGTCGGCGGGACCGCGATCAGCGTCCTGACGACCGGCAGCTCGGGCTTGCCCACCTCCATGGTGGTGCCGCCCTGAACGAGGTCGAGCTGCTGATAGAGCGCGCCCTCTCTCACCACCGGCGTGACGTTGAATCCGGCAAGGTCGATGACGACCTCGGTCGCTGTCTGGTCCGACCGCGTGACCGTGACCCGCGGTGCGGTCGGCTCCCAGCCCCGCCACGAGTGTTGTGAACAAGAAGCGTTTCATCGATGCTCCTCCTTTCCATCCTTGGAGACATCGCGGTCCAGCCGCGAGACCGACCTGGATGCCCCCACCCAGGGCCAAACCTCAACACTTATGCACACACTCATATCCAACAGAGGAAGTTGTCCTGAAGATCGCTACGATACCGGGAAAACTGCACGAGCGAATGCAAAAGGACGTGAAGTCCTCAGTCGATCCACGGCCGCACTACGACATACGGACAAGTGATACCGCAGAGACAACGCGGGGCGCGGCAAGGTTCCTCCTTCTCGCAGGCTTCCCTACCGCGCCCCACATATTTCTCTATCGCTCCTCTTGCCCCTTCTTCAGGACAGGGGAGTTACATTTCACGTCGACTGCACGACGCCAACACCGCCCGATTAAGGTACCACTCGGAAGTGGAAGAAGTCCTGATCGAGAAGATCAGCAGGCGGATTCCCCACCTTCACCCGAAGCAGATACTCACCGAGCGGCGCAATGGCCGGCACCGTGCGTGTCAGGTACTGCGACTGGCTCCCGCCAGGAGCAAGCGTCACCGGCACAGGACCAAGGAGCGGATTGCCGCTGTACGGTGACCCGTTCGGCAACCACGCATCGATCAGACC
>SMTZ1_10002066_pt1 | contig 33737 bp, 33 predicted proteins | sample DeeMarSWOR136_30_FD_25667 | JGI IMG/M metagenome (IMG submission 25667) | reverse complement strand
TCAGACCTTAACGGGGGTTGCGACCGAGAAAAACTCAACGACGATCGTCCCTCTCCCGTTAGACTTACTCACAGCATTCATGCAAAAGAAGGAGGAGGGATAACCAAGGGCATCCAAACTCTTTCCGGGGGAAAGTTAACCTTGTTGTTACATTAGATGGGGTGCTACCCTCTAAATATTTTTGTAAGAAACGAGGGCGTAAGAATGGTTAACGGACAACTTCAACAGAAAATGACCGAACGCAAGTGTGCTGAGCGGGCCGTTCAGGAAGCCCGTGAATACGCTGAGAGTATTGTAGAGACAGTGCGTGAACCCCTAGTGGTGCTTGATACCCACTTGAGAGTGATTTCAGTCAACCGTTCTTTCTGTCAGACTTTCAATACGACACCAGAGGATGCAGAGGGAAAGTTGATCTATGACCTGGGCAACCGTCAGTGGAACATCTCTAAGCTACGGGTACTTTTGGAGGAGGTTGTTCCCGAGAGTAACCAATTTGAGAATTTTGAAGTGGAGCATGAGTTTCCAACCATTGGACGCAGAACGATGCTGCTCAATGCTCGCCAAATATATAGCAAAGGGATCGGCGCTCAGATGATCCTTCTGGCCATCGAGGACATCACCGAGCGCAAGAAAGCGGAGGATGAAGTCAAAAAGCTGACCGAAGACTTGAAGCGCCGGGCCATAGAACTTGAGTCCGCTTACAAAGAGTTAGAAACTTTCAGTTACTCTGTCTCTCACGATCTCCGCACTCCATTGGTCGTCATTGCCGGTTTCTCGCGTGTACTGTTAGAAAAATACTCGAGCCATCTCGATCCAAAAGGACGGCAATTTCTGAGCCTGATGCACTCAAGCACACAAAAAATGCTGCAGCTGATTGACGATCTTCTTATTTTTTCTCGTTCAGAACACCAGCAGATGAAACCGTCGGATATCGACATGGGAGAACTTGTAAAGGCCGTTTTTGAGGAACTTAAAAGCTCTATCCCTGAGCAAACACTGCGATTGGATATTAAGACGCTTCCTCCTGCCCATGGCGATCAATCAATGATTCGCCAAGTCTTTGTTAATCTCCTTTCCAATGCCATCAAATTCACAAGACCCAAAGGGGCCGGAGTTATTGAAATTGGATGTATCGCCAAAGAAAATCAAAATATCTATTGTGTCAAAGACAATGGTGTGGGCTTTGATATGCGCTATGCCGGCGAGTTGTTTGGAGCTTTTCGACGTCCCCATACCGTTGATGAATTTGAAGGAACCGGCGTAGGCCTTGCCATAGTCCAGCGCATTATTCACAGACATGGTGGACAAGTGTGGGCTGAAGGAGAGATCGACAAGGGTGCAACATTTTATTTTACCATTCCAAGATGACAAAGAAATAAGAGAGAAGCCCCGATTAATAGAATCGAGTGGAAGGGGAAGGAGACAAAGGACAGGAGGTAACCATCCGCTACGAAACTGCCCCCCAAAGAAAGGAGAAATCAACGTTTAGCTGATTTGAAGAATTTACAATGGAATGGAGCGAGACTTTCATATCCAAGAATTAAAAAAAATCCACAAGAAAGGAGAATACTAATGAACATTTACGTGGGAAACTTATCATCTGATGTAACAGACGAGACGATTCGGGGGGCTTTTGAATCCTTCGGCGAGGTAACCTCAGCGAGAGTGATTAAAGACAAGTACAATGGCCAGTCCCGGGGGTTTGGTTTTGTGGAAATGCCTGCGCAGTCTCAAGCTCAAACGGCGATTAAGAGTCTCAACGGAAAAGAACTCATGGGCAAACAGATAAGTGTGAATGAGGCGCGTCCCCGCGCCGACCAGGGAAGAACCGGGGGAGGCCGAATGGGTTATGGCGGCCGAAGAAACAGGGTTTAGCCCAACGGAAGATTGAAGCTCGCAAAAGGAGAGGCTGAATTCATTCCCTTGGTGCTCAGGGACAGGCCGAAGCCAATAATATGCTATTCCGGTTGATTAGCCCGGCCCTGGTTCAGTATTAGAGCATGAGAAGTGATGCGGCATTCTACCACAGGTTTCTGGAGGAGCCGTCCTCTTCATCGACTTGGGCAAGATGGGTAACTTGTCGGGTGGAACGGAAGAAAGCAAAAGATAAGTTATGAGTTCAGAGCTCTAACTACTCCCAAGAAGGGAAATACCATGATAAAAGCAGGTGACATGTTCAAAAACATAGAAAGTGGAAAAATCTTTATAGTTAAAAGCGTTGATCCCCGCACCATCATTTTGGGAACAAAGGACGGGTTCCAATCAATGTTTGTCAATCCAAACAATATGGAATCCGTATTCGTGCCTCTTGTGGAAGACGGGCTCAAGGAAGAACCCAAAGAATAAACGAAGTCAGACATTCGCTACCTCATTTTTAAATCAACCCATTCGACTCCCCGGTCTGAAGCCCGGGGTATGCTCAGGGTTGATACTGAGCGGCGTTTTTTACCCCGATTTAAAAATCGAGGTTTGGCGCCGTCGAACGTATCAAAAAGAAAGGGAAACCTATGTTTGAATTTGACGCCTTATGTCCGCATTGTGAGAAAAAATTCAAATTGAGCATGATTGGGCTGGAGACCAAAGAGTTTATACAATGTCCTCATTGCCGAAGAGTCATTAAGCTCGACCTCGCTGATCCGGAAAAAAAGGCAATACGGGTAGGTCCGGATTTTGCGAGCTAGTTTTTGGCCTCAGACCGAAATAGTCTCCAAGGAGGTCGAGGGAGGAAACGGTGCTATTATGATGAAGATCGGGGATAGGTTCAAAGATAAAACAACCGGAAAGATCTACATCTTAAGAATGGAAATTGATGACGATACGCTTTACCTGGAGGGGGAAAACGGTTTGGGCCGGAGATTGACTGGTAAACAAAGCTTGAAACGAACTTGCGAGAAGTTGGAAAACATAGCATCTTGAAGCAGATATATTTCTTGCCAGGATGATGGATTCTTGATGCATGGTTTACCTACTTACCCCCTGACCAACATTCAGTTGCCAAATAACAAAGGCAGAATTGGCCCTGCCTTTGTTATGCACATTCTTCTAACGGAAATCGTCACCTTTTAGAATTATCTTAAAGTGAGCATTTGGCATAAGTTGGAAGAAGGGTTCTCCTGAAACTTTCGGCCAACTCAAATGCTGGTCAGGACACCCAAATTCATTGGCGACCTTTAAGAAGGTGAAATTTTCTTGCGATTTCAAAAAAGGTATTCTTCTCATCTCTCTCATCTGTAAGTGGGGCAAATTGACCCAATGCGGGGTAACATTCCACAACTCTTGCTCCCATCTTTAATAAAATATCCGCCCTAACTTCTTATTAATTAAGGCATTTATAGCTTTGGCAAACATATTGCAAAAATAAAACTTTGGGAGGTCTTTTCTGGTTTCCCATCAACGCACTCTTCGCAGCTATCATTTCCCATTACCTATGACATCCTCATTGCGTTTCATTTGAATTGGCTATTCAAGCTCAAAAAGAATTGGAATGGAATAAAGGAGGAAGGAAATGATACCACTGAAAAAAATTTTATGCCCCACCGATTTCAGTGAGCCGTCCTACGAAGCCCTGAAAGCGGGAAGCGAACTGGCTTTGCACTTTGATGCTGAACTGTGTCTTATCCATATCGTCCCCCCCGTCCCTTTCGTACCTACAGCCCCACCCGTCCAAGCAACTTTTGATATTCCTCAGTATCAACAGGAGCTCGAAGCCTCTTCCAAGAAAACGCTTCAGGAAGTGTTCAAACAACTTGAATCCGACAAACTTCATTCTCGCCTGATCGTTGTCCAAGGGGACCCGGCCACTCAAATTATAAACATAGCGAAAGAAGAGAGTGTGGATCTCATCCTTTTAGCCACCCATGGAAGATCAGGATGGCAGCGTATCGTTTTCGGTTCAGTAGCGGAGAAGGTGGTTCGGCTTGCTCCCTGTCCCGTCCTTTTGATTCGATATCCCCATGAAGAAAACGAGGTTGCTCATCCAGACGATCTCGGAAAAACAGATGACGGAAAACTGGACAAGAAGAAAGCCTATCAAGATAAGATCGAAGCCCAGTTGAAAGAGTGGTCGGCCAAGATCGACAAGCTGAAAGTGAAAGGCGATAAGGCCAAAGCAGAGGCAAAAACCCTCTATCGCAAGCAGATCAAAAATCTGTCCATCCAGCAAGAGGCAACTCGGGAAAAGTTACAAGAACTTAAGGGGGCTGGAGGCGAAGCCTGGGAGGAACTCAGGGTGGGCGTCGATAAGGCATTGGCGGATCTGAAAGGTGCCTTCAACCGGGCTAAATCGAAGTTCGGGGAAAAGTAGAATCCACTCTGATGAAGAGAAGGGGAGGAACAATCGATGGATCCCATATCTAAAGAGGATCTAAAGAGGCTGATGGAGGAAATGGAGACGCCTTGTGTCTCCATTTACATGCCCACTTACCGAACACCGCCGGAGACAAAACAGAATCCACTCCGCCTTAAGAATTTGATTAGAGAGGCGGAAGAACGGTTGATTTCAAGTGGCCTTCGTGCACCGGAAGCAAAAAAATTATTGAAGCCAGTCAAAACACTTCTCAGGGACAGCCCCTTCTGGCAGCACCAGAGCGAAGGGTTTGCCACATTCCTCTCGCCTCACTCTTTCCGTACCTTCCGTCTCCCCTTGACCTTTCAGGAGCTATTAGTGGTTACAGACCGCTTCCATATCAAACCCCTACTTCACTTCTTGAGCCATGATGGCACGTTCTACATCCTCGCCCTTAGCCAGAACGACGTGAGACTGTGTCAATGTACCCGACACAGTTGTAAAGACGTGGAACTGGTAGGAGTCCCCAGAAATATGGCCGAGGCCCTCAACTATGATGTCCCCGAAAAACAGCTTCAGTTTCACACCCGGGCTCCCGGAATGAGTGGAGTGCGGGCGGCCATATTCCATGGCCAAGGAGGAGGTATCGACGATTCCGAGGATAATCTCCTTCGATATTTTCAACAGATCAATCATGGGTTGCGGGAAGTGCTTCCCAAGGAGAAGGCTCCTGTTGTGTTGGCCGGGGTCGAATACCTCCTGCCGATCTATCGAGAGGCGAACACCTTTCTCCATCTCATGGAAGAGGAAATTACAGGGAATCCAGATAAGTTGAGGGCGGAAGAATTGCATCAACAGGCATGGGCCATCGTAGAGCCTTACTTTTTGAAAGCCCAGCAGGAGGCCGTTGATCGATACAGGCAGTGGGCAGGAAGTGAAAGGGCTTCCACCGATATCAAAGAGATCATCCCTGCAGCTTACGATGGCAGGGTGGAGCTAATGGTTGTTGCCGTTGGGATCCAGCAGTGGGGGTCCTTTGATCCGGATACTCTGACGGTTCATCTCCATCAGGAAGCAGAGGCTGGGGATGAAGACCTGTTAGATCTCGCCGCCATTCACACCTTCTTAAAGGGGGGAACGGTTTATACGGTGGAACCGGATGGGTTACCTGAGGAAGCTCCCTTGGCTGCTCTTTTCCGTTATTGAATGGAGCCCCAAGAGAAGATCCGCCGGAACGCTCTTCAATAGTTCCGAAGGGGGCGAAGGATATGAAAAATGACACGCAAGGTTTGAAGGAGGAAACCCATGAATAAGAAGATGATATATCAGGAAAAGGTGGAGGCTCAGCTGAAAGAGTGGGGCGCCAAGATAGACGACCTGAAAACCAGAGCCAAAAAGTCGAAAGTAGAACTGAAAACGAAATATGAAAAACAGGTCCAGGATCTACGAACCAAGCAGGAGGTTGTGCAAAAGAAGCTGAAAGAACTTAGAGAATCTGGCGGAGAGGCGTGGGAAGGATTGAAGACGGGCATCGAAAAAAGCTTGGATGATTTGAAGGGCGCACTGGATCGCACGATGTCGACCTTTAAGGAGAAGAGAGGAGAGACGGTCGAAACAGTGGCGAAGAAGAGAAGAGCTTACATCAAAAAGATGGAGACCCAATTAAAGAAGTGGGGGACGGATACCGATCTTCTCAAGGCGAAAGCTGAAAAATCAAAGGCCGAGGCCAAGATAGCGTATCTTAAACAGATTAAGGAGTTGAGGAGCAAGCAGAATGTTGTAAAGAAAAAGCTACACGGATTCAAAGAATCGGGCGGAGAGGCATGGGGGGAAGTTAAGGCAGGGGTGGATCAGGCGGTAGATGATTTGAAAGAGGCCTTCCTGCGCGCAAAGTCCAGATGGAAGAAGAAGTAAGCATGGGATTCACATGGTACCATCATTCAAAGAGGGGTAGCTTTCCCTCATGAAACGCTCTGTCCGCAAGACGGGGCCGATGGTTTTTAAGAAAGGACGGGATGATGATCCATGGCTATCAGGATTGGGCCTTGCTCAATACCCCTTAAGGGAACCCGGCAGAAAAGCCTCCCTTGCTACCGATCTATCGATGAAATGATCCGAATAAAACTGAATTTAAGTCAAGGAGCGGGAGTGCTATGACCCATTTTGCTACAACCAGTTGCATTTTTCCCCATCCTCATCTGGCACCCATGCCTCCCCTAAACTCCAAAGGTGTTAAAATAAAAGAACTTTATTTCTTCCAAATTCGGCATCTTTTTTGCGTGCTATTATTAAAATTACTAAACCCGATGTCTCCAAAGATTCAGCCGCTATGGAAGAGAGTTTACAAATTCCTACGATTCAACATGGATGATTTCAAAAGGAGGAGCTTCTTATGGACGAAGAGATTCGATTCGATTTCAGGAAATTCCAGCCACCGAATATCTCGTTAAAAACGATTCGCTGGATTATCATCGGAATCATACTCATTATCTTTTTGGTTTCGTCTGTTTTTACAGTGAATCCAGAAGAAGTGGGTGTGATTCAGCGCTTTGGGAAATACACCCGGGTGGTTTCCCCCGGTTTAAATTTTAAGTTACCTTTCCGCATCGAAACGGTTAAAAAAGTTCCTGTTGAGCGACAGTTGAAGGAAGAGTTTGGGTTTAGAACCAAAGCCGCAGATGTCAGGACACAATATGTTTCACGAGCCTTCCAGCAGGAATCACTGATGTTGACAGGCGATCTGAATGCCGGCGAAGTAGAGTGGATCGTCCAATTCAGGATTTCAGATCCCTACAAATTCCTATTTAAGGTTCGCAATGCGATATCGACCTTTCGGGATATGAATGAAGCCTTGATGCGAGAAGTGGTGGGGGACCGTTCTGTCAGTGAAGTCTTAACGATTGGCCGGGTAGAGATAGCCAATACCGTCACGACGAAACTCCAGGAGTTGTGTGACCAATATGAGACCGGGATCAAGGTAGATCAAGTCGTTCTGCAGGACGTCAATCCCCCCGATCCTGTGAAGCCGGCTTTCAACGAGGTTAACGAAGCCCAGCAGGAGCGAGAAAAGCTAATTAATCAAGCCCGGTCTGAATATAACAAAGTAATTCCGAAAGCCCGTGGGGATGCATCGAGAATCATTGAAGAGGCCAGGGGGTATGCCGTAGAGAGAGTGAATCAGTCCCGGGGGGAAGCGGCGAGATTCAATTCGATCTTCAAGGAATATATAAGGGCTCCTGAAGTGACACGGCAAAGAATTTACCTTGAGACAATGAACGACGTACTCCCAAGAGTGGGAAGGAAGTTAATTACGGATGAAGAAGCCACGGGTATTTTACCCTTATTTCAATTCGGCAAGGAGGCCAAAGAAAAATGAATAAGCCGACATCTATGATCATTATGGCGATCGTTATCGTGGGGCTGATCGTTCTCTTCTCTGCCACTTTTATTGTGGATGAAACGGAGCAAGCGATTGTTACCCAGTTTGGAAAACCCGTGGGTGATCCTATTGTAGAACCGGGGTTTCATTTTAAAATGCCCTTGATTCAAAAAGTCCATTTTTTTGATAAGCGATTCTTGGCGTGGGATGGTTCTCCCAATCAGATTCCCACCAAGGATAAAAGGTTTATCTGGGTGGACAGTTATGCGCGCTGGCGGATCATGGATCCTCTTTTATTTTTTCAGCGAGTGCGGGATGAACGGGGAGCCCAGACCAGACTGGATGATATCTTAGATGGTTCAACGCGCAATGCGATTGCCAATAACAATCTGGTTGAAATTGTCCGTTCGACGAACCGGGAATTAGAAGTCAGTGAGGCCTTGGAGGAAATTAAGGAAACTGAGATAAACCTTAGAATCAAATTAGGCCGGGAAAAGTTGACTCGCCTCATTATTGAAGCGGCTTCTCCACGTCTACAAGTACTCGGGATTGAATTGCTTGACCTTCGTTTCAAGCGAATTAACTATGTTGAGGAGGTGCAGAAAAAAATATACGAGCGTATGATTACGGAACGTAAACGCATTGCCGATAAATTTAGATCGGAAGGTCAGGGGGAGGCGGCAAAAATTATAGGGGATAAAGAGAGGGATTTGAAAAAGATCCAATCCGAGGCGTACCGAACCGCACAGGAAATTAAGGGGAAAGCCGATGCCGAAGCAACAGCGATCTATGCCAAAGCTTACAACCAAAGTAATGATTCTCGAGCCTTTTACCAATTCCTCAAGACTATGGAAACTTACAAAAACACACTATCCGAAAAGGATTGGCTTGTTTTATCCACAAAAGGAGATTTCTTTAAATTTCTCCAGAACACCTCCGGAAAGTGAACCTCTCGACTCCCCGGCCTGTCCCTCGACCTTGCTCGGGATGGTGAGCATGCCGAACCAAAGGCCGGGGCTTGCCTTTCGACAAGCTCAAGGAGGTTCACCCTGAGCCGTGCTTGTCTCCCCCGCCTTCAAAGCCTGGGCTTCGCGCGGTCGAATGGGTGAATAGCAATAGCACCGAGCCGGCCGATGGGATTTGATCTGATTATTGCCCCATCATACTAGGCAAAAAGAGCGCAATTTGGGGAAACAGGGTGATAAGGATCACAATGCCGATAATGGAGATCAGGAACGGCAGTGCCCCTCGAAAAATCTCCTCCATGGGTACCTCCTTGGCCACTCCTGCCAAGGTGTAGACATTCAGTCCCACGGGCGGGGTGATCAGCCCTGCCTCCATCATGAGCACACAGATCACGCCGAAAAAGATCGGGTCGAAACCCAAGGCGATCACCACGGGAAAGATGACCGGTAAAGTAAGCACCATCATTGAGATGGCATCCAAAAAACAGCCGAGAAGGATATAGAGACACGCGATGATCGCCAGAATAACATACGGGGATACATGGAGGCTCACGAGCCAGGTCGAAACCACGGTGGGGATGGTGGATAGGGCAAGAAAATAACTGAACACGTTCGCCCCCGCCACAAGAAAGAGAACCATCACTGAAATCCGGATGGCTTCCAGAAGAGAAGCAAAGAGACGGCCAAGGGTTAATCTCCTTTTCAATAAGACAATGACGAAAAGTGCGGTGGCACCAATGGCGCCCGCTTCGGTAGGGTTCATAAAACCCAGATAGATCCCTCCGATGACCAGCAAAAAGACGAGGAACGTCTCCCATACGCCTGAAAGGGCCAGTATCTTCCCCCTCCAGCTCACTTCGCCAGGGGTCACCGGAGCTAAACTGGGATTCATCTTCACCTGGAAAATGATGATCACCATATAGGCCAGAGAAAGGAGGAGTCCGGGAAAGATCCCCGCAATCAAAAGTTTCCCAATCGATTGTTCTGTAAGCATCCCATAGATCACAAAACCCAGGCTGGGCGGGATCAAAAAACTGAGGGTGCCTCCCGCAGCCACCACTCCAGTCGCAAGCCTAGGAGCGTAATTAAACCTCCTCATTTCCGGAAGGGCAATCGTTCCCATGGCCGCCGCTCCAGCGACAGATGAGCCACTTAAAGCGGCAAACCCTGCAGAGGCGGCGATGGTCGCGATCCCTAACCCGCCGGGCAACTTCCGGAACCACTTGTCAAAGGTCTGGTAAAGCTCCTGGGTGATCCCGGCGTTCCCCGCAAATCCACCCATCAGGATAAAGAGAGGAATGATCGTATAAGGGTAGTGCGCCACCGTTCCATAAAGCGTGTTCGCCACAACCGGAAGCGCGGCATGGACCGAGGTTAAATAGCCGATGCCCAGAAAGCCCACAAACATCATGACAAAGGCAATGGGCATTCCGAGGCAGAGGAGGAGGATGAGGAGGCTACTTCCTAAAATCCCGGCGGTGATAGGAGTCACGCTTCCCCCTTGATCAGGCTCCCTATGGAATCGATGAGATCTATCAGAAGTTCTAACCAGAGGAGCGATCCCCCAAAGGCTACTAAGAGCCGAAAGGGATATTGGGGGATTCTCAACATATCAGAGACCGTGCGTTCCCCAATCCCTTCACTAAAACCTTGCCATACGACGATGGCGATGATGAAGAGGCTCAAAAGGGTGATGATCATCTTGCAGAGGGTTTGATTCATTGAAGAGAGTCGAGAGGTGAAAAAAGAGACTCCCACGTGCCCTTTGACCTGCTGGGTATACGCCACACCCAGCAGGATGAACGTCGCTAACAAGTATTCGGATAATTCAAACGTGCCTGGAATGGGCTTTCTAAAAAAGCCACGGGCAATGACATCACAGGTCGTCAGCAGCATGAGCGGAATGAGGAGAAACATTCCCACGAAGCAGACAGTTCGATCCCATCGCTGAATTTCTTTCTTTAATTTACTAAGGACCCACATCATCCAATCTTTGAGGCCAGGGAGACGTTCTTTTTCTTTGGCCCATCCTTATTCACTCCTCTCTGGCTCCCATGAAAAGTTCGAGGATGCATTTTTAAATGTGAGAAATTTGGTCTTTTTCATCCTCTCCCTTCTCTCCTCGTTTGGCTAGGCTTTCAAGGAACTCCTTCGCCAGCTCTCTCCCTCCCCATCCAAAAGCGATGGCCATGGCAAGAACGATCCCTCCGAAGAGGATGATGAAAGCGGCAACAATGACATTCTCGGCAAGACCCAACTGGTAGAGAGCCATGGTGAGGGATAGGATGATGATGATCCACCGGGTGGCCCGGCTGAGAAGCCTGGCCGATTCAATCTGGGCATTCACGGCAGCAATGAGTGTGGCCTGGCCGAGAAAGATTGCGATCAGATAGCCAATGATCAAAATGATGATGGCCGAAAAGAGGTGAGGGAGGTAATTAAAAAAACGGGCGATGAAGTTCTGGATCACTGTCAATTCTAGGGCACTGATCCCTAAGATGAGCGTAATGAGAACGATGACCCAATAGAAAAATCGACTGAGAAGATGGCTGGGAGAAGAGACCAGCCGTCCTCCGGATAGGATATGAGTCAACCCCCATCGTTCACTCACCCGATCGAACTGAATGGCTTTCAAAAACCGCGAAAGAACTATTTTAAAGACCCAAGCGATGAAGAACCCAATGATAAAAATGGTGATCATCGCCAATAGGTTGGGGAAAAATGTGACCAGTTTTCCCAGAAATTTATTCAAAGAATCGACCATGGCATCCTTCCACACGGCTCCCATGCCTTCACCTCCTTATTGACATTCCGGAATTCAGGAATGGCTTATGACGAATGGACATCCAGACTGCTTCAATACCTCAATTCCAAAATTCCTTCATTCCTCAGTCCCCGCTACTCCCAGTGTTCGATCAGATAAGGTTTCATCTCTTCAAAGACCTTGCAAAGGGATTCAATCTTTTCTTCGACCTCTCTCGAAGAACTCTCCTTGTTTTCCTTGACGAACGAAGCCACTCGACCCAGATAGAGAGGAATCATCGATTTCAAGAGAAGTTCCCGATGGAATCGCCCTTTGGAATAGGCGATGGCGAAGTCGTACACAACCCGTACCCAAAGATCTTGAGGAAAGGAGTAGGCTTCACTAGAGAGCCGCCCGATGGATTCGAGCCAGAGAACGGTCTCATGGAGCAATACTTTTCTCCAGATCTCCATCAGGTCTTTGACGCCCAACCGAAAGTTTTCAATCATCCTCTCCACATTCACGGAAACTGGCTCGAGCCCAACCTCATAATGAAACCCAAAGGTGGGGACCTCTTGGGATTCTCTTAATTCCTTCCATACTTGTTGATACTCAGCCATCAACCCGTAGACCGATGCGACGACTTGGGTGAACATGGGTCCCAGGTCGCTTCCAGGATCTTTGGCATCGTGGATCTTGGCCCCCAGATAGGATTGACATACCTTGTAGCCCTCGGCAATGGCAAGGGTAGTCATCCAGATATCGATCCCGAATCGGGCCACATCGGTTTCCCAGACTTCCTTGGTTAAGTAAAATTTCGCTAACTCCCCGGAAAAACCAAAATCTCCCCCGATGGGTTGACGAATACTCTTCCCGTATAAAGCTCGCGTCAATGGATAGACAATGCTGTTGGTGATGGTACCGTCGAACTTGTGCCGCGCATAGAGGGGAGCCACATAGTCAAACCCTTCCGCGTAGATGGGGGTAAGAAGGAGGTCCATCCACTCCGGAGTAATTGACCTCAGATCTGAGTCGACCACAGCACAAGCCTTTACATTGAGAGACTGGGCGGCCTGGAAAATAGCCCGGAAGGCACTCCCTTTCCCAGGGACCCCGTGGTACGGGGTGACAATCTTTTGGATGGCGTGGACCGGATGGGAAGCCAGGATCGTCCTGAAATCCTCGATCTGGACCCTCTTGACTTCCTCTTGGGTTCCATCCGTGGACCCCCCATCGGAGTTGAATAAGACGGATTTGGCCCCCGGAAAATATTTGGCGAGACCGGCTGTCACTGCTCGTACAACATGGCCGATGCTCCGGACATTGTTGTAACTGGGAATCCCGATCAAGATGTCAGCCTCTTTGACTTCTTCCAGTTGATTTTGAACAGATTTCTCCATCAACGTTCTTCGCTCCTAAGTCAAGCAGCCTTTCAATAGGTCACTCACCCCTTCTCTTCGGAGGTGGAGGACAAGGTTTCCGCCCAAAAGCATGGGGGATGGTGCGAGCGTGAAATCTTGTTCCTCCAACTGATTTAGACTTCCAATCGCCCTCTTCGCCAACCGAAGTCCCTCTACAGCAGGGTGTGCTTCAGGGGGATCAGGATGAAGATTAATTGGGATGATGATCGACATTTTCATGAATTTTTTCGGATGTCCGTTTTCTCTAGGGTGGGAGAAGGTCCGTATAACATCTTCTCAAGATTTTCAATCTTTTTCTTGTATTCCCTCAATCTCAGGGAAGCCTTAACGGCTCTTGGAATCCAAAGGAATAAGATCATGAGAATGCCTATCCCTGTGGATCCCAAAAGGGTGTAGATGACCGATGTTTCAAATTTCCATACGAGAAATTTCAGCGTGACGAGAGAAACAGACGCATTTTGGATTGCAAAAATAGAAATCCCCAGGGCCATCAGCAATACGATCCAGTAAGAAAATTGCATACGTTCTTCTCCTAACCTAAATTTTTAGTTCTTTCAAACTACTTAAAATCGCTTCATTCCATGCCTGAGGTCCTGTTCCTTCGATGAGGACCACACGCTTGACCTCTGAAAGCTTCGATGAAAAGTCCTCTTCCCCTTTTAAGAAGATAGGATGATCCACGACGGACAGCATGGGCAAATCGTTTAGACTGTCTCCGATTCCCACGGTCCGAATCGAAGAAAATTGTTTCTGATAGAGTTCTTTCAAAATCTCGACCGCCTTCCCTTTATCATTTTTCCCCAGGAGATGATGAAACCTTCCTCCCCAAACGTAGTGCATCCCTTTGTCTTCGATCTTTTTTTTTACAATCTCCACTTCCCTTTGTCCCCCGTCAACGATGAAAGGCTCATCATATTCTCTCTTTTTGGCAAAGGTGGCCTCTTCCAGACTCAATCCACAAAGGGAATGAACTTCTTCTTCCGTAAGGTCGGAGAAGCCTCGGATTGGAACCCTACTCTCTTTTTTCACAGCTTTCAAAACCTCAAGGATTTGAGGATAGAAGGTACCCAGTTCGAGGACGAGATAGTCTTCTAACTCCCTGTCAAAGGGAAAGGAGAAGGAGAAGGTCCCTCTTGGGACGAAGACAGCCCCCCCATTTTCTGAAATAAAGGGATGGTCATTTTCCAGTTTCTTTCGATAACGTTCAATTTCCACCCTGGTCTTGCTGCTCGAAAGGATGAGGGGAATCGCCCTTTGCCTGATCGCTTGAAGGGCGGGTCGGGCCGGTTCAAAGGAATAGGTCTCCCTGTCGAGCAGGGTTCCATCCAGATCGGTAAAGACGATGGGTTTAGGTGTTGTCGTCATCGACGGCGTTTTTCAACCTTTCCAAAAAATCTGGGATCGCAGAGGCCACTCGGCTCCAATTAGGGATGAGAGGAATTCTAAGGGGATCTTCAACAAAGGCCTTGCTCGCCAACTCAATCCCCTTGGTAAAAGTATCGACGGCAATCCCCTCCTCATGGCGGTCGAAATCGAGGCCATTGATGGACGCATCGTCATGATATCGCGTGATCGCTTCCTGAGCCGTCCTCAAATAGGTTGCCTTCAATGTCTTCATGAGACTTTCTGATAGATCGATCCCCTCGCTCGCAAGGTTTCGAAAGAGATTCTTTGCAATGTCGATCGACATTCTCAGAAGCCCCTGGTTGGGGTCATCGGGGGAAAGCTCCTGGTGTTTGTGCTCGTAGTTCTCCGTTAAGTTCACCTGACAGATCCGTCTCAAGGAGCAATTGCGAAAGACCTCTGATAACACCCCTACCTCTAAACCCCAATCCCAGGGAATTCGATTGATCCGTGCCAGGTCTGTGATCATTGAAAACTCCCCGGCCAGGGGATATCGAAAGCTGTCGAGATAGACTAAAAAAGGAATGTACCCCAGGAGGCGCTCCAGAGATCGGATGAGGGGTGTCACAAAAAGTCGGGTGACCCTCCCATGCATTTTGTCCGTCACCCGGGCATAATATCCCTTGCAAAACTCATACCCTAAATTGGGGTTGACGACGGGATAGCACAGACGGGCCAGAAACTCCCGGTCATAACTAAGGATATCACAGTCATGCAGAACGATCACCTTGCTCTTTTCGCTGGCAAGCACGTAGCCAAAGGCCATCCAGGTGGAACGCCCCTTGCCATCCTCCCCTGCTGAAATATCATTCTTGTCTAATATCTCGTAAAGGGAGCGAACCCTATTGCCATCATTCCAGACGACCGTCGTCTGCTGGGGAAGAACAGAAAAGAATTCTTTGGCATGCTCAAATTCATCTTGAGTCGCCCTTCCCAAGGTAATGATCACCTGGCTGATGTATTTCACCTTTTGAATCTCCGAAACGATCATTTTGAGTGCCTTCTCCTTCAGTTCGGAGTAAAGAGAAGGAAGAACCAGAGCCACTGGATTGTGTCTCGAATAGAACTCCAATCCCATTTCCATCTGCTCTAAATTAGCCTTCTTTAATCGATGAAGCGTGGTAATGACTCCTGGCTGAAAGAAATCGCTCATAGATCTCCCTCCCTTGGTAAAGGTGCCTTACGTTTTCCAGCGGTTACTCTCTCTTTTTTCGCTCCAAATGCGCCTCGTTGGTCTTCGTCAAATATCCCTCGAAAAGGACCAGATCAGGATACTCATCAAACGTCTCCCATCCTTTTATATTAACCCCTTTCCGCTCGCATTCCAAGGGATTAAAAACACGGAGAAATGTCACTGGCCTTCCTTCTTCCAACATCCCTTCCCGCTCCACGCATCTCATTTCTTTCGAGAGGGTGTCTACGTCGATCTTATGGACACTGACCAAGTGACCCCAAGCGCCACCATCGATGTCTTTAACGACTTTCTTCTTGAAAAGCCCCATTGGTGCCTCCTTTCTTCAAGGCTTGAGCCTCACCTTGAACGATCATCCTGGAGGGCTTGATCGCCCAGGACACTTTATTTCTGTGAGGTCTATCTCTGTGTTTACTAGGATTTTCTCAACCCCTGCTTTCTCCCTCCCCCTTCCCTCTCTCCACAGGAGAGAGGGGAACATGGCGTGAGAAAACCATTTGATGAATCAGTTCTCTCAATTTTTCGAAGTGGATTGGTTTCTCAAGATAGACGGTCGCTCCTCTCTCATACGCTCTTCGATGGACTTCTTCACTCCCAAAGGCAGTAATCACAATAATGGGAACCCCGGGCTGAAGTTTTTTTATTCTTGGAAGAATATCCAACCCTGTTAAACCGGGCATTCGAATATCTGTCATGATCAGGTCGAAAGGTTTCTTGATAAGTATTCCAAGGGCATCGTAGCCGTTGCTTATGGAGTCCGTCTCAAACCCTTCTTCCACGAAGAAGTCATTTAATAAAGACCTCATCTCTTCGTCGTCCTCTATGATTAAGATTCGGGCACTGGGACGGACAGATTCTAAAGGTTCCATCATTAATGGGAACGTTTGCAAAAGAATTGCCAACCTAGAGGGGAGAAAATTCTTTCATTTTCAATAGATTAGGATACACCCGCGGGCCTGAGTGAATGAATCAATGGGGAATAAAGATACAGTCTGTGGCAAGATGGGACAACTAACTTGGTGAGGCTAAGGTTGAGGTTAAAGGTGAAGTGGTTTCTGAAAACCGAAGGGATCGGTCTGGGCTCCGCCTTTTGAAAAATTCTGAACGAATATGCGAGAAAAAGGATGGGACCCGAATCATTTTGAAGAGATTTCCCGGGTGATTTCAGTGAAGGTCTGGTCAAGGATTGTCATTATCTTTTCAATCGGGAGACGACTTTATACTTTTCCGGTTTGGTTCTTTCATCTCTGTTCCCTCCGTGGTGAGGCCAATGCCCCCTCCTCTGTCATCTTTTTCTTTCGTCTCATCCTTTGAGATAAATAGACGATTCCGAAAAGCGTGACGCCAATGAAATCGGTGGTTAACCCTGGCTTAATGAGGAGAAAAGAGGTGATTAAAAGGAGGATCCTTTCGTAGAAGGCTGTCCTGATCAAAAGACAATTTTGGACTCCTGCCGCCAGGCAGTATACACCAAAGGTCGCCGTCAGTGTGGCTAAGAGTACTTTGTGAACAGGCCCAATGGTCAAGAGCTCAGGACCATAGATGAACATAAAAGGGACGATATAACCAGCGATTCCAAGCTGAAAAGCGGTCACCCCTGTCTTCATTGGGTTTGAACCAGCAATCCCAGCCCCAGCATACGCAGCCAAGGCCACGGGTGGGGTGATGTCCGCCCTCGTTCCGAAATAGAAGATGAAGAGATGGGCTGCGATAGCTACCACCCCCAGCTTGATGAGCGCAGGAGCGACAAGTGCAGCGATGATGATATATTGGGCTGTGGTGGGCACTCCCATCCCTAGTGCTAGACAGGCGATCATCGTGAATGGCAGTGCCAGCAATAGATTCCCACCCGAGAGGTCCGCAATGAGTGATGAAAATTTTAGACCCAGTCCAGTCATGGTAATGGACCCGATGATGATACCCGCAGCGGCACAGGCAGCAGCCACTTCCACAGAACCAATGGCTCCCTCTTTGAACGCTTCAAAAATATCCCTGAGGCCCATTCGCGTATGTTTTCTTATATAGCTACAAGCGATGGTCGCCAGAATTGCCCAGAAGACTGCCCTCTCGGGTGAAAAATTCAACGATAGAAAATAAACCAGTAGAAAGATGGAGATAAGGTGATGCCATCCTTTGATAAGCGTCTCTTTAAGGCTGGGGAGGTCTGCCCTGGGGATTCCCTTAATTCCCATCATGACTGCTTTAAAATGGACTTGCATGAAGATAGCGAAAAAAGAAAGTACTGCGGGGATAGCCGCCGCAATACAAACTTTGATGTAAGGTATCCCGAGAAATTCCGCAATGAGAAAAGCGGCTGCGCCCATCACAGGTGGCATGATTTGTCCCATGGTAGAAGCCGAGGCCTCCACGGCGCCAGCAAAATGGGGAGGATATCCTGTTCTCTTCATGAGGGGAATAGTGAAGGAACCCGTGGTCACCGTATTGGCTACAGAACTACCTGAGATCATACCAAAGAAACAACTGGAAACCACCGCAGCCTTAGCAGGTCCTCCTCTTGTCCACCCCGTGACGCTGAAAGCCAGGTCAGTGAAGAATTTTCCAGCCCCTGACTTTTGAAGGATCGCACCATAGAGGATGAAAAGGAAGATGAAGTTAGCCGAGACTCCTATGGGGACTCCGAATACCCCATCCGTAGAAAGGGCAAGGTAGGTGGAGGTACGCTTAAGGCTGTACCCCTTGTGGACGAGAACCTCAGGAAGATATGGACCGAAGAAAGTATATAATAGAAAGGTGATGGCCACAACAGGTACAGGCCATCCCGCAGACCTCCTGGCAGCCTCAAGGACGAAAAGGATCAAGATCGTCCCGATGATCACGTCCAGATCGAGAAACTTCCCAGCCCTGTTCATAATATCGAAAGAGTAGATGAAGATCCAGATGCAGATTCCGGCAGATATCAGCCAGAAAGCAAGATCAAAAAGACTGGGCCGTTTTTTGGGGGATAGAGATTTAGAAAAGGGATAAAGCAAGAAGATCAGGGATGACATGAACCCCCAATGGATTGCCCTGTGATCCAAAGCAAAAAAGGGATGAAAATATGCGTAAAAGAGATGATAAAGAGATGCACTCACAGCGATGATAGCAATCCCATAACGCATGGGGCCTCGAAGTTCTCTCTTCTTTTCAAACCTCTCCATCACCTCTTTGGCCTTGACGAAGCCCTCTTGATCTTCTCCAATCCCTTTGTCTTTAATCAATTCTCCCATGAGTTTTCTCTTCTCAGTCGTCTTTGGTCCCTTGGGCCGACCCATATCTTCAAAAGTTCGCCCCCTCTTGCAATTTCTTTCAGGGGGACGACTACACCATTGAAATCTAACGTATGGTTAGCAACCCTCCCCACCCTCAGACGAAGAAAAGGAAGATAACGTTTGAGATGGACCTTAATCTTTCCATCCTCAATAGTGATGGATGCCTTATCCCAATCCATGAATTCTAACCCTGCTCCAAACCAATAGAAATTTTCTTCAATTAAGATCATCTCCCCTTTTTCACCTATTTCAATAATATCTTGAACAGGGGTTTTATCAGAAGAATGGATATAATTGATATAAAAGCGATCTCCTGGTTTAGCTGATAAATCAAGTAAGACTTTTTCCCTTTCCAAACTCTCCACTCGAATAGAAAAGGGGGAATCATTCGCTGCAAAACACAGATTTGATAGGATCAAAATGATAAGAATATTAACGAAAGTTCGGAAGATCATTGACCTTTAGTTTCCACTCAGGAATGGAAGGGAAAGGCCAGTCCTGTTCGTCCGTCTGACTAGCCTTTTCCCCTCATTTTCCCTTCTTTATTTGATGGCACCTACCTCTCTAAAATATTTCACTGCTCCCGGATGTAATTCAATCGGACTGTTCACTGCATTCGCTGGAGTTAATTGAGCAGCGATCGGATGGATATTGATCAGAGCCCATTTTCCTTTATCCACATTTTCATAGATAGCCTTCACGATCTTATAGGCGACATCGTCTTCCATTTGTTTATTGGCAATCAATACATTGGAATCCCCGAGGCACAGGACGCCGGTATCCGCTTTGGGATAGGTCTTCGCAGGGATCGTGATTTTCACATAATAGGGATACTTCTTGACGATCTTGTCCGCCATGACGGGTTCAATGGGAACTAAAACAATGTCCCGAGTAGCGGCCAGATCCAGAACGGCTGCACCGGGATAGGCGAAGTTGAAGAAGACCGCATCAACGATCCCATCCTTCAGCGCTTGAACAGATTCGGATTGGGAGAGGTTGGCAATCGTGAGATCCTTCTCGAGATTGAACCCATACTCCTCCAGAATGGCCTTCGCCATCACCGCACATCCACTTCCCGGGACATCGATGGAGACCTTCTTCCCTTTCAGATCTTTGACCGACTTGATCCCTTTGCCCGATACAGTGACGATGTGTTCAGGAGCAGGGTACATCTGGAACAGGGCCACGAGGGGAAACTTCTTATCAAAGGGGGCCTGTCCCTGAAGGGCCTTATACGCGATGCTTCCCATGACCATTCCCATATCGCTTTCTCTCGCACCTACCAAACGAGAATTTTCAACGGAGGCACCCGTTGATTCTGCGGCGCACCGGAGGTCCGTTGTTTTTTGAATCACTACCGCCATCCCCCCGCCCAAAGGATAATAGACACCTCCAGGGCTCCCAGAAGCAAGAGTGAGGAATTTTTTCTGAGCTAGGGATGGGCTCGCCCATACCACAAACATCAACAAAACGACGAAGAATGCAACAATCCAAGGTCTTTTCATAAAACACCTCCCATCATTAGAATAGGCTCGGCCGGAATTTTATTTTGATATGGAATAATAAAACTTTTGCCTTTCCCAAGTTTTTTCCAATTCCTTTAGACACTGAGGTTGGGAGACTCGCTTTAGGAGATTAGGAAATCGCTAAGGGTGGAGCCTCTTGGTCAAAGTAGATGATTCTCTCCCCGGGATGGTGAAGGATATGGAAAAGTAAAAGATAACGCCTTAAATTCCGGGTGATGAGAAACTCCTCTGTCACATAGTCGTGGCCATAGTCCCCTAACTTCCCTGCAATTTCGGGATGGCTGAGGAGGTAGCGAATCTGGTAAGCCGCCCCCTCAACGGAATGGACGAGAACTCCTGTAAGATTAGGAATAATTTGGGCGGGGATCCCTCCCACCGCACTTCCGATCACCGGTTTCTTCTTCCATAAGGCTTCAGCTACGGTTAAACCAAACCCCTCCCGTATTGATTTCTGAAGGATAATGGCCGATGCCCTCTGAAGGGCATTGATTTCAAGAGAGCTGGTCGGGGGGAGAAGGAGAATATGGATATCGGGATCCCCTCCAGCTTCGGCCCTGACCTCATCAAGAACCTCTTCACCTTCCGGATCATCGCTGGCCCCCCCTCCGGCCAAAACCAAACGGCAATCCACATATCGTCTTGCTATTCGAAAGGCCTGAATGACTCCAATGGGATCTTTGAGACGATCAAATCGGGAGATCTGGGTCACAAGGGGCTTGTCTCGGGGGATGTGATAACGGTTCAATACCTGATCAATGAATTCGGGTTCAAGGTCCTTGTTCTTATCGGACAAAGGATCAATGGAAGGGAAAAAAAGAAATTGGGGTATGGGTAAGGTCTTCGAAAATCGGGGAGAGGAAAAGAGAGCGGCATCATACCCCTCCACATATCCTTTTAAAAAATCCCATACCTCTTGATTTGGATTAGAGACGTCGAGATGACATCGCCACACCCATTTGGCATGACTTCGATCCTTCCCCTCAATGCAGGCAATGGAAAATATCCTTCATTCGGGGGGTCAAGGAGACCTTCTCTCCATGGAGAGCATTGTGAATGTTCTTTGTCACTTCAAAAAAATCCTCTCCGCCTTTAATCACCGTCCATTGGGTTGGAATTCCGAGGTCGTTTAAAAGTGGGATTAAATGATTTAAGATCTCTGCAACTCCCCCGCCGACGGACGTGGAGTTGACCATCTTTACCCGTCTTCCCTTTAGCCTTTCTGCCAAAAGATAGAGTTCGTCGATCGTCTGCTTCCCGACGATCGGCTCATAATCTGTTAAATGAACGGTCATGAAGATCCCATCTCCTCCTGAACATATGGAACGATCATTCTCCGGATTTCCTCCAGGGTGTGAAGATAAATATCGATGGCCTCAATCCTTTTAGCCAGCCTCTCTTTTCCTAAACTGGTCCGAAGCCAATGGGAGAAGTCATTGGTATGAATGCCCAACCGCAGCCGAGCTTCAATCAGATGGTAATGGAGAGATCCAATGCCAACCTTCTGAAGGAGTTGATGAAAATCCTCTAGCGTCCATGAAACCTCTCCGGTTGGTATGGCCAGACTCACCGATTGACAGAAGAAAAAGGGCGTCTTCCCTCGTCGTTTTCCGCTTGATGGATCTTCTTGGAGATGACTCTCAATGATTCCGATCATTGACTCCCGCAAAGCCCGAATCGAGGTAAAATCTCTCATATCAAGAGCTCCCAATTTTTCGGCCAAGGATTCTTCATTCAACGATGCTGAAATCCACTGGGCAAAGTCCGAATGGTACTTTTCGATGGAAAAGTGGCGCTCCCGATAACTCTGGAAGATATGATAGAAGATCGCTGAACCACTGCATTGCTTCAACAGAGGGAGCAGCTCTTCTAGCGTATTCGCCTTTTCTCCGGTCAATTCGACCAGATTAGAGGAAATATAGAAATAGAAAGGATTACTCGCCATAAGAAGGCCCGAGCGCTCGTTCTACCAAATCTTAGCGTCCCTATCTGGCGATGGGACCCATGAACCCCTTCCCACTCATTCTGAATGAGTGTCCCCACCCTTAGCAGACTGTGTCGAAATATAAAAAAACTGACTTTTTGAAAAGGGGGGGAGACGGTCGGGTGGGCGGCTTGCCGGGAAGCGGCTTGTCAAAGGATAATGAGACGCTTCCCAAAGATTTAGACCTGCCTGCGCGGAGCCGCTTCGGCGAAGGCAGAGCGGTAACCTTTAGCCGTTCGGATTCAGCCGCACCAAGCGTATGAAGACATTCGATTTTATACAAGCACCCGATTTCCCAAATCTAAAAGACCCGCATTCTAAACCTTTGCCTGCCTGCCGGCAGGGAACCTGACTGTCTCTCCCCCCTTTGCTCGCAATTACGACACAGTCTGTACAAGAGGGGTATGCGGCCCCATTATCTTACAAATTTTTCTTCGAATAGAAAAGTCTATTTTTCTCCCTTCAATTTTTTTACCCAGGCCTCCATTTCTCGCCCGGCAATCTCCCTCGACCCGATACCAAAAGCGATCGCTGCGGCCACCGCAATGGAACCCAGTAGCAAACCAAAGGCCAACATCACAATTTCATTCCCAATGCCAAGGTTCTGCAAAGCAATCGCCAAGGCAAAGACCACAATCGCAGCTTTGGCAAGATTGGCCAAGAAGGGTCTCTCCTTCGCCGCCCCTTCGACCAATCGTCTCACCCAATCCCCAATGAAAATACCTACCCCAAGGATGACGACCGACAGGAGTACCTTAAAGGCGAAGGTAATAAAATCACTACTGAGATCAGAAAGCATTTTAAAATTCAAGGCCTCCGATGCTTCCATGACGGCGAAGAAAATGATGTAAATGAAGGCTAAGATTCCGACCACCTGGGAAGGGGTTCTACTTCCTATCTGTTTCAACCCCATGGCTTCGAAAAACCTGTTTAATCCCAATCCACCGAGGATCTGGGTAAGTAAGGTGTGGACAATCTTCCCGATGATGATGGCAAGAAGGATGATAATCGCGGCGGCAAAGATGGCAGGCAGTTTGTTCAAAATAACAGCCAACATATCCCTTCCAGGACTGGAGATAGCAGGAATATTTAAGGCGTCAAGAGCGGCGATGAATACAGGGATCAGGATCAAAACATAAACGATGGTTCCGATCATTCCAGAGAGTTTCAAGGGACCGAGATTCTTATCAATGCCGATCTTCTCCGCTCCACGATCCAATCCAAATCCCACTAAGAGATTAACGATGATCTCCCGAACAATTCTCGCCACAAACATACCGATCAGGACGATGATGGAAGCTGCCAACAGGTTTGGAATGATCCCGGCAAATTCATTCCACATTTCACTCAAAGGTTCTGTCACAGAGGTGAGTTTTAGGGCCTCTAAGAAGGGTGGAAGGGCAAAGAGCAATACGAGATAGAAGGCAATCCCAGCAATGATCTCGCTTGGCTTTCTTCCGTCTTTCCCGAGATATTTGGACAATTTCTCGTCAAATTTAAGCAGATCCAACCCTTTATAAATGACCAGCTTCAGGATCTTGGCGACGATCCAGGCGACGACGAGAATGATGGCCGCCCCGCCCACTCGAGGAAGGTATTCCATCACGGTGTTCACCAGGGAACTGATCGGCCCCGTAACAAGTGGCAGGTTGAGGACATTGAAGAAGGCTAAGAGGACGAAGAGCATCACAAAATAGAAGGCGATCCTTCCGATCAATTCAACCGGGGGCTCTTTCTCAGGAATCTTCAGTTCCTCAACTTTACCGAAAAGTTTGGTGGAGGTAAGCAATTTGATCACAAGGGCCTTGAGAATTCGAGCGACGATATAGCCAATAACCAAAATGGCAATGGCTGCTGCGATATTTGGGATCACGAGTAAAAATTTCTTCAACATCTCCTCCAACGGCGCATTGAATATTGTTGTTCCCATATTCCTTTCCTCCTTTCTATCAATAGGAATCTACGACCTGAGTTCATTTCGAACCCTGTCAAAGAATTGAAGCACTTCAGCTGGATCTTTTACGTAATAGCGAGCTGAAGAAAAAGGTGGGGATCCTACCATGATCGTGATGCCTTGTCTTCTGAGGACTTTGAAAGCGCCTTCATCCGTCTGATCATCTCCGATATAGAGCGGGAGGACTCCATCTTGATCAACACGATTTAACAACTCACATACGGCCACTCCCTTGTCTCCTGCAGATTTTGGTCTGACTTCAAATACGAACTTTCCCTGCCCGATGCAGAAAGAACTGATCGAGTCCTTCATCTCTTGCTTGATCGTCATCAACATGGAAGGAACCCATTTTAGGTCAGCATTCCGATAATGAACAGCGAGAATACACCCTTTATCCTCTAGATGAACCCCTGCCACCTTACTCAATTGGTTATTCAATCGATTTCGAATTCTTCCCATTTCCTGGATCACCTTTTTCGGAACGAACCGTTTGGTTCCATGTTTAGGTTCGAAGATCTCCAATCCATGATTTCCGACATAATAGATTCCCTTCAAACCAACTCGTTTGCGGATATCGGCGATAGACCTTCCGCTCACAATGGCCAGGTGAACCCTTGGATTTTTCTTGAGGTTTGAGAGGAGACCCTTCATCTCTCTGGACAAATGGGCCTCTTCCGGGCGGGAGACAATAGGGGTTAGTGTCCCGTCATAATCCAAGAAGAGAAAGATATGCTTCGCCTCTCTTAATCGCTCCAGAATTTTTCTTATTCGATCGAAAACGTATTCCACGACTTCCCCTGAGAAATGGGATGTGTTTCCGTATGGTGATTGAAAGAAGAGGTTCTATCGAAAGCCTTCCAGCTTCATTCCGGTAAAGAGTCGGTACGAGGGGCAATACCCCTCGATCCTTCTTCTGCGTAGGCGGATAAAATCTGAAGGAGCCTAACGGTCAAAAAGAGAGGGAAATCCCTTCCATTCACATGAACCTCTTCATTGGGGAAGTAAAAATCATTTGACCATGGATCCTTCAATGGATTAATTTTGAGCAAAAAAAATACCAAAACCTTAAGAGCAAAATCCCATTTGTTTCCATATATTAGATAAGTTCAATAAACTGGAAGGCTTTAGAAAAGGGGAAAAACGAAACAGTCTGTGGCAAAATGGGACACTTTGCCTAGAAAGCACAGTGAAATCCTTTTCATCAGAATAAGATCACGCAAAGCAGAATGGTACCAAAAACAAGAAAGACAGGAACGAGCTTTCTTGTCATCTGCTGAATACCAGCCACAGGGTTCATATGGGGACTGATCAAGAAACGATAAAGCGTTCCAGCCAGTATCCATGCGAGGACTGCCCACCCGATGCCGGCAATCACATCTAAAAAAATGTGCTGTTTTACAAACAATGCTGAAACGCTGATCATGGTTGCCAGCAAGAAAACAACGACGTCGCCCATCCGGTTCAATCGCTGTTTGCGGCACACCAGATAAACGGTCCAAGCAAACGTGACATGCAAGCTGGGTAACTTGTTGGCACCCGGGTGAAAATCGACGCCATAGATAAAGGAGAGGAAACGCTCCGAAAGACTTTGACCTAGCTCGGGCCTCGGAAAAGCGACGGGAAAGGCCAAGTAGACAAGGAAGGCGGAGAGGTTGGCAAGGATTATGCCGAGAAAGGCACGATTAAAACGGTGCCAATCTTTTATGACAAAAAGGGGTAGAAAAGGAAAAACATAACACAATATATAAACCCAGATAAATTCTGGGATCAGCGGGATGTGCCTGTCGATGGCAGACGTTAAGTCTCGTGTGGGCAGGAAAGCCGCATGCCAGCCCACGACCTCAAACAGGATAGACCAAAGGAGGTAAAAAATGAGACTGACTTTTAAGTAGAACTTCTGTTCCTTCTTCATCATGGGTTCTGCTCTTTTTTGATGCTCCCTTCGGCGGGGAGATTGAGGGAGGAGATCAACTCTCCCAAATGGGACGTCACCCATGCCCTATCGATAGAATCTTTTTCGCTTTGACTGACGAATCAACCAAAATACGATCAGCCCGACAAGGGTGAGGCTAAGCATCCCTCCCCCGATGAACGTCCAAAGGAGATAGATTCCCTTTGGAACATCAGAGGATGAAAGGAGTGGAATTTCTTTGAGGACCTTCCCTTCGCTTTGTATGAGAAGCCTCCCTACCCTCTGACCTTTTTGAACCGGGGCCTTTAGGTATGGCGGCGCTTCCGTCGTCAGACCAATCGTTTTCTCTTTCCCCTTTGGCACCGTTACCCATCCTTCCTCGGCTGGCACGAGATCCACTTGGTTCTGTTTGCCCCGGATCACCTTCTCCGGACCGAAGAGAGCGTCTTTTTCAAAGGTTCTTATGGTTGAAAAATTCCTAAATCCATATTCCAGTAATTTTCGCGCCTCCCTGGCCCTTTGCTTTGTTGTTTTGCAACCCATCACCACGGCAATCATCCTTTGATTGCCTCGTTTTGCCGTGGCCGCCAGATGATAACCGGATACCTCCACATATCCTGTGATGAGTCCGTCTACTCCGATATTCTGGTGGAGGAGCGTATTTCGGTTAGGCTGCTGGATGCCGTGATGCTCAAAACCCCTCGTGGAATGGAGGGTCAGGGCCTCCGGGTGGTCTTCGATATACCATCGCGCTAACAGAGCCATATCGAAAGCAGTCATATACTGACCCTCTGCAGGCATCCCGTGAGCATTCCTGAATTGGGAATCTTTCAGCCCAAGACGTTGGGCTGTCTGACTCATCTCCATGACGAAGGCATCCTCGGATCCTGCCAGATATTCAGCCAGAGCGACAGAGGCATCATTTCCTGACATGATGGCTATTCCCTTCAAGAGATCCTCCACGCTCACCCTTTCCCCCATGTTGAGGAACATCCTCGACCCCCTTGTCTTCCAGGCTTTCTCGCTCACGGTCACTCGATTGTCCACCGTGAGGTTCCGGGCGCGGAGCATATCCAAGGCAGTATAGAGGGTAAGGATTTTAACAAAACTGGCAGGTGACATTTTTAATGTAGGATTCTTCTCGTAAAGAATCTGGTCTGAAACGGCATCCATGAGCACGGCAGATTGCGCACCGATACGAAGGTGGGTCGCAGTACTGGGATAAGAAGCGAAGGGTTTTGAAAAGACGCCTAAGAGGAGAATCAGAAATAGGAAAGGGATTCCACTCTTTCTGAAAAATTGAAGCATCGTCTTTCTCCCTCGATCTTTCTAACCTATCCTGTTAAATCATGAACCTTTCCGTTTTTGATTCTCTCAATCTCGTTATGATACGTTCGGATGGTATCCTTTCAGCTGAGCATGGAGATCGCTTTTCTGAAATCCCCCACGCTCACCACCTGCAATTCCCGAATCTCTGCTTGTGTCATTTTCTTGAGGGCTGTATTCAGGTTATCCTCTGATGTCACAGTGAAAACCTCCAGGGTGGCCAAATCTTTGGCAACCACCCATCGGTGAATCTCCTTTTCCAGCATGACCCTCCGCAAATCTGTCAACGAAAGAATGCCTTTTAATCGTTCCGCTCCAGCCACCACAGAAAAGTTCGATTGATTCGAATGGACAATGAACTGCATGATTTCTTCAAATGGCATGCCTTCTGGAAGGATCTCCATCTTCCTGCCAGGAGGACGCGCCTCAGTACTAATAAAAACCTATCAGATATTTTCACAGGAGTCAAAGACGATATTTGTAAAGACTTACAAATGAAATATATTGCGCCAACGATTCCTTCCTGCAGCCATCCTGCAACCAAATTTTGATTTATGAAAGAAACTACATTATAATAATGTATCAAAATTACAGCACTGTTTCTAAGAAATGGACGAAAAGCAAAATGGGTTTAAAGCTCTTATAATCATTGGAGTTCTTCTATCGGCCTTCGTATCGGCCTACCTTGATTCGTATGCTTGGACTGAAGTTGAACTCTGCTTAGAAAACTTAATTTACGAGAACATCGATACAGACCGTCTAAATATGGATGGTCTTTCCAAATTAATAGCTAGTCCAAGTTCCCAATCCATTGGTCGCGGTTCGGGGCTTAGCCTCTTCCTCCCTTTCTTTCTTTTCCAAATACCACCCTACAAGAAGGCATTTGTTCTACGCTGTTAGGAAACTTCACCGTTAGGCTTTCCATTCTTCCTCGACTAATGAGAGAACATATCTAATTTCACGAGCAGGTTATGAGATCAACCTTGTATTTCTAATTTTGATTTCTATTGATGAAGGTCGTCAATTTTAAGCTCAAGAGAACCTAGCATCCTTGAAAGGAGTTTTTATGTTCGGGCTAGATGTGACTCCATCTAAGATCGTGGGCAGGATAAGTTTCCTGACGACATTAGTTCGTTCCTATGCTTCCCGGTTTAAGGCCTCGGAGTATGTCTTCATGATCCTCCTAGCCGCATTGATCGGCGTCGGAGGAGGTTTCGGAGCCATTGGTTTTCGATACCTGATTCGTTCGGTCCAGTGGGTCGCTTTCGGCTCTTTTGATACTACTCTGGAAGTGGTCCGGGCCGTCCCATGGTATTTCTTAATCTTTATTCCGGCCATCGGCGGGTTGCTTATCTACCCCCTGGTAAGCCGCTTGGCCAGGGAGGCCAAGGGGCACGGCGTACCCGAAGTGATGGAAGCTGTGGCCCTGCGGGGCGGTGTGATCCGCCCGCGCCTGGTGCTGGTGAAAGCTCTAGCCTCGGCCATCTCCATTGGGACAGGCGGCTCTGTCGGTCGTGAGGGACCCATTGTCCAGATCGGCTCGGCATTCGGCTCGACGATTGGCCAAGTGCTACGTTTATCGGCTGGCCGTGTGCGAACCCTGGTCGGATGTGGTGCGGCAGCCGGGATTGCCGGCACCTTCAATTCCCCCATTGCTGGAGCCCTGTTCGCTGTGGAAGTCATCCTGGGGGACTTCGGCGTGCCCCAGTTCAGTCCCATCGTTATTTCTTCGGTAGTCTCCACTATTGTCTCCCGGCACTTTCTTGGTGATAACCCAGCCTTCATCGTCCCCAGTTATGAATTAGTAAGTGCCTACGAACTACTTCCCTATGCCCTCCTAGGTCTGATGGCCGGAGTGGTTGGCGTGACTTTCAGCACTCTCTTATACAAGGTTGAAGACCTATTCGATGGTTTAAGGATCCCAGACTTTACCAAGCCGCTGATTGGGGGAGTGATGATCGGTACCCTCGCCATAGGGTTCCCACATATCTTAGGGGTGGGGTACGAGACGATCGACATGGCTTTGGCCAATAAAATGACTTGGTACCTGCTATTAACCTTAATATTTTTAAAGCTGGTGGCGACTTCCCTAACCCTGGGTTCTGGGGGCTCCGGAGGCATTTTTGCTCCTTCGCTCTTCCTCGGTGCCATGACCGGAGGATTTTTGGGAACGGTTGTGCACCATTTTCTGCCTACGATAACTGCAAGCGAGGGTGCCTATGCCATGGTAGGGATGGGAGCTGTGGTGGCCGCTACGACCCATGCGCCTTTGACAGCAATGATCATTATCTTTGAGATGACCGGCGACTATAAAATCATCCCCCCTTTGATGGCGGCATGCGTGATCGCCACCCTTCTATCCATACGGCTGAAGGCCACCTCTATTTACACGGAGAAGTTAACGCGCCGAGGCGTTCAGTTATTTGAGCCCCTGGAAATCAACGTCCTGAAAAAATTTCCTGTATCCCATGTCATCAACAAGAAGCCTGTGGTGATTCCGGAAGAAACAAGCTTTGAAAAACTACTGGATCTGGTTGTCCACAGCGCCCACTCTGAATTCTTCGTCGTCCGTGATGGCAGCTACTTAGGGATCATCTCCGTGCACCAAATGAGAAAGGTACTACAAGAAAGTGATTGGGCGAATCCGTTGATCATCGCCCGGGATATGGCCGATTCTACCTACCCCGTTTTAACACCGGAGGATAAGCTGGATGTGGTCATGAAGCTCTTCACGCAGGTGCATGTGGACGAACTTCCGGTGATCTCAGACCACAAACTGGTGGGGTCTGTTCACAAATCCGATGTGCTCGAAGCATACCACCGGGAGCTCACGCGGCGCGATCTCTCTGGAACGTTCCATGGCGCATTGACTTGTGTGACCCGGACAAAGTGCGTAGACCTCGGAGAGGACTATATCATGGCAGAGGTGGAGTGCCCCCCGCACTTTGTAGGTAAAACCCTCAAGGAGTTGCGTGTCCTTGTCAATTATGGAGTACAGGTCATCTTGATCCGTCCAGCTAAAAGGGCGGGGAAGGAGGCTACCATGGTAGTTTCCCCCGATTACCGTTTTTCCCATGGCGACGTAATTTTGGTGTTGGGTAAGCAGAGACAGGTTCAGGCCCTTTAGAAATGAGAGACATGGGACTCATCCTTTTGGTAGATTCTAAGGTGGCAAAATGGGCCAAGAAGATTCGACAGAGTCATCGTTATTCTTCTTGAAGTTTTCGGTAGAGGGTCTTGCGGTCCAAACCTAACCTTTCAGCAGCTTTGGATTTATTTCCTTCCACCTCCATGAGAACTCTCTTGATATACTCCCTTTCCAATTGACTCAGGGTCATTTTCTCTTGGATGGCCTTTTCAAATAATTTTTCATCGACTTTCTGCTCAAGCGATTTCGGCAAATCTTCGGGTAGAACCGTCTCCTGTTGACTTAGATTCATCGCCCTTTCAATCACATTTTCTAACTCCCTGACATTTCCCGGCCACGAATAGTTTACAAGAAGTTTGAGGGCTCCCTCTGATACTCCCGAAATCTTCTTTTTCAAATTGACATTAAATTTGTCAATGAAATGCTGGACGAGAGGAGGAATGTCCTCCTTTCTCTCACGGAGAGGAGGTAATTCAATATCAATCACCTTCAGTCGATAGTAGAGGTCTTCACGAAATCGACCGCCTTCAATGAGGAGTTGAATATCCCGGTTCGTTGTGGAGATGATTCTCACATCGATGGGATAGGAATGGGTATCCCCCAGAGGCCGAACCTCTCTCTCCTCGATGACCCGGAGTAATTTGGCCTGGAGGGTATTGGGCATTTCGGTGATCTCATCTAAAAAGAGCGTCCCTTCATGAGCTTCGAAAACCAATCCTTTCTTGTCCGTTTTCGCATCCGTGAAAGCGCCTTTCTTGTAACCGAACAGTTCACTTTCAAGAAGGGTTTCCGGAATAGCCGCACAATTGACGGCGATAAACGGCCCCTCTTTTCTAATCCCATTGTAATGGATTGCTTTCGCCACCAGCTCCTTCCCTGTCCCGCTTTCTCCGGTGATGAACACATTGCTTGAGCTATCGCTGACTCTTTCGATGAGATCGTAAATCTTCTGCATCGGGGGACTTTTCCCGATGAGTAGATGAAATTGGTACCGGATCTCCACCTCCTTTCTTAAACGGACGACCTCTTTTTTCAAGAGACGATTTTCCATAGCCTTTTTCACCGTCAAGATGAGTTCATCCATTTGAAAGGGTTTGGTAATGTAGTCAAAGGCGCCTATCTTCATCGCTCGAATAGCCGATTCAATCGTTCCGAAAGCCGTAATAATGATTACGGGCGTGAGCGGAGCGATTCTCTTAGCCTCCTCAAGAAGATCAAGACCTTTGAGACCTCTCATTTTTAGATCCGTGATCATGACATCGAACTCTTCCCGTTTGAGAACCTTTGAAGCTTCTAAGCTTTCGCTCAAAGCCGTCGTGGAGAATCCTTCTCCTTTAAGAACGTCCGACAACAATCCGCACATCTCCAGATCATCATCCACCACTAGAATCTTGTAATTCATCTCTCCCATTCCAATCTCAGCCTTTTCTCCTATCTCAGCCCTCTTGCATTTTAAAACCGGCCAGTGATTCGTGTGCGCTAAATTGCGGCTATCAGGCGACCAGGATATCAGGATGCAGGATACCAGGGTATCAGGATCTCAGGTAAACAATAAAGACCCTTTGATTTGACCTGATATCCCGATATCCTGATGTCCACTTCCTGATAACCTGATAATCTGATAACCTTTTCAAAAGGCTAAAGTTATACATCTTCTCTATTCTTTCACCGCAGGAAGATAGACCTTAAAGACAGACCCTTTGCCAAGCTCACTCTCCACATCAATCCATCCTTCATGATCTTGAATGATGCCCCGACTGACGGTCAATCCCAACCCCGTTCCCTTCTCCCTTTCCTTCGTCGAAAAAAAAGGATTGAAAATATTTTCGATCACTTCCTTCCCCATCCCCTCGCCTGTATCCTCCACACAGATTTTTACATAGTGCCGCTGGCCTTCGTCAAGCCCTTCCCTTGAAATCCATTCCGGTGTCACCAAGAGACGGAGCTCCCCACCCTGGGGCATGGATTGAATCGCATTGAGAAAAAGATTTAAGAACACCTGTTGGAGTTGATCGGGGTCCCCGGTCAGGGGAGGAAGATCTCCTTCAATTGTTTTCAAGACCCTCACCTTCTGCTTTTGAATCTGAGGACCCAGGAAATCGAGGGTCGTCCCTAAAAGGGCCCGGACATCCACACTTCTCTGCTCAGGTCTCTTCTTCCTGACAAATCCAAGAAGCTGTTGAATAATCTTTGTTATTCTCTCTGTTTGATGCAGGATCACATCCAAATTTTTTTCTGTGCCCTCCTTACCGTCAAGCTTCCGCTTCATCAACTCGGCTCTTCCACTGATGATGCTGAGCGGAGTGCCGATCTCATGGGCGAGTCCAGAAGCCAATTGACCAATGGTGGCCAATTTCTCAGATTGCCGGAGACTCCTCTCAAGCTCCAATTTTTTTTCAGACTCCCGAAGAATCTTTTCTTGAGCCTCTTTCAGATCGATGGCCATCTGATTGAAGGCCTGGGCCAGTTGGGAAAGCTCGTCCTCCCCTTTCAACTCGATTTGAGTATTGAGCTGGCCCGTAGCCATGCGTTTGATCCCTTCCGTCAGTTGTGAAATGGGACGGGAAATCCACCTCTTCGTTACGAAAAGGACTAAGATGACTGTACCCCCTACAAGGACAAAAATGATGATCACAATGCTCCATTTCGCCTGCTGAATCTCCTCCTCCATGTAGGAGGTTTGTTGCAGGATCGAGACGCCGCCCATGTTGATCCCCCGACGATCTTGAAGAGGAAAGGTGTATGAAAAAACAGAAAAGTTTTTGTAGACTTGAAATTCTTCTTGAGGTCGGTTCTCCTCAATCGACTTTTTAATTAACTCTAAATAAGGTGACGTCGTTTCCTCTAAAGACCGGGAGCGAAAGAGGAGATCCTTCTCTTTATGATAAACAAGGATCCCTAAGATCTTTTCGTCCTCCTCAACATGATCAATTACCTCTTGAACATAATTTATCTCCTGAGGAATGGAGACCTTCTCGAGTAAAACCTTTAGGGTTTGGCCGATACTTCTCACCTCCACCTTCATCTTTCTAATGAGAATGTCACGGCGCGACATAATATGGAAATAGCCATATCCTGAAAGCACCAGAATGATAATGAGAGAAAGATAAAGGGTTAACTTTGTGCCTAATCTCAATGACGAGCCTCCAATCGTCAATTTTCTGAGTAAATCTACCAATTAGAGATTGAGATGTCAAAGGATCTTATCTTTGAATGGCCAGGTACAGACAGG
>SMTZ1_10002043_pt1 | contig 33753 bp, 25 predicted proteins | sample DeeMarSWOR136_30_FD_25667 | JGI IMG/M metagenome (IMG submission 25667) | reverse complement strand
GGCAGATTATGGATGAAATTGCCTCAGTCACGCCCATCTATGGCGGTATCTCCTTTGACCGGATTGATTCAGTCGGCTTGCAATGGCCCTGTCCCGACAAGGACCACCCCGGCACAAAGTATCTTCACAAGGGCCGCTTTACCAGAGGAAAGGGCAAATTCCACCCTGTCCCCTTCAAAGCCCCGGCCGAGTCTCCCGGCAGAAAATTCCCCTTTGTGCTTTCGACCGGCAGGCAATTGTATCAGTTCCACACAGGTACTATGACCAGAAAATCGGCCGCTATAAACCAGGTTTCACCCACCGGCTATGTCGAAATACACATCGAAGATGCCGGCAAACTCGGAATTGCCGATGGTGACAAAGTTGAAGTAGCAACTCAACGCGGCAAGGTATCTACGCTGGCAAAAGTCACTAAAAATATCGAAAAGGGCTGGCTGTTCATGCCCTTCCATTTCTGCGAAGGTCCCGCCAATATGCTCACTATCGACGCCCTGGACCCCTTGGCCAAGATACCAGAATACAAGGTATGTGCGGCGACAATACAAAAACAGGCTTGATAAGCTGGATTGGACAATAGAGATTTTAAATAGCTTTACGTTTCAACACAACGCAGCTACTTATAAAATAAGGGCTTACAAAATTTTCTTCACTACCCCTTATATCATCATTTAAGCAGGAAAGAAAATCCTTGACTTATTTTATTCTTCAAGGTAAGAATTCTTTGGAAGCAGGAATGAAATATTAACAGGATTGATGGCCTTATAATGCGGCCTGTACCGAAAGGAGTCGCTTTCCAAGGAATGACTCTCGTCATAAGCAAGCTAAATAATAAATGCAGGGGATTTTTCCAGACTTGGCCCAGGTGCTTTTTTAAATCATAAGGATGCTTAGAGTTTTTATTTTTTCAAGGAGGGCAAATAACGAGCAGAAAACATACAACTGAAAAAATCGGGGCAATCATCCACATTATGAGCAAATGATAAAATAAACTCGTCGATGAGAATTTATATTTGACATCGGTGAACAACGAGTACATGAAGTAGATGCAAGTGAGTATTATGGTGGCTACGTTAGAAGCTAAATACAAAGAACATAAAAACGATGTCATTAACTTAGTTATTCTTATTCTTATCGCATCCGTACTCGGAATTTACCTGATTGCCACAACAGTCCTTATTGCCAAGGACGGCGTCAATTACATTGAGCGGGCACAAAAGCTTTCAAGCGACCCTGTTGGTATTATAAAGGGACATCCTCCCGGTTATCCATTTTTCATTTTTGTAGCTCATAAATTCGTGACTTTATTCACTGATAACTCATCAGTTTTGACCTGGATATATACGGCCCAAAGCGTGACGTTGTTGTGCAGATTAATTGCAATAATTGTTTTATATTTTATAGGGAAGTTTTTGGTTGGAAGCACAAGAAGTTTCTGGGCAATTCTCATCCTCATAATTCTGCCTTATCCTGCGGAGTTTGGAAGTGACGCATTGCGAGATTGGCCGCATATTCTATTTTTGGCCGCGGGCTTTCTACTTCTGCTTTGGGGAGCAAAACAAGGCAAATGGTGGATGTTTGGAATAGCCGGCTTGGCTGGAGGACTTGGACATATAATCCGACCTGAATGCGCACAACTGGTCATATATGGAGTTCTATGGCTATTGATTAGATTGTTTCTGCCGACAAATAAAATGAACAGGCCCAAAACAGTCTGTGCCTTATTCATTCTTCTGCTCGGCTTTGCTATGCCCGCAGGACCATATATGAAAGTAAGAGGAAGAATCCTGCCCACAAAACTGGATTACCTCATCAGTTCTTCCTATGAATCTCGACCACAGAGGATTGTAAAAGAAGACATTGATGGTCACAATGTTGTATATTCAACTTCGAGTTTACCAAGCAAGATAGCAAAAGCGATTTACAGGCTTATCGAAACAATCAGTGATAATTTAATGTACTTTTTTGTGCCGGCACTGGTAATAGGTATTTATTCGCGTTTCAACAAACAATCTATGGCAACAGATATAGAAATGTTTTTTGTGCCGGTTTTTATAGCACTTAATGTTATTATCATGATTCTGCTATATTGCGGCTATGAATATATAGAAAGGAGGCATTGTTTGTCGCTGGTTGTGTGCTCAATTTTTTATATACCCATCGGTTTGCAAATATCAGCCGATTGGCTAAGCAGCAGGTTTTCCAAAGGCCGGTTAGTAAATAATCTAAATCCCCAGCTATGGTTTATTATCTTAGTGGCAGTCGGTGTGGGTATTTGTTTGCCTAAATTGATCAGGCCTATACGTATTGAAAAGCAGGGTTACAGAGATGCCGTAAAGTGGCTAAAGGAGAACACAACCCAAGAAGACTTAATTGCTGTGCCAGACAGTCGAATAGGTTTTTATGCGGAACGAGACATATCAGTCAGTAAGAGTAAGAATGCTTTTGAAGGGGTGGATTATATTGTGAGCCTTGGGAAGGATGAAAGCGAACAACTGAAAGTGGGTAGGGTCTTGCAAGAAAAGCTATCGTTATGGCTGGATAAACGGAGGAAAAAATGCAGGTTAATTATTTATGAAGTGTTGTGATTGAGATATAGGGTGTTTATTACTAAGAGAGTCAATCACGGGCGTTAGTTTCTTTGAGATTATTTCTTTCAACCGCAAGCTTGAGCTCGTTCACAGTTTTCTGGTCTTGAAAAGTGGTAATACCTTAGGTATTTCCTTTTATGCTTCGGGCATATGCAGGAATAATCCTTGGTTTATTCTCATTTTTGAAGTTCAATCGTGTAAGAATAGAGGACAAAAAGAAGGTAGAAGCAAATGCCAAATAAAGACAACTTTGATTTAAATAACTTATTAGTAATAGTCAATGTTCTACTTTGCATAACAGCTTTGGTTTTATATATAACGACTGGGCCCAATCAATATATCGAACTGTATACAGTAATATTGCTGTGTTTGCTTGGCTCTCAGAATGTTTTAATGCTTTTATATGGAAGGGTAAAAAGAGAGCCTTTTGTTTTGATTCTGGCTGCCATTACGACAGTTTTTTATGTGGCAAGAGTTGTTAGTCTTCTGTATAACCCATCATCGATTACATTTAATAGAAGCGTAGTAACTCCTGACCATATCAATTATTTACTTGTGTTTATTATGCTCTCGAATGTTTCGATGTTCTTAGGATTAAATGCCACGAAGCGAAAGATAGTCTATGATGAAAATATTCCTGAAGACCAAAGCCCTGCAAAAGCACTTAATGTTATAATCATATTATTCGTGGCGATTATCATACTCTATATCGGGCTGCTTCCAGTCAGTGTTTTTGGCAGGTTTTCCGGCTATATATTAGCTGTGTTTTTTAGACTGCGTCTGATTTTGTTGTTGTCACTTTTGTATGTAATTATTAATTTCAGGAGAATTTCAATCGGCTCCCGATTTGCTATTTTAGGTTTAATCCTACTCTTTGTTGTATTTAACACTATAACCGGCAGCCGTTCCTCATTATTAACCTTGGCCGTTTTGTTGTTGGTGGGGCTTCTTTCTGTCAAAGGCAGAATTATATTGAATAATAAAATCATTTTGCTAGGCATATTGCTTATTCCACTTTCTATATTCTTATACAATTTGGCAACAGCTTGCCGCCCGTTCTTCAGGGTAGTGCCGGACGTATTTTCTGAACAAAAGAGACTTGCTTTTAAAGAAAGCAGTTACTTGAAAGGGTTCCGTCAATTTGATATTACTCAAGTTTGTCAGCCTGTATTCGATCGGATGGGTTATTTGGATTTTTCGGTAGACATGATAAAAAACCAGGAGCAATACAGCAGGGTCATCAATGCTGAGTATTATCTCAAAAGCATTGTAGATAATAGCCTAACACCCGGTTTTAATGTTTTTGGAACACCGAGAACCGAAAATGCTCTGCAATATATTTATAGGGATTTGCCAAGTCCTACACATCAAGACATTAATAATGCATATCATGCGGATATGCTAACTATATACGGTGAATATCATATTCTATTTGGAAAATATCCGGCATTATTGATATTTTTTATATTTTCGTATGTATTTAAAAGGATTTATTTGGCACTCAAAAGTAAAGATATTTTTCTTTTTTTCCTATACAGAGCAATAGTATTGCTTATTTTCTATGAATGGCTGAACAGTTTTGGAACAGATTGGTTTGTTTTTGACTTGATAGGTATATTTATGACAGTGTTTTTGTTTAAAAACTTTTACAAGATGAGAACAGAAAGTTAATCTGTTTGGATATTTATAATTTGCCGGCAGCCAAGAATAACGCATTTATGTTTAAGCAGGCATCTTTCAATGAAAGTGACCAAATGAGTAGCCAAGATTCTGAAGCCAAGGCCAAGAATTTGAAAATTATTTTTTGGCTGATAATTCTGCTTACTGGCGGCACTTTTCTGGCTGACGTTCTTGTGCAGTATTGGAAGGTTATGTAGTTGCATAAGCGTGTGGAGGCAGCAATTAGTGGTGTCGTATATGCTCTCGACCAGATGTGTTTATTTGTTCTAAGAAAGAGCAGCTATCAGGAGGCAAGGACAGCCGATGAATGTTTTAATTAATTGCCTTTCTGCTGTTAGCGGAGGAGCTGTTTCATATCTTAGGAATCTGATACCAAAACTGGCTAAATTATTTGAAGGCTCTGAACGAAGCCATAGGTTAGAGATTTTAGCACATATGGAACAAAAGCAATTATTCCCGTCAATACTTGAATCGCAATGTATTTTGCTTACAAGCTCACGCCCCATGGCTTATCGTCGTTTTTGGTGGGAATGTTGTAATATCGGCCGCATTGTTCGTCAGCAAAATATAGATGTTCTGTTTAATCCTTGTCAGGTGAGTCCTCGAGCATCAGGAGTTAAACAGGTTATGATGCTTCGTAATATGGAGCCTTTCTTTTCCTATCGCTATCACTATAGTTTAAGGCCTCGGCTGCGAAATCAGCTTTTAGCCCTACAGTCTCAACGTTCATTGCAGGCTGCCGACCGCGTTATTGCCGTCTCAGATTATGTAAAACAAATACTTCTTGATCGTTTGAATGTATCGCCAAATCGTATTCAACAAATTTACCATGGAAGTGATGTAAATTTTAGTCCTGATGGTGATGAACAAGATGACAATGAATTGCTGAAAAGGTTGGGTATAAGAGGAAACTTTGTGCTGACATGTGGTTCACTTTGGCCCTATCGCCGCTGTGAAGATGTTATCAAGGCATTTGACCGATATCAGAGAAGTATTAGCGGAGATTTCAGTTTGGTTATCGCCGGCTCTCTAATGGATGCTCGATATGGGAAAGTCGTTAAAAGCGCGATAGCAGAGTCACCAAATGCAGGTCGAATACACGCAGTTGGTCATGTGCCATACGAGACAATGCAGACTTTGTACAGGCGTTGCAGCCTTTGTGTTATCGCAACGGAAGTCGAGGCTTGTCCTATTATTACAATTGAGGCAATGTCTTCCGGATGTGCGATTGTTTCTTCGGATGAACCGCCTCTTCCAGAGATGTTTGGAGGCTGTTCGATGGAATTTCGTTCCAGGAACATTGAGGACTTAGCATTTAAGATGCAACGTCTGATGAGCGATGAACAACTACGAGCAGATTTGAAAAGACGAGCCCTCAATAGAGCACAGGATTTTTCCTGGGACAGATGTGCGGAACAGACTTATTTGGCATTAATCAAATGGGAGGAAAAGTAAAGGCTAAGAAATAAATAGGCTTGTTATTGCGATCCGGCGCATTTAATTGATGGGATTCGTAAAAATTCCAAATGACAAGACCCGATGCACTTGGTTTTCCTTAATGTAGCAACAAGAACAGCAATCAACCAATCGGTGTTTACGAAAGGCTATCATGCGCTACAGAAGAGTACAAATCAGATGGGAAATTACCAGCCCTTTTTCAGCAATACCACAGGAATCGTTTTTGCCAAAATGTACATGTTTAACAGGAAAGATCTTCTTTGAATATACAAATAATCATATTTTACTTTATGGTTGGGGTGTAAGTCATAAGAATTTCTTATCTGGGCAAGACCGGTGAGGCCTGGTTTTACCGCCAGCCGTATTTCCCTCAGTGCCTTGTGGCGTTTCACAAAGTGGAGCCGTTCAGGTCTTGGTCCCACAAGACTCATATCGCCGCGTATAACATTTAACAGTTGGGGAATCTCGTCAATACGTGTGCGTCTTAGAAAACGGCCGATTCTTGTAACTCTTGGGTCATTTTCCCCTGCTAAAACAGGACCTGTTTGCTTTTCAGCATCATTGATCATTGTCTTGAATTTGTACAAAGTGAAGGTTTTGCCGTCCTTGCTAACTCTACTCTGTTTGTACAAAACAGGCCCGGATGAAGTAAGTCTTGTAAGCAGCGCGACCAATACCAGCAATGGGCTTAGAAGGATAAGCATAAAGGTGCTGCCTAATACATCCGAAGCCCTTATCAAGAATTCCTCACTGTCGGATTTTCTTCCAATGAATGTTCTGAGGAACTGCAGGGAATTTTCCTCCATCATGCTTCTCGAAAGCAGCTTAGCATAGATCGAGGGGTCAAATACCACGTTTACTTTTAGCCTGAGCAGGAGATAAACAAGAAGATTCAACTGTTTATCATCGTGAATTTGCTCGCATATCACAATTTCGTCGGCATTTTCACATTGCAGAAGCTCTTCAATTGTGTCTATATGCTTCTCTTCAACCAAAGGACTATTGTTAATGACTCCTGCGGATTTTTGTTTTCCAATAACAACCACTTTCTTTTTAATTCGTCCGGTAAATCTTAAAACCAGGCTGTTAAATATAAAGATGAATAATAATCCAATGGGAAAGGAAACAACGAAGATGCTGGAAGGGAAATCCGACCATTTGATTCTAAAAACGTAGACAAGAGCTATGCCGAAGAGGGCACCTAAAAGCAAGCCATTGAAAATTCTCTTGAACAAGTGCCAGTAAGAGCAAAACCTGTTTTTGAAAACGCGTGTAAAAACAAGGGCTAACATATATATAAACGTAAGGAAAGGGAAATTATCCTTGTATGGCAGAAAATTGATTTCCGGTATATTTAGCCCATATCTGACAGGAAAGGACAAAAGAAAAGCGGCATTGAGGAGAAAGGCATCAATAATAAACAGGAAAATCTGAAGAGTCATCTTTTATGCGTTGTTCCGTAACGATATATTATTTAAAAATCCGTTTTCAAAGGATGACCGGAGTTACAAACAATGCAATTTTATACTGCTGGATTATAAGCCACAATATTAAAAAAGTAAATTGGCTGTATTTATCCATTATTTAAGCCATTATCTAAGCCATGCCAAAAACTTTCTAAAATCCCCGAATAACGCTGTCGGCTCTTTCCGGTATAAAATACTTCGAGCTTTGGCTCTTTTGAGGATGCGTGCTGTGCCCCTGTTGTATTTGTGAAAGCTGGTTTTCAGATGTTTTTCAATCTGCCTGAATTCCTCATCAGTCATAGTATCAATCCGTTTATCAGGGTGTTTCATAAAATAATACTTCGGTGATTTAGAATAATAATCGTCTAAAGTACGGGCATTAATCATATATCCGGCAGCAATACCCCTATCATACAATTCGGTTCCGGGGTAAGGTACAAATAGGGAAAGGGACGCAAAATCGGGTTTGATTTGTCTCATTAAGTTGAGGGTTTGAAGCATTTCGTGCATAGTCTCCGTTGGGACACCCATCAGAAAATAGCCTGTCCAATGTATGCCGGCCTTGTGAACAAGCTCGGCGGTGCGTCTGATCTGTGTTGTCGTTATTCCTTTTTTCATTATGGTTTCGAGAACACGGTCACTACCTGATTCGATGCCGATCTTGATACTGTTGCAGCCGGCGGACTTCATTTCCTTCAATAACGATTCATCAATAAGATTCACCCTGGCGTTGCATTCCCAGCTCACTTTAAGTTTTTTATCCCTGATTGATCTGCAAAACTCCAAAACCCTTTTTCGATTGACGGTAAAGGTGTCATCTTTAAAGCTAAACTGAACAGTGCCGTATTTGGCCTGAATCTGCTGGATTTCTCCAATGACATTTTCGACCGACCTGAATCTGGTAACTCTTCGCCATACTCCGGCGGAGGAGCAGAACGTACATTCGTACGGACATCCGCGTCCGGTCATTATCAATCCCATATCTTCCGAGGTATATGTGTTTCTATTTATAAGAAGGTCTTTTGCGGGATAAGGTATTTGGTCTAAATCCTGAATAAATTCGGCATCAGGATTATGATAAATTTGTCCGTTAATCTTAAAACTGAGCCCGCTTATGTTATTATAAGTTTTTTTGTTTTCGACAGCATCAATTAGCTGCGAGAAGCATGCTTCACCTTCTCCCCTGACGGCGTAATCAACGAATGGGCTTATCCTTAACGATTCATCGGCCTTGACGGATGGATGTGGGCCACCAACTACCACGGGGACATTATTAGATAAGGTCTTTACAATCTCGGCCACTCTAAAAGCGGCAGCGGCTTTGGTTGTAAAAACATTTATGCCGACCAAATCGGGTTTGACTTCATTTAAAGTATCGCGCAGCTCATTCCATATCGGATGAGACAAATTGTTGATGCATTTAATATATTCAGGATATTTACTCTCAAGGTCGGAATAGTCCATCTGGCTGGCCTTGTCTACATTGGCGTCTGCATCATATATAAGGACTTGATGGCCTTTATCATGCAATACAGCCGCTAAATAAGCAAGTCCCAAAGGAAAATAGCGATTATAGTATTTGATAAACCTGTAAAACGGCGGATCAACTAAAAGCACTTTCATTATTGTTGTCTATCCTTGACAGCATTTATAAGAATCAAGGGCAATATGCATAAACAGTACAAGTGAAGCTCTCCGATCAAAGGTTGGGGCTTCTCCAATTTGCTGTGAATGAACATGAAGCTATAAGTTATTCTTGGAGTTACCTCCGTAGAGGTCCTTGTGGGAGAGTATTTGTGAAGCGGCCTGGCTAACACTAAAGGTTTTTTCCAGCACGGTCCGGGCATTGTTGCCCATCTTCCGTCGAAGGTCAACATCTGCGGCCAGCCGCTCAGCATAGGCACAAAATCTGTTGTGCTCTCCAGCCAAACAGATGAGACCGGCATTTGAGTCCTCTATGAGTTGTTTCAAGTCATTGCCAGGATTGATGCATGCCAGTATCGGCATAGAAAAGTACATATACCCGAGCATCTTGCCCGGAAAATTATGGGTTTTCAACTGGCGGTCTAAAGAAATCAATCCTATGTCAAACTGCGAGAGCATACCCATGTAGTCCTCCTGTGCTACGGCGGGATGGATTGTGATATTACTCATCTGTTTTTCTTTAATCATGGCTTTCAGACGCGGCACTTCACTGCCATCACCGACAAGAAGGAAATGTACGTTAGAGTGTTCACGCATATTTTCAGCCAGGCGAATGATATTATCCATATCCTGAGCAACACCGATATTCCCACCGTAGAAAAAAACCACCTTGTCCTGCAGGCCCAGTTTCTGTCGGTCGTTCCGTCGGATGACCTTTTTTTCGTTAACCGTTGTCCAGTTATACAAGACCTCCAAATTGTACTTATCTGCAAGCCCCTGTTCTGAGAAATATTTCAGATTTTCCGGTGACTGTACTGCGATAATGTCGGCCGCTGCGTAATGCTGTCGCTCCTTTAGCCGAAAAAGCCGGCATATCAGCCCCTCCTTCATTTCACCAGTGTCGATAGCCCATTGAGGAAAGATATCCCGCTGAATCAGGTAGGCCTTGCAGCCCCACAGCTTTTTGAGTTTTTTAATCAGAGACGCAAAGAAGATACTTGGAGCGTACAATACAATTAGGTCACACCGGTTTGACGACAATCTTATTTCATTTATAGCTCTGGTTATCCTTTCGGCCCCTTTGATGGGGCAGGTTCGAATCCTTAGAACTGTCAGACCTTGCTCTACAGTGACCTGGCTGGGCGCAGTCAAAGCATCATCCGGAGCGGTAATAATTACATCGTGCCCCTGATTGTGAAATTCCACTGCCAAGTCGTGAACCAACTTTGCGCTGGATTTCTTGCAGGGAAGGTAACAGTCAACAACGATTAATATCCTCATGGAAAGCAAACTGTATTCATGCAGCTCAGCTACACATACTTATGCCAGACGGTTCGATTGACATAATCGGTGTAACTGATAATAATGCGAACAACTTTTTTCGAGACGTTTTCACTTTCGTAATCACTCACCAGTCGAAAGGCTCGTCCATTGTGATCAAACTGTTTTGTCACGACTTCAATGGACTGCAAAACGCGCTCGCTCTTAAGCCCACACATAATAACGGTTCCCTCGTCCATTCCCTCCGGGCGTTCATGTGCCTGGCGGATAGTCACAGCGGGAAAATTCATTATTGAAGATTCCTCAGTAATTGTACCGCTGTCGCTGACGACACAAAAGGCATTGGTTTGAAGGCAAACATAATCCAGAAAGCCCCAGGGTTTAAGAAAGCGTATTCGTTCGTCCAGCTCACAAGAGGTTTGCGGCGATTCGAGGCGTTTGCGTGTTCTCGGGTGCGTGGAAACAATCACAGGCATATCGTAAGTCTCTGCAATTGTATTGAGAGAGTGCAGCAGGTCGCGAAAATTGGTATCTGAATCGACGTTCTCCTCACGATGAGCGCTGACGACAAAATATTTGGTGGGGCGCAGCTTAAGCTGCTTCAGTATGTCCGAGGCTTCAATATCGGCTTTGTAATACTCCAGGATTTCCTTCATCGGAGAGCCGGTTTTTATAATTGTTTCAGGCCGGAGCCCTTCGGCGAGAAGATACCTTCGAGCATGTTCGGTATATGGCAAATTGATGTCGCTGGTATGATCAACGATTTTGCGGTTGATCTCTTCCGGCACCCTTTGATCGAAGCAACGGTTACCCGCCTCCATATGAAAAATTGGTATTTTTCTTCTTTTGGCCGAGATAGCAGAAAGACAGCTATTGGTATCGCCCAACAGCAGCAGGGCTTGGGGATTTTCCTTTGCCATCACTTCATCAGACTTTGCTATTACGTTGCCAATAGTTTCAGCCGTCGTACTACCTGCAACTCCAAGAAAATAATCCGGTTTTTTTATTTTGAGCTGTTTGAAAAAAATCTGATTAAGCTCATAATCATGGTTTTGGCCTGTATGCACCAAGATATGCTGAACGTGGCACTGTAGCTCGGCAATGACCCTGCTAAGCTTTATGACCTCAGGGCGTGTGCCGACGATAGTCATAACTTTCATTTTCTTTGATGGTCGGGTGTTTTTGCTCATCTCAACAACTCTTCTGCTTCAGCCAGTTCCGCTATGGGCACGATCAGGTCGTGTTTGGCCATAAGTTCAATCGTGCCTTCCAGATCAAGAATATTATCTGCGCTGCTGAACTCGTTGTCCAAGGCATTTGGTACTTCTTCGTTTACATTTCTCAACTCAGGGAGCATAGGCAAGATTACGTAGTAATCTCTCCGTTTTATGACATGATGGCATTCTTCCTCACTGACAAGAATCTCGTGCATTTTCTCGCCCGGTCTGATACCTATAATCTTAGTTTTGATCTTCCGTGGACCTATAAGGGCCTTGGCAATATTTTCAACTGTGGCCGAGGCTACTATCGGAATATAGATTTCCCCTGCCTTGCCCTCTGAAATCACCGCAAAGATGGTATCAACCGCCTGGTCGATACTGAGAAGAAATCTTGTCATACTTGCATCTGTTATTGTAACAGCCCCTCCCGCTTTTATCTGCTCGTGAAAAAGTGGAATCACCGACCCTCTTGATGCCAGGACATTTCCATACCGAACACAGTTGAATCTTGTCTTGAGGTTCAAAACGTTAGCTGATACGAAGATTCTCTCCTGAATCGCTTTGCTCATGCCCATAACATTAACGGGCTTGCAGGCCTTATCTGTACTGATTCCGACTACTGTATCTACAGAATAGCCGTTTTCTCGGATTGCTCGAACAATATTCACCGGCCCCAGGCAGTTTGTCTGGAGCGCCTGTTCCGGGAAGTACTCACAAAGGGGCACCTGCTTGAGCGCCGCTGCGTTAATAATAATATCTGCGTCTTTGACCGCAGAGCAAACATCCGCATAATTTCGTACATTTCCAATACGAAACTCGAGCAGTTGTCTAAAATTGTTATAGATGACCTCATCGGTTGTCGCTTTCCTGTGCATATATGAGGCCCGCATTGCCTGCTGCTTTGCTTCGTCCCTCGACATAACGATGATTTTGCCTGGCTTGCCCAGCTCGTCCGCGAGAATTCTGCGCACCAACACCTTACCAAGGGAACCCGTTCCTCCGATCACCAGAATACTTTTACCTTCAAAAATCATTTAATGCTCCTTAGGAAATGTTGTTGGAGTTTGCCAGCTTTAATCGTGCTTTCTCATACTGTCATAATCTGTTGGGTCTTTAGACATCTGAGAAATCATTTCTTCCCAACACGGTGCGATATAACCGGTTGTCTGCACAAATCTATCCATGTTTAAGCTGAGGTCACAGCAAAAATCCTCGTCCCGAGTGATATTCACATTTAATCCAAAGGTGTCCTTTATCAAACACAGCAGATTATACTTAGTGATAGGTTTGCTTGCAACCTGATAAACCCCACAGATATGCGGGTGGTCCTTTATAATCATAGCCATAATTCTTGCCATTTCAATGGTAGTAGAACCGGAATAAATAGCCTTTGCAAATCCCCTGACCGTCTTACCCTGCTGAGCCAGGAACCATTCAAGCAATCCATGAGTGGGTATGGTTAACTCTCGGCCAATGAAGGAGGTGCGCAGCGTCACGGCCGCTGTTTCTTCGGCAGTCGTCTCGCCCAGGAATTTGGACTTTCCATAAAGGTCACGGGCGTCAGAGAAATCGTTTTCACAGTAACCGCCGCGAGTACCGTCAAAGACACAATCGGTACTGATTGAAATCAATCTTGCCCCAATCTCGGCACTAAGGGTCGCCAGCTTGTGAGGAAGATATGAGTTAATAGCAACTGACAGAAATGCATTATTCGCCTCCTTCAACTGCTTGACAATTCCAATACAATTGATAATGACATCAGGAGCTACATTCCGAATTGTCTTTTCCAATTTCTCATTATCGAGCACATCAATATCATAAAATCCTGCGTCTTTTTTAACGGTACCGACAATCTCATGTTCCAAGAGGCACTGACACAACTTATGCCCTAACATACCCCCGGCTCCAAAAACAAGCACTCTGCTCATAATCTCCCCATTTCCCGAAATGTAATCATTATGCTCCTTAAATGCCTGAACAGACTTTCTTGATTTTGAACCTTTCACCTTTCAACTATATTGAATTCCATAGTGTCTTCGCCATAATTCAAAGATTACCAGTGTAAACAATCGCTGGGAGTTCAAAAAGCCACGGCGCTGATAGTCTATCAGTTGGCGAATGACGGTCTGGTCGAACAAATTGCTGTCGGCCTCTTGCAGCACCTGCTCGAAATAAGTACCCCAGCTCCCCTTGAACCATTGGTGCAAAGGCATGGTAAATCCCTGTTTGCGTTTCAGGTCTAATTGTTTAGGTAACAGGCTTTTTGCTAAATGGCATGGAAGGATTTTGCGTTCGCGTAGTCCCGCTCTGAAGTTATCCGGCACTTGTTGAAAGGCGAATTCAATAATTCTATGGTCCAGATAAGGCGAGCGAACCTCAAGTGAAGTCAGCATACTGGCTCGGTCCACTTTCACAAGGATATCTTCCGGCAGGTACGTCAAGAAATCAACGGAAGTAGCCATTTGTAGAGGTGTGCCGGTTGAATTACAAAGGGCAGCTTTGTAGAATTCGGGAGAGAACTGCTCTGAGTTTGCTTCTGACCGGACAGGGGCCAATAACCGCCGGCGCATCCCGGCATCAAAGTATATGTTGACCTGAGCGATGCTATAAGGAAGTTCAGATAAGCATCCGAGGATATAGTTTCTCCCTTTGAGACCTGGCGGGAGGAGTTTGCCGGCCGTCCTGCACATTAGAGGTCGCAATGGACGTGGAGCAAAGTACCTTAAGAATTTCTGCTGCTGCACCCAACAGTGGTGGGGGTAACCGCCAAAGAGCTCGTCACCGCCATCTCCCCCCAGCGCAACTGTGGCGTGCTGGCGAATCAGGCGTGATATAAGGTATGTCGGCACCATCGAGGAGTCGGCAATGGGTTCATCATACTGCTTTGCTAAATCCGAGAGCACCTCTATCGAAGTCGGTTCCGCTTCCAATTCAGTATGGTCTGTTCCGAAATGTGAAGCCACGAGGCGGGCATAGGGGCTTTCATCGTATTTGTCATGTCCCGGGAAGGAAATAGTGAACGTCTTGACCGGTTTGGAAGCCACTTCAACAGCCGTCGCGGTGACCAGGCTGGAATCAATCCCTCCACTGAGGAGAATTCCCACCGGCACATCCGCGATCAAACGTAAGCGAACCGAATCTCTGAGCAGCTCTTGAAACCGGCTGACTAATTCACCGACATCGGTGTTATTTGTTTGGGTGTATATGGGCAATCGCCAGTACTGCCGAACCATCAGGTGGTCCATCTCTACATCATAAGTCATCATATAACCGGGAGGGAGCTTATGAATTCCCTTTAGAATACACATTTCTCCGGGGATATAGCCATAAGCGAGGTAAAAATTGAGTGCTTCAAGATCGAGCTCTCGTGGGAAAGTGGGGTTCGCCATCAGGGCCTTAAGTTCCGAGGCAAATGCGAACCTACCATTCGAGTGGTAATAAAACAGTGGTTTTTGGCCGGCCCGGTCCCTGGCAATAAATAATCGCCTTTTTGATTTGTCATATAGTGCGAAGGCAAACATTCCATTGAGCCTTGCGAGGCAGTTTTCACCCCAGGCTTGATAGGCCTGTAGGATTATTTCGGTATCACTGTTTGTTCGGAAGCCCAGACCCGTTGATATTAATTCCTCACGCAATCGGCGGTAATTATATATCTCCCCGTTGAAAACTATGCAGAATTGTTCGTTGATGTCTGTCATTGGCTGGTGGCCTGCCTGGGAGAGATCGATTATTGACAGTCGCCGATGGGCCAACCCGACTCGGCCTTTAGGTTCGAACCAAAGCCCGGCATCATCCGGCCCTCGATGACACATAGTGTCCCGCATAATCGACAGGAGTTTAGCGTTGATTTCTAAATTTCGAGATGCTGTTCCAACAATGCCACACATTATAAAATGGACTTTATTACTCCCCTGTTGAGACTGTGCTTGTCGCTTCTGCATCAATACCGGATTGAAAACCACAATGTTCCAATAAATTCGTGTAACGCATAGGTGCTTTGCGACAACGCAGATGTCTTGTAAGAATTAAGATAGGAACCCAGATGATGGGTGCTGAGATAGGCTTGAACAGTTCAATCAAATTGTGATTTTCTTGTAATCTAAATTGTCTTTTTATTAACTTTCAAGGTTAATGTAGTACATCGTAGACGAATCTTCTTCAACTGCTCAGGATGGTCTTGTGCCGCGAAGCCATTTCAATTTTGTATATACTGCAAAAGGCAGAAATGAGAGAAAGTAAACTGCTAAATATCTTATATCACGCCATATAAAGGGCTTTAAACGGCTACGGGTATTTTGCGAATGCCCCTTTTCCCAATCCAGCAGGGCATAGTGATACTGGTTTAGGGCCTTCATTTCGACTAATTCACTTTTGTATTCAGATTCAAAGTTGGGGTATATCTCGATAAACTTTGCAATTGTCAGTTCAGTCTCACGGGAAACAAGCTCTTTTTTGGAAAATGTCAGGCTTTTACTGTGCATTCGCCATTTTGCGAGGGGCTCATCGACATAATCAAAGTCCCAATCATAGGCTATACGGGTGAAAAGGTCACGTTCTTCGGACATGGAGAAATTGTCATCGAACAATTGCTGCTGAGAGTCGAGTGCTTTTTTTCGGATAACGACGGAGGGCATAGCGAGAAAGTAGTCCTTTAGTATCTGCCTGAATACATTTCCCCGTAGCGGAACGCGATTATTATAAAGTCTTTTGACATCCCCTTTATCATTGAAGAATATTGTATCACAGTATACCAATCCCACTTTAGGCTGGTTTTCAAAAAGCGGTATCTGCTTTTCGAGTTTGGTGGGTAACCATATATCATCGTGGTCTAAAAAGGCAATGAAATCTCCAGAAGAAAGAGCCAATTGCCTATTTCTCGTATTGCCTAAACCCATATTTTTCTGATAATAATATTTGATACGCGGGTCGGAGAAAGTTTTAATAATTTCCTCTGTCTTATCGGTTGAGCCATCATTTACTAAAATAATTTCAAAGTCTTCAAAAGTCTGGCTCAAAACACTTTGGAGTGTCTCAGCAATATATTTTTCGCTGTTAAAACAAGGTATATTTACACTAACTTTAGGCATGAATGTATTACTTAGTAAACTTATCCATTTTTAAAAAACAGTTTTATCGAACTAATAACTTTGGCCACATCCTTTTCTGTCATATCATAATAAAGAGGCAAGGTAATGATCTCTTCCCAAATTTTTTCGGTTACAGGCAAAGAAGAAGCATATTTTTTAAAAAAGGGTTGAATATGGTTAGGAATATAATGAACACCGCTACCTATATTGTGAGAATTCAGAAAATCCATCAATTCATTTCGCTTACCATTAACTACCCGAATTATATAAGTAAATGGAGCGGTTTCTCCAAGATTCCAGTCAATAAGTTTGATTTCTTTTATGTGGTTGAGGTTTTCATTATATAGCTGAACGATTCTTCTTTTCTTACTGATAAACTTGTCCAATTTCTCAAATTGAGCTAAACCTATAGCTGCATTAATATTACTCATGTGATAACGATATCCTTGCGAGGTAACTTCATAGAACCAACTTCTCTGGTTCTTATATCTATGCCAGGTGTCTTTATCTATACCGAGAATTCTTTTGCGTGTGATCTTTTCAGCAATAGTATCGTCAGACAAAGCTATTGCTCCACCCTCTCCGCAGGTAATCAATTTTATTGGATCAAAACTGAAACAAGTTGCATCACCGAGACTCCCAACCTTCTGTCCCTTATAGGACGAGCCAAAAGCATGAGCAGCATCTTCGATAATGACAATGTTGTTTTTACTGCTCACTTCTAACAATGCGTTCATGTTACACACATTGCCACAGTAGTGGACTGGCATAATCACCTTGGTTTTATTTGTGATACGTTTTTTTGCATCTTTGATGTCAATATTTAAAGTTTTTGGTTCAATTTCACAGAAAACGGGAATGGCCTTTAGCGCAGTTATTGCTTGAATACACGCACAAAAAGTGAGTGAGGGTACTATAACCTCATCCCCCTCGCCAATTCCAAATCCATCTAAAGCAAGATGTAATGCTGTTGTGCCCGTATTTACAGCTATGACATTTTTTGCTCCAAGATACTCCTTAAGTTTATTCTCAAATTTAAAAACCTCAGAACCAAGACCAAGCCAACCTGTGGCAAAAACTTTTCTAACTAGTTCTAATTCATCTTGTCCTACTGAAGGCCGAGAAACAGGTAGTATCATACTTATGCCTCAAAATAATATTAACGTTAGAACAAACCTTGCCTATGGTTTATATTCTATTTTTCTTCACAAATTTATGTTCCCATACGATGGCCATATAAGCTTACAATCTTCTTTAGCACAGAGAAATTATTTTTTCCGTCAACCACGTCCCTTCGATCTTCTTTCTTCTACTAAAAAATCATGAAAACTTTTGTATTGGAAATCACTGAGAAGATAATTCTAAGGAACTTTACCGGTTCGGTAAACAGCTTTCTCAAAACCTTTTTGAGAAAAACTATGGGATGCTTTTTGAAAAATGAGACAAGAAGAAACCTTTGTCCTTTGGAGTAAATCTCTTTCAGTTTATTACCATCCCAGTTTTCCGTTGAGATACAAAAGCTGCTTATGTGCAGGTCATCCAGCGAGAAACTGTCCGAAAGATATTTTTTTTCTATGCACTCCTCATAAAGCTCGGAACCGGGGTAAGGTGTGGCTATTGAGATATGTGGTAAATATACCTCCAACTCTTTAGCGGTATGAAAACTATCCCATATCTGGTCTTCGGTTTCACCGGGCATTCCTATAACGAGAAACAGTCCCACATCAAGTCCTATTCTGCGGGCATAGTTAACGAGTGGTTTAACCTTTTCCAGCTTCAGAGGTTTCTTTATGATTTTATCCATAACGTATTGATTGCCGGTCTCGATGGGAAAATTCAATCTACAGCAACCGCTCTCTTTTATCTTATCAATGAGTTCTTCGGTTAGCGTCCAGGCTGCGATTCCATTTGGAGTATCCCAAATGACATCCAGTTTTTCTTCAGTCATCAAGTCAAATATTTTTGCAGCCCTTTTCGCATCTAAAGTAACATTGTCGTCCTCAAACATAATCTCCTGGATTTGGTACTTGTCGATTATCAGTTTTATTTCGGCAATTACATTTTCCGGTGAGCGGCTTCTGAATTTTCCCCCCCAGACTGTTTTAGCTGAACAAAAGGTACATTTTGCAGGACATCCTCTGGAAGTAATAATGGGTGAAAACCGCTGCCTCATTCTGGTTCCATGGGATGCTTTCAGGCCGAAGTATTTCTCCATATTTAACAAATGTCTTGCTGGGAAGGGCAGTTTATCCAAGTCTTCTATGAACTTTGTTTTAGGTATGATTTTTACCTGTCCATTTTTCTTATAACCTACACCGTCCAAGGTGGAAACGTCTCTTTTACCTTCAATGATTTTAATTAAGTCAACAATAGTCTCCTCTCCCTCACCCAGCACTACGAAATCAACATTTTCATCGGACAATACAAGTTTAGGCAAAGCTGTTGGGTGAGCACCACCTGCAATGGTAATAATATTTTGGTTTACTTTTTTTGCGATGGCATAGATCTGGCGAGCATTTTTTTCCTGCCTGCTAAACAGACTATTAACCCCTACAATGTCCGGTTCGAACTCTCTTATAATATCTTCAATCTCATCAAAGGATGAACCGATTCTGATGATGTTATCTGCTACTTTAGTTCTGTTGTTCCAGCCTTCAGCCAAACAATCGAATATTCTTACGGAAATACCACTATTTTCCAAAACGGCGCCGAGGTATGCCAAGCCCAAAGGAGGGAGAGGATTAACATCTATATGATTTTCAAAAGTAAATACCGGCGTGGTAAATAAAAGCACCTTTTTAATTTCTTTATTCATTTTACCCTTGTACAGTCAGTAGTGTGTGCGTATGTTTACTTGACACCAAGAAAAGGGAACATAGTTTCTTCGTTTGTAGGCGTAAAGTAAATGTTACGAAGTGTTTTGCCCATTTCTTTATATTGACTTAACTTGCATGGGGACGAATCCAAGTATTTCTTGATAGCGACCACTACTTCACGGGCAGAAAAGCATTCTGTTACAATATCCACAGCTTGGTTGAAAAGTATGTTCTGGTCAAGCAGGGTTTGGCCTCCGAGAAAGATAGCTGGTATTCCTTTTATCACTGCTTCGACCATAGAACTCGAAGTAGAGGAGATTACGACGGAGGACTGGTTTAATACTTCTGAGAGGCTGCCGGAACAATTATGGAATCTGTCGGGCCAATTGTGCAGGTTAAATGCGCGAACCAATGCGTCGGTGTCATAGTCAGGGTGGGTTTTAACCAATATACTAATGTCATTGGGTATCTGATCCAGGACGGACTTTATTACTTCCAGCAGTTCTACAGCTTTAGCGATATTGAACGGAAGGATAATCAGAATTGACTTTGTTGCCCGTTCTGCATTTAAATCCGGTGTGTCTTCAGAATTAAAAACGTGTGCATACCTCAGAGCCGCGGCAGGTTGGCAGGTAATTGATTTGGTGAAGTAGCGCGCGACATTACACTGGTACTGACTGGTTTGAAGCAATAAGTCAGGAGTCAGACCTGCTTCGACTTCAGACTCAGAAGGATAGAGGGATAGAAAATTAGGTGGGTGAAGGAACATCTGCACACCTGTAATTTTGGTTTTTGGAAAGACCTGTCGTGCGCCAGCCACAAGTGCCCTGTCAGCAGGCCGATTTTCATACCAGATCAAAATTGAGGTAGGTTGGAAACCGGCCTGTTTTATTCGTAAAATCAAGCGATAAATCAGCATCGGCTCCAGGCCCAAAATTGCCGAGATGGAAGTTTGCTCATGTTTTACTATGTCCGAAAGGTCAAAGCCGCGAAATGGAGTTGATTCTATCTTCTTACGCAACACTTTTAGAGGGTATACCAGTGCAGAAAGGTAATCGCTGAATCGCAAAAAATCCTCTTTAATTATAAAGTTCGCGCTGCTTAGTCGCATCCTTTTGTAGATTGAAAAATAGTTGTAGCAAAAGCCACAAAAAAAGGGGAGAATCACTTTTTTTATTTGTTTCCCAAGCAGGTGCTCGTGCAGGTAAGGGAAATAACGGTCTGTGAATATACTATCGCCTGATAAGGACTCGTTATGTATGGTGGTACCAAAGAGCATAGAACAGCTAAGGTCGGTATTCTTATGTTCATAACTTTTTCGTGTGAAGTGGGCTGCCAACCACTGCAGGCAGAGAATGACGAGGAATTTTATCCATTTGAGAAAAGCTAACACTGGCTGGAGAAAGGACTTTAGCTTTGGTTTTATTGAGCAAACAGTGTCAACTGTGATATCTTTTTCCACAGTCCATTTTAGAATTGCCCTGGCCAAGCTTAGCGATTCCACAACTACCAATTTGGGTCTTCTGTTTTGATCTTTCCAAAGTTCTTGGAGTATTTCTAGGTAACAGCACGCCTGGAATAAATTGCTGCAATAGATATTTCTAGAAGAGACGGCACCAAACCACCACTGCAGGTTATCTCCGTAACGCCTGTTGAGGGCATCAATCCACTGAACGTGCTCAAATGTTATGTCCCTTGCTACTTTGTTATGAATCTCTGCGATATTGATACTTTTAAAATGACGCCCTAATTGCTCTGCTGTGCGACGGCGTTTGAAAAAATCGTTGCCGAAGTATAACCAGGGCACCGACTCACCGCCGGGGAACTTGATTTTTATTTTCGAAATATTCTTACCGGGGAATGCCAGTATAAGATAGCCGGTCGCCATATTTTCTCGATTCGATGTTAGCGTTTACTGTGCTTCAGAGAAGATTACTTCAGGCTTTACGACACATCAAAAGGGTTTTTATGCGGACGCTACACTGCCTACATCCATCCTGGTTGGGGACGTGAGCCTGGCGTAATCTATTCATCTTATCCCCAAGCCAAGCTTCCTGAATGGAGGTCTCAGGAAAATGTCCGAGACAAAAGAGTTCATCGATATCAAAGCAAGAGGGTACGATGTTGCCTTGTGCAGAAATCATCAAACGCTGCCATAGTCTCATACAATCCCATCCCGGCTGAGATACTTTGCGAGCAGAGTCAAGGGGGTTGACTAAAGCAACTACATCAGCCCAATGGCTCCAAAAATCGCAGAACATTCTGATTGACTCTGAGTCCTCTTTGTCTATCTCTCCTACTATTCTAATTTTAGGCCCCGTAACAGGTCGCATGGATTTTCTTTTCTTTATCGCTGCAAGCGCTTCAAAAGGAACACTTTCTTTCTCAACAGTATTAACAAATATGTTTAATACATCCAGACCCAAGTCCACTATGGAGTCAAGCACAGATGCATCAACCTTTGCTAATTGATCTAAAGGAACAGAGATGATGGTTTCCACACTATTGGCCTGTTTAACAGCCAGCAAGACTTCCTTGAGATACGGGTAATTTATCACACACCCCCTTACACCAAGTTTAATAGCTGTAGGCTCCGGAATGCAGCGGAATTCTTCCATTATTTTGTAAAAAAGGGACATACCCATAAGATTGGCCTGTGGATGAAGGTCAGACAGGAAATAATCCACCATCCCGCCGTTCTTATACTCCTCAATCGGATTATGCACAAGCTCTATATCAACATTCAGCGGATATGACCCCACTATGTTATGCGTCGGATACTGACACCACCGTTTACGGTAAATCTTGTATCGTTCATCACTATGTTCCTCAGTCCGGTTAAAAATTTCAAACCACTCCAGGCTTACTTTTTCGGTATGAGTAGAACACTCCATTTTAATAACTTCATCCGGGACCGGACAAAGAGGAGGTTCGCCGTTCAAAAAACGTATTACTTCCTGAGCAGCTCCAAATTCCATTAAATAACGTGCTTCAGTGGAACAGGAGCCGCTGTGAGCAGTCAGAACAACGTTTTCCAATTCACATAATGGGCCGGAATATGGCTCTGTTTGAAAAACATCGATAGCTGCTCCTGCAATAGTACCTTTTATCAAAGCTTTATAAAGAGCAGACTCATCAACTATTTCACCTCGTGCGGTGTTGATAAGATAGCTCTTAGGCCTCATCATAGCAAACTGGGCTTCTCCTATTAAATTCCTTGTCAAAGGTGTTTCAGGGATATGCAGGGAGATAATGTCAGCCTTTTGATAAATTTCTTCTTTACTGCAAAACTGGACATCATAACGGCTTGCAACTTCCTGGTCCGGAGCGATGTCGTTGGCAAGAATACGACAGGAAAAACCCTGCAGCATTTTGGCTACACGCTTTCCGATACGCCCGAAACCAATAAGGCCTATAGTCTTGCCAGCAATTTCTGAACCGATAATACGTCGCCAATGACCATCTTTTACTGCCGAATGTATCTGATGAATAGAGCGCATTACGTTTAACATATGAGCTACTGTCAATTCGGCAACAGCCTGCGATACAGCTTCGGGCGTATAGGTCAGTAATATGTTACGACGCTTAATCTCATCAAAGTCGATATTGTTCAGACCGATTCCTACACGCGCAATGACTTTCAATTCAGATGCGCAGTCCAGAACATCCTTGTCTATTCTCTCAGTGCCGGCAATTAAAGCATTCTTGTCGGCTATATGAGTTTTTAATTCTTCAGGTGTAATCCTGCGGCCATAAGGATTAAGTTCGATATGGATATCAGGCCGACTCAGTAGATCCAAGGGTTCTGACGTTATGGAACTAAAGGGGTGAGTCGATACAAAAACTTTGAATTGACCAGCTGTGTTATTTACTGAAGAATCCATCCACAAAACTTCCTTCTTACTTTTTTACTAGTCCTGATATAAAGATGACCAGGAATCATATCTTTCTAATACAATCCTATAAAAACCCTCGAAGTCAAATTTTTTCCAATATAATTTTGTGAGTCTCAAGAGACTTTTCCTGGGGTACAGAAAATATATTTTTTCTTCAACTATATCCCAGCCGGAGTGCCGGGCGATTAACTTCCAATCTTCAGAACTAAGCTCGAAAATATGAGTATTTTCCACATATATAGCTTTGTTGCCGGCATTCCATCACTCCGAAAGTTTCCACATTCGCATTCAGTACTATCAAATCACTTTTTCGCTACTACTCTCATATGTGAGCTTAAATTATTGTTTGAGATCCATTGTTGCAGTTGGCTCTTGCATTTTTCGTCCTTCGTGTTGGCTATTAAATTCCAGAATCTGCCCAAATCGGTATTTTCCTTTTTTATCATGCCTTCCACAATATCCCAGTCAAGTCTTCCGGGAGTAGAAACTTCTATCACTTCAAAACCACAGCGCTTAAACAGCAAAGCAATGGAGTTTGGATTAAAAAAGTTCAAATGATGTGGTGGGCTTAGACTCTTGGATTTTTCCCACAGCAACTGGATATCGAAACCACAAGGATTAAGTGTAGTCATTAAAAAATGTCCATCTGGTTTTAAAAGCCTGTATACATTGCACAAAAAGTCATAAGGGCAAAAAAGGTGTTCAAACAATTCAAAGGCGGTAAGAAGGTTAAACTTCTCTATAGATTCGTCCACTTCTTCTAATAGGCAAGTTAACACATTTATACCTTTATCACGGCATATTTGTGCCTGCTTGACCGAAGGCTCAATGGCAACATACCGGGCTTCGGGATAGTATTTAACCAGTTCTTCCAAAAAAATGCCAAATCCCGCCCCAATGTCGCCTATGACGCTGTTGCTTTTTGGGGAGAGTAATTGATAAACATATTCTGCTCGCGGGCGGAATATCAATTTCCTGCGGTTTTCTGTATGTGGTTTGAAGAATTCATTTACCCAAAAACTTGTTGAAGCAGAGTTTGTGTAGAAACGTTTCAAGTCTTGGAGTGTGGGTCTGGGGCTTACATAAAGTGTTGAACACTGTTTGCAGGAAACATAACAGAACTTATGTTTTTCAAATTCAAACTTCGAATCGGAACTATCGCAGGCAGGACAATTTGAATTAAAAAAAGAAGAGTCGTTAGGGAAAAATTTCTCTATATCTTCCTTCAACAGTTCTAAGTATTTATTGAAAATATCCCTTTTTCTTATTTCCTCTTCTTTCATAGTTGTTTTTATCCCATTCCAGCATATTTCGTCAACAACTCACTGCCCTTCATCAACTTTTCTACTTTGACAAGGTCTTGAGGTGTATCAACACTATACGTGTCATAGTCCGACATAACCATCTTGATCTTATAGCCATGCTCAAGCACTCGCAACATATCAACCGATTCGATATTTTCCAGAGAGGTAGGTGCAAGTTCGTTGAATTTTAGCAAAAAACCGCGTCGAAAGGGAATAATGCAAACCTGTTTGTACATTGGAACGTCTTTTGCACTTTTCTTTCGTGAAGGGATAGGCTCACGAGAGAAATAAAGTGCAAAATGATTATTATCAACCACAACCTTAACTTCGTTGGGATTCTCACACTCGGCTTGGGTTTTGAGTTTGCTCATGAGATTAACAACCGAAATGTGCTCATCATGAAGCATTGGCTCAACGGCCAAATCTATCATTTGGGGGTTGAGCATAGGCTCGTCTCCCTGAATCATAACCACAATATCAGCCTTTTCCTTTGTTGACTGTTCTATTTTCAACATTGCCTCCGCGGTTCTATCCGAAGCTCGTTCGTGGGTGTCTTTTGTCATGACAACATCCATCTTGTTATCAAAACAGTATTGCTGAATTTCCTTATCGCAAGTGGCTACAAACACCTGCTCTAGGGTTTTGCTCATTTTGCTTCTAAAGTAGACATGGCCAACCATTGGAATTTGGCAGATTTTGGCCAGCGGCTTACCAGGAAAGCGGCTTGAGCTCATACGCGCAGGAATTATTCCTATGATTTTCACGTGCTTTATCATACAAATCTTTGGAACGCATTAGTTCAAAGGTTTTCATGAAAGCGTTTCTGTAATTTCTTTACACTTGATACCAAGGTACAAGGTATCCAACCCTATTGCCAAAAACGAATATCCCTTTCTCTTGTACAAAGCGGCTAATTTGGGTTCAGGCTGGACGATATGAAAACCTAATGGTTTTTTCATTTTGCGGCAGATATTTTCGTAGCGTTTCAACGCTACCTTGACTTCCGGTTTTTCAAAGCGGCCGGGATACCCCAACGAACCGGAAAGGTCGTAAGGCCCAATAATTGAGCCGTCTACTCCCGGAGTGTTCAAGATGTGTTCCAAATTCTCAATGGCATTGATGTGCTCGATTTGAACTATTACAACACTTTCTTTCTCAACCCATTTCTTATAATTATCAAAATTAAATCCGTAACCCTGTGCTCTGGCGAGACCTGCGCCTCTTGTGCCAAGCGGAGGATACCTGACTGCTTTTACCGCTTTGACAGCATCCTGTCTGGTATTCACCATGGGCACTATGATACCATGTGCTCCGGCATCCATAACACGCTTTATATGGCAGGGATTGTTTTCGCTGAGGCGGACCAGAGGGACACAGCCGGCCAATTCTATTACGCGGATAAGCTCTTGGGCCTGAGGCAAACCTATGGCACTATGTTCCATGTCAACAACAAGCCAATCAAACCGTGCTTTTGCCATAATTTCAGCAACTGAAGGATCCCCAATGGTAATCCACGAGCCGACAGTTAATTCATTAACTCTTAGTTTTTTCTTTATTGATTTTATTTTAAGACTCCTATTGTATTGGGTTTAACGTCCCCCGGAATGCTGATTGAATTCTCCTCGTCAGTAATAAAGGATACTTCATAATTCGACACCCATACAAGTATTTTCGAGTGAATGGCATCAATTATCCGATGCCATAAACATAAATACAGCTACCAATCTGCGTACCTGGAGGACCAAGTGCTATCTTTTTTTAGAATCAAACCATAAAAGCCTTCAAAATCATACTTTTTCCAAATTAGTTTTGCAAGTCGCCAAATACTCTTTTTGGGATACTGCAAATAGATTCTATCTTCAACAACTGTCCAGCCGGCGTGGATAGCAAGAAGTTTCCAGTCTTCCGTTGAAAGTTCAAGGATATGAGTATTCTCCGCGTTGACGTAATCTTCGCGGCCGGCCCGAATGTGATGTAAGCCGACGCGGCTGTTTTTCAAATAAGGAACGGTAACTATAAAATATGTCGCATCTGTTTTTGATGATAAGTCATACAAAAACCTACATGGGTCCACTAAATGCTCCAGTATCTCGAAGCAGACAAAGATATTTGCGAATATTTTGCGCTTGTGTAAATCTTCAGCTCTTGTATGTATGGCTTCAAATCCTTTCTTTTGTATTCTATCAACTGCTTTAGGGTCAAGGTTAACACTTAGACATTTTATGTTTTTGTTCTGTGAGTAGAGCCCGGCAATATACTGCAGATGCGTTCCGGAAGAATCGCCGATATCCACTATAATCGGCCCTTGAAATTCGTTTATGATCTCGTCAATCAGAGATATTTGAAAGGCGTGCATATTTCTTACTTTCGTATTGAGATACCGTCCTTTAACTTTGAATGAAGTATACTGGTCAGTTAAGTCAGGGACCAGCGCCTGCAGTTTCTTTGCCAGTTCATCAAGCTGCTGTTCTCTTGCTGCGGCTTCAAGTGACTTTATTTGTACTAACTCCATACATTTTCTAAGGCGATTTTTGACCTTCTCATTTATCAACAAAGAAAACATTCCTGCAGTACTTAAAAATTCAAATTTCTACTCTTTAGTCTTTATAGGCCAACTGACAAATCTAACAAGGCTCTTTATCTGTCTACGCTCAAGCCCGCCGAGTTTGGGAAATAGATAAATAATTACACCAGTGATTAAAACATAGATTGGCACACAAAATATCATTGTTTGCGGACCAGAAAAAGGTGTGTCCAGAACATGCCAAACCCAGGTTAGAAAAACTTTAATTACAAAGGAAACCGCAAGCAGAAGAACAATAATAATAAACTGATTAAAAATACTAAATTTCCAATTTGATATTTTAGATATAAAGAAATGATAGATATTAACAGTTATGATAACAAGGATCACCATTTTTAAAGCTAGGCCTACTGAACCTAAACCCAGGCCCGGAATCATATTTGAGGAAGGCGCCAGAACTAAATAGGTTACGGGCACACTTACTATCCGCATTGTTATGCCAATCTTTGAATGTAAACCAGTCCGGCCGGTAGCGAGAAAATAGCTTCCGTTGATTTGCCCTAAAGATTGATAAACAGGATATATGAACATTATGGCCAGGCAGATATAACCAGCTTCGTATTCGGATCCCAGCAGAGTTAATATTTCCTTGCTGAAAGGGATGAGGAAACATGCTCCAAACGCACTTACAAAAAAGAGCGAACGTGAAGTTTTAACATATAAATAATAGAGACGTTCTTTGTCACCAGATTCATTTGCTTCGGCAATTTCTTTCCAGAAAATTCTTAGTATAGAAGTGGTTGCAATCAAGCAGACGGCGCCAAATCGATAACCAACATAATAGAGACCCTGCTCGACTGCCCCGCCAAACTTTTGCAGAAGCCATACGTCAGCAAACGAATAAGCAAAACCCACCAAACCAAAAACGGCAAGGGGACCACAATAACTCCTGAATTTACCAAAGATATCCGAGAAGCCATCTTCCACTTCTGCAATAAGGTCGTTTTTCAATTTTTTGGCCAGTATAAGCGAAAACAGGAGATTGATGCAAATTAGTGCTGCAAAAAGATTCGGAATTGTAAAGCGGTGTAAAACAGCCAATGCCAGAACGACACAAAAATATAGAGCCGCCAAAAGAATATTTCCCAACTGAACAACGACTGTTGCGCGGATTGTTTCTCCAGCCTGCATTACAGTAGGCCAAATTTTCGTTACCATGAAGCTTGCCAAAAAAGACAAGATGATCATTTTCTTCGGCAGACCCAACCAGATTTTATCCCGCCATGTTTGTGGAAAAATAAAAGCAATGAGTGCCAGAATAAGAAAAAATTGCACAGTGAGCCATGAAAGGTAATACAGATAAAATTTTGGGCTGTGTTTTCTCTGAGAAAGGAAAGTATAAAATGCTGAGGATGTCCCCATGTCAAGAAGAGTGATAATGGAAGTAAAACTGCCAAGTAAAAAACTATAATTGCCAAAATTAGCCGTACCTAATCCTCTTGCCACAATAAGGCCAGTAACAAAACCCAATCCCATTCTGATAGTAGTCGCCAACAGCGAGGCCAGAAAACGAACTTTAACGCTCCGGCTGTTAATCGTAGAGGCCAATTTGTTGTTCATCATTCAGCTATTGTATCGAGGATTTGAACGAAAAATGCAAATACCCAGAATCTCCATCATCAATTGATATTAGTTTCTCTTGCTATCCGCTTTAACTCATCAGCCCACTGGTCGAGAGCATTTGGAGATGTCTGAGCAAATAAGTCACAGAATTGTATTCGTATTTTCTGTCGGTCAGGATTTTGCCACCAGGTTTCAACGTCATCATATACAGAATCGACTGCTGCAGCTGCTGCTTCAGGGCTGTTATATAGAATCCCGGCATGACGTAACTTGTCAAAAAAAGGCTGGACCTGTCGTCTCACTCTAAACATTTCGGGATTCCAAAAGAGAATGGTCGGCTTATTTGCGACAAGTCCATCAATGAAAGTAGAAGCGAGATGGTCAGAGACATGTAAACGGCAATTTTCGAGGCTTTTCAAAAAAGGAACATCCCAGTTTTCAATCGTGAGTTCCGGCTGATAGTCTTTCCATTTCTGAGCACAATCACACCCATAATCCAGAATATAAAGGCGTACACGTACCTTAGTGCGGTTCTGTGAGGAAAGTGCGGAGACGAAGTGCTGCTGCCAATCAAAATATTCGTTGTTATCGTAATTGAGAAAATCCTGAAACCTGTAGAAATACCTTGGGAAGCAATTTGTTGCCATTAGAATACCTTTTTTTCGGTTATCCGCACCCATCGATTTTCTTCCCAATAGCCTTGTTGCAGGCATCGGCACGACCTTGGCGTGGCAATCCGATTTTTTCCATCCCCACGAATAAAACCTGTCGGTTATAATCAGCTCATGAGTTTCCAGCGGCGAACAAGCTGCTATGCCGTAGTTAGCACCGTGCTGTATGCCACATAAGTTCGTTCCGTTTTCGGCGCAAGTTGCAGCCCAAAGTTTGAAAGTCTCATTAAAACTCCATGTCATGGCGCTGAATATTGCTTTGGGCTTGCACCGATGCAATTTTGCTGCCTGGTCACAAATGAAATCGAAGCCTTCCACGTAACTTTTGGGTATATCCAGTTGAATCATCTCTATGATCAATTTCTCAAACTCGTTATCCTCCAATTGCAGGTTACTGAACTTAGACCTGACTTGTTCATCGAACGGCAATGACGGAAAACGGATCATAGTGTTACGGTTCGCCCAAATCCTGCCGCCGGTCTTTAAGAATAATTGCAGCTCTTGACCAAGAGACAGATAAGTATCTTTCATAATAATGGGAACAAATCGCGGTTCGAATCTACCCATAGTATTAAAAATATATTTTAAAATATATTTAACAACATTTTTCGCAGGGCTCTTTTTAGCAGAGTTTACTACGGGTTTAGTTACAATGTTCAAGTCATCTGTTTCAAAGTCCCTGCCGAAAAAAGTTAGAATTCTTGTATAAAGCTGTAGATTGTAAGGGTCATCGTATGATAAAGACATGAAATCGGATAAATCCTTCGGTGTAACAAAATTCTGTTCCGACAATCCAATCGTTTTAAAATCAGGGTACTGATTTACTGCTGTTTTCAGGGAAATGTATCTTTCGTACAGAATTCCGACATAATGATACAGCCATGGGCCAACAACAATCCGCCAAAAATGCTTGCTATATTCTGTTTTGTGGATTGAGTTTAATATCTCTGCCAAAAGCGGCAATGTGCGTTCATAAAGGTCACTTACGTAGCTATAGGCTTCATTGATCTTTTGCCTATCCTGTAAGGGGCAGGAAAGGACCTTGTAGTTCAGTTGCTTCCAAAACGGTTTTCGGCTATAGCGTAAACACGCATCACTGAGAAAGAGAATTGGTTTCGACGGATCCCAAAATCTTTCAAGCGCCGTGGTCGCTAAAAAGTATGGCTCATGTTGATTGTTCACCACTCTTTCACTTGACATCTATGATAACTTTTTATGTAGGGCTGCCCGGAAACATTAACTGTAAAAGGTCACTCATTTTTTTGCTCTGAAGTACTGAGTTTTAATCAACCGGCCCTCCGGTAACACTACGTTTAACGCTTCGTTGCACTGTTTCTAACACGATATCTTTGCTTTACGATATTTGGTTGTCTTGATTAGACTATTAGCAGAAAGACCAACATTCAACATTTCATTGCAGCGATGTAACTCAGCCTGAACCAGATTTTCGAATTCATCATCAGGAATCTCTGTCATATTTATACGCAGGTCCTGCCGATCACCCAATATTAATAAATACTCTTCAATATCCTGGATATATCCCTTCTTGACCGCATAATCGAATGCCCATGAACCTGGTTGCGGAAGCAAATATCCGACACTTGGATAGATTTTAGCTTTGATACAACAATCTATGGTCTTTTTAATTGTTTCTTTTGTCTCTGCTGGATAGCCAAAAACGAGACTGGTCATGCAGACAATGCCCGCCTTTTGTAAAATTTCTGCCTGTTTAAGAAACTGCTCGGGCGTATGGTGCTTTCTCATAGCCTTAAGAATTTCCATATCTGCAGATTCCAAGGAAAAACACAGTGAGGTGCAGCCTGCCTCAAACATCTTCTTAGCTAATTCAATATCGCCGTCATCCTGGAACAAATTGGAACAGCATGTTCCGCGCCAGTAGAATTTCATTCGCCTTTCTATAATTAAATCCGCAAATTCAGCAAGATTCTTCTTGGAAAAAAATGTCAAGTCATCATTAAACTGAACTGTGTTTATCCCGTATTTATCAATAAGTAATTGAACTTCATCAAGAATACTTTTATTACTCCTTCTACGATAAGGATATCCATTAAATGCGTGATAACAGAAACTGCACCTATGAATACATCCTCGGGCAGAATTGGTTGAAAACATCCGTATGTCTTTTTCTGCCAAAGGAATGCTTTCATCTGCTGCATAACGATACCCCTCTATATATTTTTCCACATTGAACAGATCCCAGTTGATAAAGGGGAGCAGGTCCAGATCTTTTATCGGGGGTCTTTTATCTGTATATACAATATCCGTACCGGATTTATAAACAATTCCTTTGCAATGACGAAGAGAATCTCCAGACTCAAGCAATTTCAATAAATCAATTACCGTCTCATCGCCTTCTCCTAAAACTGCCATATCCACTCCAGTGTGTGTTAATAAATGGTCCGGAATAGATGAAGCTACGGTGTTACCAGCTACTATTATTGTTTTTCTGTTGATTTTCTTAATGCGGGCAGATATTTCCCTAATCATTCGGTAACCAGTCACAATGCATCCCATAAGAACAATATCATATTGGGTATGACGTATTTTTTCTTCTATTATCTCATGGTTTTGCTTGTAGACATCAAGGTCAAGAAGATCAAAGACATAGCCAGCATTGTGAATGGCACTCGCTATATATCCCAAACCTATGGGAGGAAAAGTAACAGTAGAATCTGGTCTTAAAGAAATGTTTATTAAAAGAATCTTCATGATTTTGAAATAAGTTCCAAAAAGATATAAGCTTTATTCATAGACATTGCCTGACTTTCTTTCGTTAGCTTGAACTTAGGAATTATAGAGGATAAAGATAATTCATAATAGAAATTGTTTCTTGCAGATTTCAAATAAGATCTCAGCTGTTTCCCAGTCTTCCAGTGTATCAATATCCTGAACCAGATATCTTGGAATAATAACTGGTAATGCCCTTTCAGAAAAAAGCTTTTTAGTGTCCATAAATTTTTCTGTCTGTAACCAGTAAAATTGTCCTGCATCGTGATATGCCTGTGGCAGATCCTGGGATCGAGTCAGCTCATGTTCCGGCCAGAACATTTCTATAAAACCTTCATCGTTTATTTTCAGCCCTCTGAAAATAGTATATTCAAATTTGGTCACACTAAAAACACTTGAGACATTGTTTTCAATCAACAACTTATATCCCTTTATTAAATCTTCAGAACGAACAAAGGGAGCCGTTGGATAGATGCAGCATAGATACTTTACGCGGCAACCTTCAGATTCAAGCCACTTTAATGCGTGCTCAAGAACAGGAGCAGTAGGAGTATGGTCATCAGATAGCTCTGATGGTCTGACAAAAGGGACCTCTGCACCAGCACGTTGTGAGACTTCAGCTATCCGGTCACAATCAGTAGACACAATGATGCGATCAAAAATTCTGCATTTCCTTGCTGTATCTATCGAATATGTAATAATCGGCTTTCCGGCAAAGTTTTTTATGTTCTTGCCGGGAATTCGCTTGCTGCCTCCACGAGCAGGAATTATTGCAACGTTCATTGCAGTTTAACTCCAATGCTATTACGACTCTTTACACAATCCAAAACTATTTGGGCAATATTGCCTAAGCCAATGATTGCAGTTTTGTAAGGCTGTGTAGACATATGATATGATTCTTAAATCAAATCCCAGTTAAGAGGTGTCCCTTTACTGAGATCTTTCTTAAATGTACGGCCTATAACTTTTTCGATGTATTTCGTTGGTAATCCATATCCTGGTCGGATCGATCTGATATTTTCATTACTTACTTTTTCTCCGGCTTTGACATCCTTAACCACAAAAAGCGAACGCCTGAAAACGCTGCACTTTTTTTCTTCATTCGTTAATCCATAATGAACCTTGCCTAAAGCTTTCTCTGCGATTCTTATGTTGCCCACAAGATCCATTAACTCTTGTGGTTCCAAAGAGAAAAAGCTGTCAGGTGTTTTAGTTTTTCTTGATAAGGTAAAATGCTTCTCGATTATAGCAGCACCCAACACCACCGCACAAACAGATGCTCCGATTCCAAGGCTGTGGTCGGAAAGGCCCACAGGACAATTGAAACGGTCTTTCATATCAGGGATTGTTCTCAAATTCATCTCTTGCGGTTCTGCCGGATAACTCGATACACATTTTAATAAAATGATTTCTTCTGCGCCGGATTTCTTAGCAGTATCAACAGCTTCCCGAATCTCGTCTATATCAGTCATGCCGGTGGACATTATCAGCGGTTTCCCCTTCTTTGCTGCATACTCGATTAGGGGCAGATCAACCAATTCAAATGAAGCGATTTTGTGGGCACATATATCAAGCTCTTCCAGCATATCGACACTTGTCTTGTCAAAAGCCGTGCATAGAAATATTATCCCTGTATCTTCAGCAATCTTTTTTAGTTCCTTAAACCATTCCCACGGCGTATAAGCTTTTTTGTAAAGCTCATACAGTGTTTGCCCACCCCATTGGGGATGCTTGATTCGAAAATATT
>SMTZ1_10000616_pt1 | contig 33773 bp, 28 predicted proteins | sample DeeMarSWOR136_30_FD_25667 | JGI IMG/M metagenome (IMG submission 25667) | reverse complement strand
CGCACGGTATCGCCCGACTTGAACTCGGGGACATTGTCGCGCATGAATTGTTTCTCGATTTGTGCGATTCGTTTCATATCGCTGTCCTTTCTTTATCTACAACTCTCTATTCTCAAGTTAACGGTTCATCCGATCCCGCTTGTTCCATCTTTTCAACCAGGTCGGGCCGGTTGTGCCGGCACTTCTCCAGCGCCGCGCTCGTCCGGAACTGTTTGATCCGGGCATGATCGCCCGACACCAGCACTTCCGGCACCACCAGTCCGGCGTACTCGGCCGGTTTGGTGTAGCACGGAGCGCCGGTCAGGCGGTCCATGTGCGAATCACCCAGCGCCGATTCAAAATTGCCCAGCACCTTCGGGATCAGCCGCGCCACGGCGTCGAGCATGACCGCCGCGGCCGGTTCGCCGCCGGTGAGGACGTAGTCACCGATCGAAACCTCGTCGATCACGTACAGTTGAAGCAGGCGCTCATCGACACCCAGGTAATGGCCGCAGATGAACGTCAGCCGGTCGCACAGCGAGTACTCGACCGCCAGGTCCTGCCCGAACGGCCGTCCCGCGGCCGACGTCAGGATGATCCGTTCCTTGGGCGACAACAGTCCATCGCTTCGACGCCGGTAGCCCAGCGACGCCAGGCAGCGGTCGAGCGGTTCAAGCATCATGACCATACCGCCGCCGCCGCCGTACGGGGTGTCGTCGACCGTGTGGTGCTTGTCGGTGGCGAAATCCCGCAGGTTGATTATTTCGATGTCAAAGAGCTTATTGTCCCACGCCTTCCCGAGCAGCGATTGCTTCAGCGACAGGCTGAAATAGTCCGGGAACAGCGTGACAATCTCAAACTTCATGGTTCCGTCTTCGGCTCGGTGTCGTCAAACATGCCGCCCCTGTGAACCACCACTTTTCTGGCCGCCACGTCGATTTCGCGCACGAAATCGGTGACCGCGGGAAACAACACGTCCTTGCCGTTCGTAGTCCGCACAATGTAGACGTCGTTGGCCGGATACCGCTGGACGTCGACAATTTCACCGAGCCTTCGTCCATCATCGTCAGCCACTACTTCACAGCCGATCAGGTCAAACACATACTGCTTATCCGGCGGCAGCTTCACTAACTCGCCGCTGGTCACGGCCAGCTTCCGGTTCGTCAGCCGGGCGGCCTCTTCGCGGCTGTCGATTCCGATAAACTTGATCATCGGTCGCCCGCTCATAAGCTGTGCCTCTTCGATCTCGAACTCGGTCCAGGCGTCGTGCTCGCTGACCAGGATCCGCTTAAGGCCGAGAAAGCGGTCCGGGAAATCGGTTTCGGGCGTAATCCAGAGCCATCCGCCCACGCCCCGTGTGCGGCCGAGCCGGCCGACCAGTATGAGCTCTCCTTTATTCGCCAATCACTCCAGTATCTCCAGGACGGCTCGTTTGCCCTGGCGTGCCGAAGCCGCGGCCAGCAGCGTCCTGATCGCCTTGGCGGTTTGACCGCCTTTGCCTATGACTTTGCCGAGGTCTCCGTCTCCCACCCGCAACTCATACACGGTGGTGCGGGACCCCTCCACCTCTCTGATATCTACCTCATCCGGATAGTCTACCAGGGCCCTGACGATATTCACGAGGAGCTCTTTCATGGTGAACCCTTTCCAAAGTCGTACGCGTTACCACGGGAGCAAATACCGTGAGCGATAGATATACATATTCATCGACGTTCGTTAATGTCGACCCTTACCCTCGGCCCGACCCGGTCCCACGGGCAATTCTCGTTTATCCTTCGGCCTCCGATTTCTCTGGCGCGGCCTCTTTCGCCTCAGCCGTTTCAGCGGCGGCTTCGGCCTCCGCCGCCTGCGCTCTGGCGGCAGCCGCTTTCTTGGTCCGACGCGTCTTCTTCTTGCGTTCGGTAATCGTGGGCTTCAGCGCAATCTCGGTTACATCCTCACCGGTCCTGGCTTTCTGGTACTTCTCGATGAAGCCGATCTGAGTGAGCAGCGAGCTGACCGTGTCGCTGGGCTCAGCCCCTGCGTTGAGCCAGTAGGTCAGGCGCTCCTCTTTGACGCTCACCATGGCCGGGCGCTCGATCGGATTGTAGGTGCCCAGCACCTCCAGAAACCGGCCGTCACGGGCGCGACGGGAGTCCGCCGCCACGATTCGGTAGAATGGGCGTTTCTTCTTACCCATTCGACGAAGTCTGATGTGTACTGCCAAGTAAAAAATCCTCCTTACGGCGTATTATTGAAATGGCATTAAATGTCGTGGTAAACCCTTAAAATTCTTCTTTCCCATCTGGGCAAACATTTTCTGCATGGCAAAAAACTGCTTGAGCAGCTGATTGACGATCTGGACCGAAGTCCCCGACCCGGCGGCGATCCGCTTCTTGCGGGAGCCGTCGATGATGTGCGGATTCTGCCGTTCCTCGGCCGTCATCGATTTGATAATCGCGGCCGTCCGTTCGATCTCGCGCTCGTCGAACTTGATCCCTTTGAGCGCCTTACCGATCCCCGGCACCATGCCGAGAATCGATTCCAGCGGCCCCATCTTCTTGAGCTGATTCATTTGCTCGAGGAAGTCTTCGAAGTCGAACTTGGCTTTGAGCAACTTTTCCTGGAGCTTTTCGGCCTTCTCCATATCGACCGTTTCCTGCGCCTTTTCGACGAGGGTGACGATATCACCCATGCCGAGGATGCGCGAGGCCAGCCGGTCGGGATGAAACGGCTCCAGGTCGCCGAGTTTTTCACCCACTGAGGCCAGCTTGATCGGGCAGCCGGTGACGTTGCGGATAGACAGCGCCGCGCCGCCGCGGGCGTCGCCGTCAAGCTTGGACAGCACCACCCCGGTCACCTGTATGCGCTTGTGGAACTCGGCTGCCACATTGACCGCGTCCTGCCCGGTCATGCTGTCGGCCACCAGAAGAATCTCGTGCGGCTTGACCGCCTTTTTGATCTCCTCCAATTCGGTCATCAACTCGTCGTCGATATGGAGCCGCCCGGCGGTGTCCAGCAGGACGAGATCGACGAAGTTCTTCTCGGCGTACTTGACCGCCTGACGGCAGATTTCGACCGGGTCCTTGCCCTCGAGATGGAAATGATCCACCTGGATTGAATCCGCCAGAACCTTGAGCTGTTTGACTGCGGCCGGGCGGTAGATATCGGCCGCCACCATGAGCGGCTTCTGGTTCTTCCGCTTGTGCGTGAGTGCCAGCTTTCCCGCCAGAGTGGTCTTGCCGGAGCCCTGCAGGCCGCAGATCATGTATACGGTGGGGGATTTATCGATCGGGGCGAGGGGAGCGGTTTTGCCGCCGAGCAGTTCGACCAGTTCGGTATGGACGATTCTGACAATCTGCTGGCCGGGATCGATTGACTTGAGAACCTCAGTGCCTACTGCTTTCTCCTGGACCGACCTGACGAAATCGCGGGCGACCTTGAAATTGACGTCGGCTTCGAGCAACGCCTGCCGGACTTCGCGCATAGAGTCCTTGATATTCGCCTCGGAGATCTTGCCTAACCCGCGCAGTTTTTTGAAGGCAAGCTCGAGCTTGTCGGTCAGATTTGAGAACATGGCACTGAGGGTGTGGCGCTCACCTCTTGGTCTATCGTTAATTCACTCTGCTACTTATGCCCGCAACCGGGCCGGGTAATATAGGAGTTTCGGCAAAAAGGGCAAGGGGTTAATGTTGAAAGAAGACGGTGAAGGAGAGAGGCTATAGGAGCCGTTGCTCTCGGGCCACGTTGTTGATAAACGCACTATTGATCACTCGACGCTCGTCGGCGCACATCCAAAGGTCTTGGTTCTTGCCGAGCGACGTTGAATGATAAAGAGTTACGAGGACGCCTTCGTTCTTGGCTGCTTCTATCACTGGGACGAAGTCGTTGTCAGCAGTAACGATTGCTGCATGTGTTATTATGTGCTTTGAGGCAAGCTGTACCAAATCAATGGCAAGTAGCGCGTCTACACCTTTCTGCTCGAAATCAGGCTGGCCATCTGGAGTCTGGCCTCTGTATTTCAGTTTTCCAAGACGAACCTTGAATCTGTCGATCCGTTCTAACGCGTTGAAAAAGCGCTGCTTGTTAGCGAATCGCAGCTTCTCGTCTTCAGTCGGAGGCTGTCCCTGATAGGGAAGGCAGTGGTAATAATAGGTTCTTAGATGAGGAATATCTCCCGCCATCGCATATGAGAATCTCTCTAAGTCGATACGAACGCCTCCGAATTCGTCCATGCAGATTCGATCTAAATACCCGCCATCAATAAATACAGCAATCCGGCTGCTCATCGACAATCCCTCAATAAACGAAGGCCAAGTCGCCTTTCGACAACTTGGCCGGGTATTATACACACCATCCCTGGATAGGAACGGTGAGGGGTATAGGCTTCGCTATTTCAACGTATAATATCGTCATCAGTTTCTCAAAAAGCAAGGTGTTTCTTCTTTTTTTGGGCGTCTGGGCGAACACGGATTTCGATCCTCGGTACCCCGCTCTCTTTTTGCAACACCGGTAAGAAAAAACCCAATGGGAACTTACAACAGCAGGTGCAATTCGACAAGGAAGAAAACTCAGTTTCTCGGCCCTTCAATCGTCATCACCGCCTGCTTGATGCGTTCGGCGACGTCATCATCGCGGCCGATGGCGAAATCAGGCAGGGTGTCTTCCATCCCGTCCCCCTTGAATATCAACGTCTTACAGCCGCTGGCCTGAGCTTCCTTGAGAACCAGGCCGAACCCCTCACCATAGGAAAGCATAATCAGCAGGACCGCCCGGTTGAAAACGTCGGCCAGTTGCTCACGGGTCACCCGGCCTTTCAGGGCGATCCGGTCGGAGACGCCCAACTGGCGGACCAGATCCTTGAGCCTGGTTTTCTCCGGTCCCTCGCCGTAGATCTCCAGCTTCATGCCGGGGATTCGGGCGACTTCTCTAATCGCCAGGTCGAACTGCTTGCGCGGGATGAGCGAGCCGACCGTGACAATCAACCTCTCGTCGCGTGGCTCACCCCGGTTGACAAACATCGGGCCGATCGGCATCGGCTCGACTCTTATTCGGCTCTGATCCAGAAACGGGTAGAGTTCCAGCAAGATTCTCTTCAGGTCCGACGACACACACTGCCAGCTTCGGACTTTCCCGGCCCGACCCGCGTAGTAGCGGGCGACCAGCGGATATTTCTGGAGTTGGTACAGATCGGTGCCGTGGCAGATAACATCAACGTTATCGAAGTGCCTGGCCGCGAACGTCCCGTTGGGAAACCACCAGTGGGCGAGGATGTCCGGCCGCTGGCCGCCGTTCTGTTCCGTTAACCGGTCGATATCTCGCTTCAGTTGTCGTGAGGTTCGCCAGAAGTAACGGACGAATTTGGGCCATTTCCACGGTTTCCGGATCGACTTGGTCATCGGGTACTCACCGAACGGATAGTAGAGCACCTCGACCGGGCGGCCGGTGGTCTTGCGGAGAATCTCGTTGTGATCCTGGATGAACAGTCCCGCGACCGGGTTTTTGTCGTCAGGGAAATTGTGGGTTACGACCGCAATCATGGCTGAGCCTCTCGCGCCAATATATGGCGTGACGTGCGTAAACGCCAATCTTCCCTGAGCTTTTGAGGCGACGAAGAGGAAGTGTCGGGAACTGCTTGATTGTAGCCGGTTGGGTGCTCTATATTAGGATGTGCCTTCAATTAGAGATATGATTAGGGGCAAGGCGCCGCGCAGACGCCGCGATAAGCGAGCGATGGTGTGCATAGATGCCGCGAACTGGAATCCTCACCTGAACCGCACACATATACGAATCGACTGGGTCGAATTCAGAGTGCTAATGGAGCAAATGTTCACATCGGTCGATCTGCACTATTACGACGGCCTAATTACAGATCGGTGGTACAGGAAGAACCGACCCCACTGTACCAAGGAACAAATCGTTGCTGCCAAGAAGAATCAAAAGAACTTCTTTGACAAGTTAAAGAAGTTTGGGTATCGGGTAGTCACTAAGCCCATTGCCAGCGTCTTCGAAGTAGAGAATCGCGACTACAAGTATAAATGCAACTTTGATGTTGAGATTGCAGTGGACGTAATGGATAAACTAGCCGATTTTGATGTACTTGTCTTGGGATCAGGTGACGGCGATTTCGTGGCGCTCGTCAAGCGTTTGAAAACTAAGCTGAAGGAAACATATGCCATTGCAGTTGAGGGGCGCTTGAGTAGTGCGTTGAAAGAAGCGGTCACCTACTACGACTATCTCAATAACCTGCTTTTCTACGTTAAGGATCTTCGTCAAAAAAAATAACCCTGCCATAGACTTTCGCCCATTGGACAGGGTCAATCGCCATTGGTATCAGAGATACCAGAGCTTTAGAAACGTATAATACAGTATCGGCCAGTAGCCGGATTCTGTCAACCGTTTTTGTGCTTCTGTTTAACGAGAAAACGCCTCCGTTGTTTCCACCAGCAGAGTCCTTTTCCCCGGCGGGCCATATCGCCCAGACATGAAGCCGCTCACCTAAACCACACCGGTTTAGTAGGAAACCTGCCTTCAATTTCTTTGTTCTCGTACTACTTGACATTCAATGAGTTACAGCCCGATCGCTTTTACAAGCGAGGCCAGATCCGGAAACTCGGCGTCCGGGCGGGCGGCCGACGAAATTCGACCCGGCAAGGCGGGCCGGCGGTTTATCCAGACCGTCGTCAGGCCCAGCTCTTTGGCCGGGGCGTGGTCGTGAAACAGCGATTGGGCTACGTGAAGTATCTTCTCCTTCGGCATTCCTATCTTGTCAAAGGCGAATTGGAACACCCGGTGGTCGGGCTTGTAGGCCCCGACCTGGGCCGCCGTGATGACATAGTCGAACGGTACTTCAAGATGCCTGTTGGTACCGCCGAACAGGTCGTCGTCCGTGTTGGAGATGATAGCCAGCTGATAACGTGACTTGAGGGACTTGAGAGCGGCGACCGTATCCTCAAAGGGCGGCCAGTCCGCCAACGACCAGGCGATAACATCAACGTCAGCGTCATCCGGCTCGAATCCGAAACCCTCGCACATTCGCGTCATCACCTCGCGCAGAATACGCCGGTACGGCTTATAGGAACCGGCCTCGACTTCGGCTTCGAGGCGCGAGTACAAATCGAGAATCTGATCTTCGCTGGAAGTAATGCCGTGCCTGGCCAGCACCGGTCTGACGGCATCCAGAATCCCGCGCCTCCAGTCGATCAGGGTGCCGTAGCAATCGAACGAGACAACCTCGAATTGTTCAAAAGCCAGCATCGTTGCCTCTGATTAGCGACTTCACCGTATGCAGGCAAAAAACAGAATATCACTCAATCGATGACACCACCAGATCGATCTCGGTGTTGAGATCGAGTTCGGTCCCTTCCGGTTCGGACTGCTCGAGCACCGTTTCGGGGAGGAAGTTCTCGTCGATGCGGCGCGAGATCACGCCCACTATAAGGCCTTTTTCCTCAATGCGTCGGCGGGCTTCATCCAGGGTCAGTCCCACGACTTTGGGAGCGTAAGTGAAGTTGGAGGCGCGTCCGCGGTTGACCATCAGGTTGACCATCGAGCCGAGCGGTACCTCGAAACCGGCCGATGGATACGAAAACACCACTACCCGCTCGGGGAGCGTGTCGGAGAGCGCCCACTGGATTTCACCCAGGTCGAGCCCCGCTGTTTCGAGGTCGAGCATCGCCTGCCGCACCGACTTGCCGGTCAGTTCGGGAATCGGCACCATCTTCTGGCCCAGCGAGACGACAAACTTGATCGAGCGTCCCGGCTTCACCTTGACACCGGCGCGAGGATACTGGCGCAGGATCACCCCGGCCGGTACTCCGGGTGAATATTCTTCAGACGAGACTTCGTGTTTAAGCTCCAGTTCGCTGACCGAGATTTGTGCTTCGAGAAACCTCTGGCCGGTAAAATCGGGCAGGGGGAATTCCGAGCCCTGACGGGTGACCATCGGCATCACGATCTTATCCATCACAAGCGTCAGGATTATGAAGGCGAGCAAAGGCAGCCCCGCCCAGAAAAACAGCCGCCGCTGAAGGCTTCCGTGGGGAAGCCAGCGGCTTAGCCATCCGTCCCGGCCATGGGGAGTGCGACTGAGTCGTGATGCGCGCGGCCTGTCCATAGTCTTAGTTTATACACTGATCCGGCGGGCAAGAACCGGTCGACAACGAGGGTCTGAGTTTATCCGGGCGAAATCAACTTAAAAGCGGGGCGGGTTGAGGATCTCAGCTATGCCGTCAGCTTGCGCTTCAGCCGCGCGCAGAAAGAGCCGTCGAGATCGTCAAACTCCGGATACGTCTTCACGAAACCTCGGTCGTTGACCAGTTCCTCGGGCAGGAACTGATCGGCGGACTCGATCTCGAACTGGTTGTTGCGGAGCAGGAAATTCTCCACGATCTGGTCGTTTTCAGCTCGGATGATCGTGCAGGTCGAGTAGACCAGCAGACCGCCCGGCTTGACCAGGCGAGCGGCGCGGTCGATCATCTTGGCCTGAATCCTGGCCAGGTTGGCGATGTCCCCCTCGGATTTGGACCAGCGCAGGTCGGCATGCTTGCGCGCGGTGCCCCAGCCGCTGCAGGGGGGATCGAGAATCACGCGGTCGAACGGCCCGCCCTTGAACTCGGTCATGTCGCACACCACCGGGGCGATAATCTTGATCCCGAGCCGCCGGGCGTTTTCCACCACCAGTTCGAGGCGATGGTGGGATTTATCCACCGCCGTGACCCGCCCTCTGTTCCGCATCCGCACCGCGGCGTGGGTTGCTTTGCCGCCGGGCGCGGCGGTCAGATCGACCACATTGCTTCCCGGTTTCGGATTGAGAAGCCGGATTGGCAGACCCGATGATTCATCCTGAACGAACACCATCCCGGTCGCAATCAGTTCTTTTTCCAGCGGCAGCCCCGATACTTGCATTTGCAGAAATTCGGGCATGTACCTGCCGGATGTGAACTCGATTGCGTTCTGTCTGAGAAGGCTCGCCACCTCGTCGGGCTTGGCCTTGAGATAGTTCACGCGGTAACTTACGGTCGGAGGGCGATTGTAAGCCGCCAGCAGGCGTTCGGCTTTCTCGACACCGAACTCATCGAGGCAGTACTTGACGAAGTAATCCGGGTAGCTGTAGTGGTCGGCCAGATATTTCAGCGGATTCTCGGCCCGGTCGGCAAACTTGACTTTGTCAGGTTCACGCAGGCGGGTTCGCATGACGGCGTTGACCAGTCGGGCCTGGGCAGCGTCGGTAAACCTGCGGGCCAGATTAACTGATTCCGACACGGCCGCCGCCGCCGGTACCCGGTCGGTGAACAGAAGCTGGTAGAATCCGATTCTCAGAATGTTCGCCAGGATCGGGTTGAGCGGCACCGACGGGCGCGCCAGATAGAATTTTATCTCATGGTCGAGCCGCCGCCGTAGTTTCACCGTGCCGTTGACCAGTTGCATCAGGAACCGGATATCGACCGACCTGAACGCCTGCCCCCGCTGAACCTTGCGCACGGCGGCATCGGTCTGCTGGCCCGACTCGATCTGGCTGATCGCTTCCAGCGCCGCCGCCCGGACCGGATCGTGCGATCGCTCCTTTACCGATTTGCTCGAGTCGCTCTTCATTTACAGGTCCATCGGTTCAATGCGTTTGCCTAAGTCATCCTTGCGGTAGACCGCCCGGCGATGGAACGGCAGAGCCTCGATTGGAACTGTCAGGCCGTCACGAAGGAACCCGGCCATCTCGGTCGGCTTGGCATAACCGCCTTCGCCCAGTCCCAACACCATCAGCAATCGGCCGTTTTCGAGCTTCAGTTCATACACGGCCGGTCGAATGTCCACGGTCTTCTGCTTCTCTTCCGCACCCCGTACACACTCCAGCCGCTCGCGGGACATGATATCGGCAATAGTGTCAAGCAGGCGCACACTGTCCGGCCAGTACTCGCACGGCACGGTGTACTCAGCGCGGTTCAGAGCGGAACTGAGCGACGCTTTCTTCTCCAGCGCCGTGCGGGCCTCGAGGATTTCGATTCCCTCCGGCAGTTGACGGCGCAGGTTGTCCAGCATGTAGGCCATCAGGCTCGATTCGAGCGTGACGTCGATATATTCCGCTTCCGACGTAAACCCCAGGGGCAGCGGCGGGCCCAGCGACAGCTTCATGGTCGGGTTGTGACCGAGACTGTAGGCCACCGGCAGGCCGGCCCGCCGGAGCGCCCGCTCCAGCAGGTGCAGATTTTCCAGGTGCGACATATACTTGAATCGGGCCGATTTGCTCCAGCGTATTCTCACTCGGTTCTTGGTCGGTGCGACCTGCGTCCTGGCGGCCACGCGCTTCTTGGCCCGCCCGAAGGCCGGCTGGCGTTCGTTGCCGACAGTCTCCTCTTCCGGTTCCTCGATCAGCGATTCATAAGGACTCAATTGCAGCGAGGTCTTCTGCCGCTGCTCCACCAGACGCTGCACCGATGGCCCTTTTGAGACGTGCGCCCACGGAAGACGCCCCGAGAACGGGATCGGTTTCATCTTCGCGGCCGTGTCTACGCTGTGCGCGGAGAATGCGGCCTGCCATTTCTCGAAATCGAAGATTTCACCCCAACTGTCGAACCGACAGCCGTTGCAGAAAGCGGTCTCGATGACGTCGGCCATCTCACGCCCGCCCCGCCCGACCAGCGCCGCGATCATCGCCATCTGACTGCTGGCGTAACGGAAATGGACCTGGCCCGACCGGGTGGCCCGCTTGACGAAGTTGATCCGCTCGAAGGTCTCCTGCTCAGGCAACGCTTCGTCCCACTGAAACGGGGTGTGCGGCTTGGGTACGAACGGTGACAGGGTGACGTTGACCACCGCCTTATGGGTATACTCGCGGCCGACCTGAAGCACCCGGCCGCAGATATCGGCGATGCCGCGCAGGTCGTCGTTGGTTTCGGTCGGCAGGCCGACCATGAAGTACAGCTTCATATTGGTCCAGCCGTTGGCAAAAGCTACCCGGGCGGTGTCCAGAATAGCCTGGTCGGGGAAGTCTTTTTGGATTACAAGGCGGAGCCGCTCGGTACCGGCTTCCGGGGCGATCGTGAGACCGAACTTGCGCACCGCGCTGGCCGCCTTGAGCAAACCCGGCGTTACGCTTCCGGGGCGTAGCGACGGCAACGATATCGACACCCGCTTTTGTTGCAGCCGAGTTGACAGGGCCAATACCAGTTTCTCCAGTTCCGGATAGTCGGTGGCCGACAGGGCCAGAAGCGAAATGCTGCTGTAGCCGGTCGTGCTCAACTGATTGTCGATCTGGCGGCTGATATCGCTGATCGAGCGGACCCGCACCGGGCGGTAGATCGGCCCCGCGAAACAGAACTTGCACCCCTGTGGACAGCCGCGCATGATCTCGACACCCAGGTGGTCGTGCACCGTCTCCACCAGCGGCAGAAGCGGCTGACGCGGGTAGTACTCCGGCTTCAACTCGGGGATCACCCTCGCCTTGATCGTAGCCGGGGCGAACGGCGCGGTCGGCTGCGCCTGGTCATCGTAGAAACGAGGCCCATAGACCGACTCGACCTTTTCGACAATCGCCCTGAGACGCTCTTCTTTGGTGCGGCCGCGCGTTTCGTGGAGGATGGCCAGCATCTCGGGCAGACCTTCCTCGGCGTCCCCGATAAAGAACAGGTCGACAAACGGCGCCAGCGGTTCGGGGTTGTAGACCGCCGGGCCGCCCGCCATGATGATCGGGTCGTCCTCGCCGCGCGCCTCGGACCGAAGCGCCAGCCCGGCCAGGTCGAGCATGGCGAGCATATTGGTGGCGACCATCTCGTCGACCAGGGTGAACCCGAGAGCGTCGAACTCGCGCGCCGGGCGGGAGCTTTCCAGCGCGAAGAGCGGGATCGCCTCGCGCCGCATAAGCGCCTCGGCGTCGGTATCGACCGCGAACACCCGCTCGCAGAGGAACCGGTCGTCCCTGTTTATGATATGGTAGAGGCTCTGGAGGCCGACATACGACTGCCCGACCTCGTACTTGTCCGGGTAGGCGTGGAGGTAGTTGACCCGTCCGGCCGGATCCTTGACGATCTGGCCCGGTTCACCGCCGGCGTACCGGCCGGGCTTGATGACAAAAGGAAAGAACCTTTCTTCGAGCCGTCTTCTCATAAGATAACAAGTGCTACGGTTTCAAGTTGGCCGGGGGAAGGATAATGGATTGCGGGGCGGGAGGCAAGGGGGGGGTACGTGGGTTCCTCAGCTCTGAATGCCGGCCAACAGCGGCCTGTGCCGCACGCGCGCGACCGGGGAACGGCGCCTTTAGCCTAAGCTACACTTTGTCAAGGCCGAAGTCAGCATAGATGTCTGGCCATTCAGCCTTGAGCTTTTTGCGCCCCTCGGAATTGACATAGACATACACTAAGTACCTACCTTCAAAATACTGGAGGTAAGGAGTCAATTCACTATAAACAACCCTCGCTGCAAATTCGTTGATTATCCAGAAGTTGATACGATCAAAGTACTCGTACTGAACATTAAAGGGGGCGTCCGGTGATGGTGGCACACGCCGTTTGTAGGGGCTGGTTGCAGATGACCTGATTGTGCCTAATGAATCTTGGGCAAGAAACCAGAGTAGCACTGCAGCCGAGTAGGCAAACTGACCAAGCTGTTGTTTTTCAATCAGCAGTCTTCTGTTTCTAATGGCGTGAGCGAAATAATAGGCTACAGACTCCGTTAGTCTGGCCGGTCCAACTTCCGGCCGTCTAAATTGCGTTGGCACATCGGTGCTTAGACCGGGGCGCGGACCGATATACTGATATACAGGGATCACGATGCCGTGTTTGTCCACTAAACGGAAGGCTCTCAGATTCTTCATATACTTCTCGCGCTGGGACAGAACTTCAAACACTGATTGCCCGACCAGTACTTGATTCCCATCGGCGGCGCTCATCACTCGTTGAGATAGATTGATGCCTGCACCGGCGTAATTCTCGCCACCGTTAATGTCCACAATCTTATTGTCTGTGTTCGTGTTCAGGCCTATCCTAACTTCAAACTTGCGCCTCTCGTCTGTGACGCTGTCGTTATAGCCTTTCAAGTTAGCCAGTATCTGTAGTGCCAGTTCGAGTTCGGCATCGAAGACGCTCTGCAAACCAATGATCACAACACATATTCCGTCACCAGTCGGCAGATAGCGAATATGATCCTCAGGCAGTTGGCAGTCATCCACAGCGGCTTTGACGATTTCGTTCAGCTTCTCGATTATGTCTTGCTGAGCCTCCACACTTCGTTTTTGAGTGAATCTCACAACATCGAGCATTATGTACTTGTTAGGAGAAGTAATCACTACTTTCATACCTCAATGACTCCTTCTGAGATGTTCATCTTTGGACCCATTCCTCACCCCCAGTGCTCACGCCCGGTGTGCATTGTGACCGCGAAGTCCCATATGCTGTTCTCCGATTCCCTTGAAAGATACGTGTGTCGCGTTGCCGTGTCACGCAGAATCTTAAACCCACCTATCGTGAGGGGCGCAGGAGTCATGCGGTAAGACGGCCCTAGAGCCGTCACCCTCGCTCCTTTTTTAGTCACCCTCGCTGTTCTCTGTCACCCTCGCGCAAGCGGGGGCCCAGGTGTGCTCGACGATCAGCTGCCTGATACCTGAGCCTACCTTCGCAGTAACGCTTAGCACATAGACGTCGGCTGACCGGCCGACACAGCTGTTCCTGCTTTCGCAGGAATGACGAGGGGGGGCAGGAATGACGAGGGGGGCAGGAATGACGAGAGGGGGGCAGGAGTGACGAGGGGGGGCAGGAATGACGAGAGAAATGGATGTGCAGGTCAGGAGGGCTGCCTCCTGACGCACGCCCTACACCAGCCGCAGGTTGGGAATCGCGTTGGCGATCAGTTCGCCGGGACCGTGTTTCTCGAAATTGTAGAAACCGGCGGCGGCGATCATGGCGGCGTTGTCGGTGCAGAGCGCCAGCGAAGGATAGAACAGTTGTCCACCGATCTTCTCCAGTTCCTCGCGCAGCCGCGCGCGCAGACGGCTGTTGGCCGCCACCCCGCCCGAGATCGTGACATGCCGAACGCCCGTAGCCTCGGTGGCCCGCACGGTCTTGGTCACCAGCACGTCGACCACCGCCTCCTGGAACGACGCCGCGATATCGGCCTTGTGTTTCTTAAGTTCAGGCTCGCTCAGCTTCGACAGGTAGATGGCCACCGCTGTCTTCAGACCTGAGTAAGAGAATTCGTAATCGTCCTTCATCACCGCGCGCGGAAAGCGGTGGTACCTGGGGTCGCCGGATTCGGCCAGTTTGTCCAGCGCCGCCCCGCCCGGATACCCCAGCCCCATGATCTTGGCGATTTTGTCGAACGCCTCGCCCGCGGCATCGTCCCTGGTCTGACCGAGCAGGCGGTACTCGCCGAACGTTTTTACCTCGACCAGCATGGTATGACCGCCGGAGACGATCAGGGTCAGGTGATGACGGTCCAGATCGGGATGCTCGAGGATATTCGCGGTCAGGTGACCTTCGAGGTGATTCACCGGCACGAACGGCAGCTTGCGGGCGTAAGCCAGTCCTTTGGCGAAGCTCAGGCCGACCAGCAGCGGGCCGACCAGGCCGGGGCCGATAGTAGCTGCGATCAGTTCGATATCATCGAGCGTGACACCAGCCTCGTCGAGCGCTTCCTCATATATCGGGACGATCGCCCTGACATGTTCGCGGCTGGCGACTTCGGGTATCACCCCGCCGAACCGGGAGTGCACCGCCTGCGAGAGAATGACGTTGGAGAGAATCTCGCGACCACCGCGCACCACGGCCGCGGAGGTCTCGTCGCACGATGTTTCAATCCCCAGGGTCAGCATTGGGCAGGTTGATGATCGTGACCGTGTCGGACGAGAGTGCTTTGAGTTTGAAACCGGGAGGGCAGTCGAATTTCACGGCCGCACGGCCGTCGGGACCAGCCTCGCGAAAATCTACCGATAACGTGAGAGCCTGGCGATCGAGCTGGTCGACGTCGTCGGGTGGTCCGGTCAACTCGACCTGGAGATCGGCCGGCTCGGTGCGGGGCCGGGTATCGCCGGGGGCATTGAACACTTGAACGGGCACCCGATTGAACACCCGCGTCTTCACCGGCGAGACTGGCACGGTCACCACCACTGAGTCAGGCTCGATCCTGAACCCGTATCCGTCGGGTGTCGCGACCGGCAGAGTGATGGTCACCGGGTTGCGCAGCGATGTCAGCCTCCGGGAAACGGTTCTCAGGTTCTGGATTCCCGTAAGCTGGGAGCGCGGACCTACGAGCAAGGCGGTGGCCGGTTCGACTGACTGTTCGCGTCCGGCCGCGAAACCTTCGTCGGCTTCCGCTTCCAGTTCCGGCACCACCGGGAGTAAGACCGAGTCGAGTGCGTCTATCTCCAGTCGCACCATGACCGGGGCTATGATGTCGTCCAGGACTACGTCGGCGGCCTGGTAGACCATCGAGGTGTTCTGAGTGGTAAGCGCCACGTTGAACCGTCCCGCCCGGTACTGGTGAGCGTTGATGCGGACTCCCTGCTGGCGCCACTTGCGACGGAGCAACTGCTTGCCGGTGGCCGATACCGAAACGCGAAGGGAATCCGGAGGCGGATTGGCCAGGGCCAGGCCGTCGTTAAGAATAACGTCCGTCACCGGGAGGGTGACTTCGTGGTTGTAAGTCTTGTCCGTCTCCACGTGAAGCCAGACCAGGAACGCCAGCCCGAAGGCCACCACTTTGAGCCAGAAATTCCGCAGCAGCCAGTTCATACGGAAGCATGGTACGAAAATGAAATTGCCCGATCAACCGCATAGTTGGCGGACATGACTCAGTCCACCCAGCGGGCTTGGTTCCACAGAAAACGGGTCAGGCCGTGATCGGTGCCGACCCAGAGATAATCGCCTTCAAACATGAGGGAAGAGACCTCGTCTGAGGCCAAACCGTCCTGGCTGGTTATCTGCACCGTTCGCGTTTTCTTAGCACCGGGAATGATGAGAGTGAGGCCGCGGTCGCCGGCCAGCGCCACCAGGCGGTCATTGACCGCGAGAGCCCGGCGGTCGCGCCAGCCGCTGGCTTCGCGGAAAGACTTCGACTTGCCCGTGGTCAGGTCGAGTTCGACCACTCCGGCGTCGGCCGCCAGCCAGATAAAATGGTCCTGACGTTCAATATTGAGTACGGAACTGAATAGAACCAGTTCGGGGTCCTGGAACTGCTGCAGCCGGTCCGTATCAGGAGTGTACCGAAAGGCCCCGGCGCTGGAAGCTATCCACACCGTATTGTCCACTAACTCCAGGTCATAGATGATCTGCTGATGGAAAGTTCCGGGCCGGATATGAAAGAGGGAATCGGTTTCCACGTTGAGCAGAGTCAAGCCGCCGGCGGTTCCTATAAGCAGCGAGTCATTCCTGAGCGCCAGCGAAACGACGAAATCATCGAGCAGCCCCCGGCGAGCATTGAGCGGCCCCCGCGCGATCTGGTCCGATTTCCCGACCCGGTACAACCCGTGAGGAGTCCCGATGTATACTCTGGCGGAGTCGGCCGCCAGGCAGTAAACGTCGCTGGCCGGGAAATCGGCCGTGAGGCCCGATTCCAGGTAGTCGAACTTGTTGCGCTCCGGATAGAAGGCGGTCAGGCCGGTGCGAAAATCGTTCTGTATCTGACCCCCGAGCCAGAGTTTCGCGCCGTCGCGTAAGATGACATCGACCCTGTCCTGGAGCAAGCCGTAGGGGAGCAGGCTCATTGCCCAGGTGGTGACCTCCGACCGCGCCGGCCCGAAGCCCCAGGTACCGACCCAGATATCTCCGGTGATATCCTGCAGTATGTCGGTCGTTTCGAACTCGCGCCCGAAGAAGTCGGTGAATTCCCCTCGGCCTTTGTACAAAGCGTCAAACTCGGGCAGGAATACGTCCGGGGTCGAGATGTGGCGGGTGTCATTGTCAATCGGTGGCAACTCGGTGATATGAGACCAGCGATTGAAGAACTCGTCGTACTCGAAGAGTCCAAAATCGGTGCGGACAAACAGGGACTGATCAAACCGGTCGACCCAGATGCGGTTGATCGGGTCGGTCGGCATATCTTGGGTTCCGGTCAGCGGCTGATCCCATCGCCGTTGAATCTTGTGGTAGCGGATAATACCGCCGGTAGTGGCGAAATAGGCGTAGTTCGTTGAAGCCGTCACGGCGCGGATGTAACCGAAATTGCGATAGGTGATCGCCTGATCCTCGGGTCGCTGGGCCAGGCAATCGAGAGCTCCCACAGGAAGCCAGAACACTGCGCCGACGAGTATTAAACGAGCAGAGATCATCTCACCCGGCCCCGGACGTATCGCAGTACCGCCTCGGCCAGCAGTCCGGTACCATATAGCATAGAGTTTTCGTCAACTATGAACTTCGCCGAATGCCATGGTTTATCGGCGCCGATCTTCTTATTTCCCGCTCCCAGGCGGAACATTGCGCCCGGTACCTTCTGCAGGAAGTAGGCGAAATCCTCGCCGCCCAGGATCGGGGTGGTCTGCTTCACGCGCCGGCGGTCGAACAGGTCACCGAAGACCTGCCCATATAACCGATTGGTGGCCACGTCGTTGACCAGCATGGGATAAGATGCAACCGCCTTGATCTCAGAAGTCGCTCCGTGAGCGCGGCATACCCCGGTTACCGCTCTCCGGACCATGCTCGGCAGTCTTCGACTTACCGATGGCGAGAGGGTTCGCGCGGTGCAGACCAGGCTGACCCGGTCGGCGATGACATTGCGGGCGGTGCCGCCGCTGATCTGCCCGATCGTCAGGACCAGCGGTATCGCGGGATCGGTGTATCTTGAAACGATCCTCTGGAGGGCCTCGACCACGGCCGCCGACGTTACCACGGCGTCGACCGAAAGATGAGGACGGGCCGCATGGCTGCCGCGCCCTTTGACCGTGATATCAAAATCATACACCTGAGCCATCATGGGGCCGTCGCACAACCCGATACTGCCGACCGACAGCGACGGGTCGACATGCAAGCCGAATATGGTATCAACACCTTTGAGCACACCCGCTTTGACCATGCGTTCCGCCCCGCCGGGCGGTTCTTCCTCAGCCGGTTGGAACAGAAAGCGCACCTGACCGGCCAGTTCTCTTCGGGATTCCGATAGCACGGCCGCCGTTCCCAATACGGTGGCCATATGGATATCATGCCCGCAGGCGTGCATCCTGCCCGCAATCCTGGATGCAAACGGAAGCCCCGTCTGCTCCTGCACCGGCAGGGCGTCAATGTCCGATCTGATGGCCACCGTCGGACCGGGTCGGGCGCCTTGCAGATCGGCCACCAATCCGGTGGGCAGTTTGAACGTGCGCAGTTTCAAACCAAGTCGCTTGAGTTCGTTCTTGAGAAAAGCGGTGGTTTCGAACTCCTGGTTGGCTGTCTCCGGGTATTGGTGCAGGTGCCGCCGCCATTTAACCTGCCGCGGATACCAGCGGCGGGCTGATTCGATGACTTCGGGGGACTTCGCTTTCGAACGCGCCATTATATTTCTTTCTAATCGTCACTCGGACGGATAGGGCTTTACGACTTGAAATGCCTGCTCCACAATAACGTTCCGGGGGCACCAAAGTCAACAACTCGACTTGACACCGCGCTGTGGGGGTGTTATAATAAAAGAGGTTCCCGGATAGTCCGAGTATTGGAGGGCGATGTCAGGTTTCGGTGCTATCCTGCTTTCGCGCCAGCCACTCAGGCCCACGGGTGCGTCGGCCTGGGTCAAGCAGTCGCTCCGAGCGGCGCGCTGGCTGCACGACCGGCAGAGCGGATTGGTGAGTTCGGTCGGCATGCAGACCTGGGAATTACTGACCACTCTGGCGTCCGATCTCCGCATCCCTATACTCCTCGTTATACCCGCTTACAGCCGAGACGATTTCCGGGACGCGTGTGATCAAGCCATGGCTGATTTCAACCTGAAGCTGAGCCTGACAGAATTCGTGCCCGCCCTGGCGGAGGGTGGTGCCGACCGAGCGAGCGGCCTGGAACGGCGTGATCGACTCGTCATTGAGCAGGCCGATATACTGTTACCGCTTTCGCTCAGGACGAACGGTAATATGGCCGAGCTTCTGACCGAAGCTGAATCGACAGCTCACAAGGTAGACCGTCAGTTTGAGATCGGCTGTCCCGGTCGCACCTCCGGCCTCAAGTATAACCTGTCCGGCGAGCCGCTGAACCCCGCTCTCGACGAGGCCACCGGTGAGTATCTCATCCACTGGACGCGCGGTACCAGCTACCCCTGGCCAGGGGAGAGGAAGATCAGTCTCTATCGCGCTGTAATTCAGTCGACCCGGTGGCCCAGGTCAGCCTTTGATACGCTCAAGCGCATCGTATCAACGCGTACGATCGTTGCCAGCTCCCGGCACATGCCGGACCGCACCCCCACCGTCTCGTTTTCCGGTCTGGCGCCGCCGGAGGTGATTCCCTTAATGCGCTGGCGCGCGCGTTACGGCGAGATGTCGTTTGAACCCTACGGGATCGGGATTGACCGTAACCTGGCAGCTGAACTTGGCATACGCGAAGTGCAATATTGCGACAGCCGGGGCCGTCGCCGCGTGCCGGCAGATGAGCGGTGGTGTTGGCAATCGAGCGGCAAAATTACTGACTGGCGCGCCGAGCAGGAGTATCGGTGCAGGGGAGACCTGAGGCTGGACGGAATTCCCCGCGAGGCGGTTGCACTCTTCTGCATGACCGCCCCCGAAGCCGCGGAACTACGCCGCCTGCATAGCGGGCCGGTCTGGCCGATTCTGGCTTGACCCCTCGAGGACTCCTATTTGAGTAGCATCATCTTCCGGGTGACTGAGCGATCCCCGACCGTGACCCGGTAGAAGTACGCGCCCGACGCATACCCTTCGCCGCTCCATTCGATCTCCACCCGGCCCGGCCGGGCTTCGCCTTCGATCTCCTGGATCGTCTGCCCCAGCACATTGATAATCTCCAGCCGGTACTCGGATCGTCGCGCCAGATCGAACGCGATTTTGGTCGAGGGATTGAACGGATTCGGGTAATTCTGGTAGAGCACGAAATCAGAGGGAAGGAGATTCCCGTTGCCCGGCTCCTCGACATCGGTAAGGATCGAATCGGCCCGGAGAGCGGCGTTACGCAGGTCCTCCAGCGAGTTGCCAGCCAGAACGGCAAAAACCACCGTGTCGAGTTGGTTGGCCGACAACGAAAACGGACCAGCCGCTGACACCAGGAATACGTCTTCGCTGGCGGTCTTGTTGGTGTCGGCGTAAAGGAGTCCGCTGGTCATGGCGCCATACTTCTCATCAGTGCTGAGGCCATCAGCCAGCAGCGACCCACCGCCCGGTGGCCAGTGGTAATAGATCTCGAAATCGAACGCCCCGGCGGCCGAAAGAGGACCGGTCTGGAGCTTGACACCCCGGAAGCGAGAAAGGGCGCCCGCGTTATTGTAAGCCTGCCACAGGAACTCACCGTTGGTTTCGTAACCTCCGGCATTACGGTCGTAGTAGTTGGCGGGCAAGTCCCAGTCCAGGAAAAGGCCGACGTGCAGGTCGGATCGGGCAACGCCCGACACATTCTTGACAATATAGCGCAGAATGACGAAATCATCGTTGGGCGGACCGTGCAGGAATGACTCCTGGGTGATCAGCAGCCCAAGCGGGTTGCGCGCGCGGCTGTCGTCGAACATCGCCCACGTCTGCTGGGCGGCAACCGAGCCCGGCGACAGCAATTGAATCTCGCCGCTGGGGGCCGGTTTGAAATCCATGTCGGGGTCGAACAGATATGAATGCACGCCGCTCGACACGCGGCTGTAGCCGGTACCGACCATCAGCCCGCCTTCCCACAGGTCGTTCTGGCCGCCGTCGAAAGTGAAGCCGACACCGTGCAGCGGGAAAATCGAACCCTCGGCCAGGCCCAGCACCCCGTAGTCCGACAGGGTAAGGCTTATCCGGCTGCCCGTGTGAGTGGCGATTGATTTGTCGGGCGGATTGCCGACGATAAAATGGAGCCGGATCGTATCGTTAATCGTGCTTCCAACGATGACGAAATCCGTCGACAGAACGGTTCCGTCGGTGACCGTATCGGCCACTCCGATACGGATCGAGTCGACCGAAACCTTGATCTGTCCGGCGTCGATGGTGCCGAACGTAAGGTTGCCGTCAAATATGGTCAGGGCGCTGTTTCCGGGCAGCACGGTTGCAGTGACGTTGTTGACCGTAGCACCCAGATTCTGCAGCACGACCGCCCCCTCAACCGTGTCCCCGGCCGAGATGGGCGCGTGATCGAAATCGTAGAGCCGCACGTTGGGTACCGGGTTGCTCGACGGCAGCAGCGCCAGCGCTTCAACACAGTCTATCTCGCCCCAGCCGTATGTGTTGTCAGGACCCTCGCCCCAGGCGACATTCCAGCGGGTCGAATTCAGGATTGCGGTCTTGATCTGATCGACCGTGGCGTTGGGATTCTTCTGCCTCAGCAGGGCCACCAGACCGGATACATGAGGCGCCGCCTGAGATGTTCCACTGAGCGTGCTGTAGCGCGTGGTCTCCCAGTTGTAGTAGCACGACCTGATACTAGTGCCCGGAGCCACCACGTTGGGTTTGACCCCATCAAGGTTACAGGGCGACGGTCCCCGCGACGAGCCCTGGGCGATCACGTCGGTGGTGTGGACCAGGTTCCCTGTGGCAAAACAATCCAGCGAATCGAGCGCCCGATCGGCCGGACTGCGCGGACCGTCCGAGCCTTCATTGCCTACGGAGAAGATGTTCACGATGCCGAGCGCCTCGGTGTGCTCGATGGCGTCATAGAAGATGTTCAGACAATTGATATTCTGGTATCCCCAGCTATGGTTGATAACGTCGGGAACATCGGAAACAGTGTTTGGATTGCCGTCCGGGTCGGCTGCCCACTCGAAGGCGTCGAGGATCGAGGCTCCGGGCAGGTCGATGGTGGCAGCGGCGATCCATTTGGCGCCGGGCGCCACGCCCACGGTGTCATGAAAAACGGGGTCGGCGCCAACCATGATACCCATGGTATGGGTACCGTGCATCGGTATCACCCCACCGTATTCGGTAAAGTGGTGAGGAAACGACTGCTGGCCGACGGGGTCAAACCAGGCGGCCGCCGAATCACCGTCGTGTCCTTTCCAGCGGCTGTACAGCGCGGGATGGAGCCCGTTGACCCCCGTATCAAAACCGCAGATCAACCGACCCAATCCGGTGAACCCATCGGCCCAGGCCTCGCGAGCCCGGACGTGGCTCAGGTTGCTGGAAGAACTATCGGTGTCGAGCGGGCCGAGCTCGGGCTCGCCGGAGGCGGCCGGTTCGATCAAGGTCACGGTAGGCTTGAGGTAGACGCTGGCCACATCGGCACGGGCGGCCAGTTCGGCCAATTCGCCGGCCGCAACTTCGGTCTCAACCACATTGACAATCCAGTGGCCTTTGATCCGGTCGGCCCGCCGCCGGCCTTTCAGTGTCTCCAACCGGTCAAGCAGATCGGCCTGGCCGCGGGAGCGACGCTTCAATTCGGTGACCGCCAGGGCGTGTTGCTCGGCCCTGGTCGCGCCGGACGCTACTACCGAGCGCTTGAAAGCCTTTGCGTTGTGATCGTCCCTGAGCTCGATCCACACGGATATGAGTTGGTCGGGTGAAGCCTGGTCAATGGTTTCGATCAGATCGGGATTCAGTTCACCGGTAAGACCGGCGGGGGAAGAAAGGAGCCAGAGGCTCACAGTCAGAAATGCCAGTGCAGAGGCTCTCATGCAATACTCCAATAAAAAGACGCTTGGCCGCCGGAGGTATGCAAAGCGAAATCCGTGCCTGCATGCGGTACGCAAGACCAGCCCTAAGCGCCTTCGTTCCAGCCCCTTACCGGGCCGGTCCTGGGATCGAGCGGGCGGGTCAGCAGGAGCCTGCAGGCATTTTGCAGGCCTTCGATCGGCCGTCTAATCGTTCAACCACCAAAATACCGCCATAAGTTTCTTTTGTAAAGCGGCCCGCCCGCTTATAGTTGGGCTCGCAACAGGTATGGAGGTTTAGGCTCTGATGATTGAGCAACTGAAGCATCTCGACCGAGATAAGCTTGAATTGATGCTGGTTGATTTTGCCAAGAACTGGCTGGCCCACGACGGCCTCTGGTTTCAGGCGGTGGAAAAACAGGCCGGGATGGAGACTGCCATCGAACTGGACCGACAGGCCTGGGAGAAGTTCACCGTGATCGAAGCTCAAAGGATCATGGCTCTTCACGATATTCCCCCCGGGAGCGGTCTGAAGGGACTCAAGAAGGCCCTTCAATTCCGGTTGTACACTGTCCTGAACGAGCAGGAAATCCGCAACGAAACCGAAAGCTCGTTCGAGTTCTACATGGTGGATTGCCGGGTGCAATCAGCCCGCCGGCGCAAGAAGATGCCGCTGTTTCCGTGCAAGTCGGTGGGGATCGTGGAATACACCGAGTTCGCCCGGGCCATTGACCCGCGCATCAGGACCGAAGTGATCTGCTGCCCGCCCGATCCGGAAGCCGGCCACGACCATTATTGCGGCTGGCGGTTCACGATCTGAAACCGGGCGCCAGTGAAGCTCGCCGGGGATAGCCGCTACGGGCCGGCAGGTGGGCTAGGGGGCGAAGAAGGCAACCGTCCGGCGCAGACCTTCCTCGAAATCCACGGTCGGTTGGTAGCCGTGCTCCTTCAACTTGTCGATGGCGGCAAAAGAATGACGGATATCACCGGGCCGGGGCTTGTCGTAGACGGCTTCGAGCTTGACCCCGATGATCGCCCGCAGCCGTTCCAGAAGCCGGTTGAGCGTGTACTGAGAACCGCAAGCACAGTTAAAGACACCGCCCGCCATCGCGTCGTTCCCGGCCGCCAGCAGGTTGGCGTTCACCGCGTTCTCGACATAGGTAAAATCGCGCGACTGCTCACCGTCACCGTAGACTATCGGTTGCTCGCGGTTTTGCAGCGCCGTAATGAACTTAGGAACAACCGCCGCGTACTCGCTCTTCGGGTCCTGATGTGGACCGAAGATATTGAAATAGCGGAGGCACACGGTGGGCAGCTTGTACAACTGCCAGTACACCCGGCAGTAATGTTCTCCGGTCAGCTTCGATATCGCATAGGGAGAGAGCGGCGAGGGAACCATCCCCTCATGTTTGGGAAGTTCCTCCGATTCCCCGTAGACTGATGAAGACGACGCCATGACGAACTTCTTGACCCCGGCTCGCCGGGAAGCTTCCAGCATGTTCAGCGTTCCGTCGATATTGACGGCGTTGGACGTTATCGGGTCGGCCACCGAGCGGGGCACCGACGGCAGCGCAGCGTGATGCAGCACGTAGTCCAATCCCTTAACGGCTTTCTCTACCGTGGCGAAGTTCCGGATATCGCCTTCGATCAACTTGATGTCGGCCTGGAATGATGTCAGATTCTCGCGCCGCCCGGAGGAAAAGTCGTCCAGAACCCGGACTTCGTGGTCCAGACCAAGCAGTTTCTCAACGATATTGGAACCTATAAATCCGGCTCCGCCGGTAACCAGATATCGCATAATTCCTGACTTCCGTATTCGAACCGTACTATTCCTACCATATCGGTATTGATTTGGTATTCATTACGGCTCGCAGTCGGCATCCGTTTGCTATTTAGCTCCGTCGCGTCGACTTGTCCAAGTGCTTTATTCTGCCTCGGAACCGGTGGCGTGAGGGAGATTAAGATCTATCCGGTAGGCCACAAATACGGCCGCCAGTGCCGTCAAAATCGGGACAACGGGAAAATGGAACCGCCCGACGGCGAAAAAGACGAAGTGCACCCCGGTCCAGTAAACGAGCGTCAGCAACAACAGAGTGGTGGGCGCGCCCCGATGGATTCTTGACCGCAGGACTACCGGGACGGCCAGCGCCGCCATCAGTAAAACGGCCAGGTAGAAGGTTTCCACAACGGTGGCCAGGGCCAGGTAGCCGCCGACATGGCCGCCTCCGTCCGGCTGGAGCATCTGGTGATCCAGCGGATCAACGTCGACCGCATAGAAGAACATGACTTTCATCACGCCACGCCCCAGGAAGGCCAGCGGCTTTTCGCGTATGTACTCCCAGGCGCGAGCCGACGCGACGCTGTCGATCTCGGCCTCTCTGGTCGGATCCCAGAGGTCGAAGTCCAACGCGGCGTGATGGTTGTATCCCATTCCGGAACTCGGCTGGTTGCCGACGTACAGGTTGATCCCGGTGTTGGTGCTCAGACAGGCGCGGCCGACCGCGTAATGGTTGCGGACGATCCAGGGGGCGATCACGATGGCCAGCCCCACCACACCCAGACCCAGTCGCATCAATGCGCCTTTCCAGCTTCGGGTTTCGTGTATCCAGTAGAGCGCCACCGGCAGGAGAAAGAGAGTCGTGATCGTGCGGGTAAGGGTGGCAAGTCCGAGTACCATCCCGCCCAAAAGAACGGCCAGCCACCACCGATGCGATCTGCTACTGTTTACGAAGAGCAACATTGAGCCGAGAAAGAGCGGCGTGAAGAGCATCTCCGACGCCAGCACGTTGGTGAAGAACACCTGGCTGGGGAAGAGCGCCATAAGGATCAGGGTCCAGCGGCCGATCCGCTCTCCCCATAGCCTTCTTATCAGGAGATACGCCAGCAACACCGTGGCTGTCCCGAGGAATATATTGGCGATGGCACCGGCCAGGGGCTCGTGGCCGAAAATCAGATACAAACGCGACAGCCAGAAGGGGAAACCGGGTGGCCAGTAGGCGGTCAGATACTCACCGTTATAGTAGCCGCCGTCAGACGCCCATTGAGCCCCGAGTTCGTCGTAACACTGGAAATCCTGCCAGAGGTTGAACGGCATGATCATGACTATGAGCGCGCGCAGGATAAAGGCGCTTGCCAGCCCGCACCATATCACGAGACGTTGGTCGCCGGTGGTCAGACAGCAGTCTATTCGCGCCGCCGCTTTCAGCAGCGGTCTGAACAGAAGCAACAATACTCCTACCGGCCCGAGTGACAGCAGGCAGATCCGGGCCAACCGCCACATATAGTCCGTTACCTGACCGTCGGGACTGAGAAAGAGAAACAGGTGCCGGAAGCTGTCGAAGGCCAGCCCGGCCGCCAGGCCGATCAGGATCATGATCGCGCCGGCGATATGTCTCACGTTCAGTGTGGGTGCGTTCATTTACTCCCCACGCCGGTAAACGTTGTACTGTCCGCCCCGGGCGCCGGTGAATATCCGCGCCAGCCGGTATCGTTCCAGAAACACTGGATCATATAGAAAACCTGAGATCGGGCTGCCGACCCCGACGCCGACCCACTGAGGCTTTTGTCCAAGGATCAGGTCGAGATACCTGCCATCCTCGTTATAACTGACCGCCACCGGTGACACCAGTCCGTCGCGGTCAAGAATCCGCGCTCGGCAGTGGTATCCGATCCGGCCGATGTCTTCGGCGGCCACTATCTCGGTTTTTGCGATTACGTTCTGAGTGAGATAGAAGGCCGCCGGTTTGAGCACTTCATCCGCATATTCCTGGAACTGTCTGAAATGAGCGGCCTGTCGATACAGCCCGAACGCCGATATAACGACCAGCCCGGCAGCAATCACCCACCTGGCGGCAATCTGGCGGTCGCGGAAGGCCGCCCAGCGGTCCCACACCATCGGAACGGCAGCGGCCGCGAACAAAAGATAAACCGGATAGAGCGGTGCCACGTACCAGAAAAACAGGCGGGTGGAACTGAGAGTATAGACGGCGATCATAGCCACCAGCCAGGCTGCTTCCAACCGGCCGAAATCCTGCTTTCGATTCAGCCACCAGCCGCCCATAATCGCCAGCGGTACCATCACCCAGCCGACCGGATTATGCCAGCCCAGCAGATAAACCAGATTCTCCCACCACGACCCGGCTCCAAACCGGCTGTACAGGGCCAGCTTGGCCGTGGCTGAGTGAGGCAGCACCGAGCCGAAATAGAAGTGGGCGAATATCAGCCATGGGATCAGCAGAAGCGCGGGAGTGATCAGAAAGCTCTTCCAGCAGCGGCGATCCTGACGGCACGATGACACGAAAACCAGCACCAGCAGCAGGGCACCTTCGGGCCGGGTAAGCGTCGCCAGAGTGGCCAGGCCGATCGCATAGTAATACAACCCGCGGTGCCGGTAGTAGAAGGCGGCGATCACCAGCAGGGTGAATAGTGCCGTCTCCAGGCCGCAGGTCTCCGCCGGAACCGAACGCGGCCAGAGCGTGTAAAGCAGCACCGGTATCCAGGCCAGGCTTCCGAACCGAAGGCTGGTCGCAAACCGGTAGAGCACCACCGCTGTCAGCCCGGAACAGATGAGCGAGACCAGCAGGGCGGCCGAAGGCTGAGGGATGCGGGCCAGTCTCAGCACCGCCAGCAGCCAGGTGAACAGGGGGGTCGAGGTCCCCAGCACGCGTTCACCCACGTTGTAGACAAAACCGTATCCCTGGGCAAGATTTTCGGCGTAGCGGAAGGTGATAAAGGCGTCGTCGGCCGTGAACCCGGTCACTACGTGAAAAGCTACCCTGACGGCAACTGCCGCTAAGAAAACACCCCCGAGTTTCACTCGTAGAGACATAAGCCGGGAACATGATAGCGGTCGCATTATCGCCGCCGCAAGGTTGAATCACGAGATCGGTCACGGCTCCCCCATCATTACGTCGATCAATTGTGATCCCGGCCGTAAATCGACAGCCGTCTCTTGTACGGCCGGTGCAGCCCCTGTTTCTTCTCGCCCATGTATTTCCGGGTGTATTTCACCACCACGCCCGAGAGAACAATCAGGGCTATTAAATTGGGCACCGCCATCAGGCCATTGGCGGCGTCGGCATAAGACCAGACCATATCGATCTTGAACCGCGCCCCCACCAGCGTGAAGATTACATAGATCCATTTATAGGGCATCTTGAAGCCCTTGCCGGCGACGTACTCCGCGCCTTTCTCGCCATAGTAGGACCACGCCAGGATAGTCGAGAAGGCAAACAAGGCAACACCCACCACCACCATCCACTTGCCATAGAAGGGCAGCGCTGAGTCGAACGCTTTCATGGTCAGCGGGGCTCCGTTGACGCCGCAGTCCCATACCCCCGTGCTTATTATGACCAGTCCGGTCATGGTGCAGATGACAATCGTGTCAATGAACGGGCCGAGCATCGCCACCAGGCCTTCGCGCACCGGCTCTTCGACTTTGGCGGTCGAGTGCGCCATGGCCGCCGAACCCTGCCCGGCTTCGTTCGAAAACAGCCCGCGCTTCAGCCCCCAGGAAAACGTGAGCCAGAGCGTGGCGCCGCTGACCGAACCACCCACCACCGCGGTCGGGTTGAACGCGTGATAGAAGATCAACTGAAAGGCCGGGAGAATCTGGTCGTACTTGAGAATCAGAATAACCAGCGCGCTCAGGCAGTAAACGACCGACATGAACGGCACCAGGTACGAGGCCACGTTGCCGATCCGCTTGATGCCGCCGATAAGGACGATCGCGGCCAGCGAGGCGAGGACGATGCCGATGACCCAGCGCCAGGTGTGGACCGGGGTTTCGCGTACGACGTTGACATTGGCCAGGTCGATCGGATCGTTGCCGAAATTGAGGCGGGAAATGTAGGCGCTGGTGATGTCGGCTGACGGCAAATCGCTCTCAGTGTAGAACTCGATCACGTTGTCGCCCCGCTCCACGGTGTAGAGAGCGAGGCTGGTCAGCCAGTCACGGTGGGCTTGGGTGACATCCTTGGTCTCCTGTAGCGGCGCGACCTGGGCGTCCATCTCACGGCGGATGCGCAGCGCCTCCACGGATTCGGCTCCGTAAGATTCGCTCGCTTGATCCAGGGTGGTTTTCATCGCTTTACGCTGCGCCAGTCCGGCCTCGGTCTCGGCCAGCGACTGGTTATAGGCGCTGATCCGCTCGACTACATCGGGCGACTTAATAGCGTCACCGGTAACGACAAAGCGCCCCACTTCCAGCACATCGACCAGCGAGTCAGCAATCGTGTTCGACTGCACCATATTGCCCGCCCCGAACGCCGCGATCGCGGTGCACAGGGCGAAAATCCAGGCCAGCGGCTTGAAATACCGGTGCATGCCGAGTTGGATGTAGTACATCGGGCCGCCCCGCACGTTGCCGTCGGTTTCGATCTTGCGAAACTCCACGGCCAGCGAGCACTCCGAGTATTTGATCGCCATGCCGAAGAAGGCGGTTACCCACATCCAGAACAACGCCCCCGGCCCGCCCCAGTAGATGCCGTAGGCGACTCCGGCGATATTGCCGATGCCGATGGTGGCGGACAGGGCCGCGGTCAGGGCCTGGAAATGGGTTAACTGCCCCTTGTGCGCCGGGTCGTCGTACCGGCCGCTGGCGATCCCCACGCCGTGGGCGAACCCGCGCACCTGGATGAAAATCATCCGCAGGGTCAGCCAGAGCCCGGTGGCCAGCAGAAGCGCCGCCATCCACGGACCCCAGACAAAGGATGAGATTTCCGAGAGAACGCTGTTGATTGTATCCATGATGCTTAGTCATATAACCAACGTTCGTACTCGAATCAACTATAATTCCGGTCGGACCCCGGCACCGAAGCCAGTCGAAACCGCCCACAATTTTGTTGTCGCGTCCGCAGTGCGGGCATATGTTTTCGCCAGCAATCGAGGTTACTCAGAAAGGACCTGATAATGTCTGACTATCAGTATATCCACGCCCGGCAGATACTCGACAGCCGGGGTACCCCGACAATAGAAGTCGATGTTTGCCTGACCGACGGCACCCTGGGACGGGCGGCGGTGCCCTCGGGGGCGTCGACCGGAGCGCACGAAGCGGTTGAACTGCGCGACGGGGTGGCGACGAAGTACTTCGGAAAGTCGGTGGAAAAGGCGGTCGCCAACGTAAACGGGAAGATCGGTCCGGCGTTGATTGCCGACGAGATTGATCCGTTCGACCAGGTGAGTGTCGACAACCACATGATCAAGATGGACGGTACCGAGAACAAGGGAAAGCTCGGTGCCAACGCCATCCTCGGTGTGTCTTTGGCCACGGCTAGGGCGGCGGCCGAAAGTCGCGGCCGGTTTCTCTATGAGTACATCGGCGGCTGCAACTGCAAAATCCTGCCGGTGCCGATGATGAACATTCTCAATGGCGGCAAGCACGCCGACAATAATGTCGATTTGCAGGAGTTCATGATCATGCCGGTCGGCGCCAAGGACTTCCCGACCGCACTCCAGATGGGCGCCGAAGTTTTCGGGCACCTGAAGAAGGTTCTTAAGGGCAAGGGGTACAATACGGCGGTCGGCGATGAGGGCGGTTTTGCGCCTGACCTGAAGTCCAACGAAGAAGCTCTTAAGGTCATCATGGAGGCGATCGGGAAATCGGGCTACAAGGCCGGAAAAGATATCATGATTGCGCTCGACCCGGCCTCGACCGAGTTTTACGATCCCAAGACAAAGAAGTACCACCTCGCCGCCGAGAAGAAAAAGCTCTCCAGCAAGCAGATGGTAGAGTACTACGCCGGCCTGTGCAGGAAGTACCCGATTATCTCAATCGAAGACGGTCTCGCCGAGGACGATTGGGCCGGTTGGAAGCTGCTGACCGAGGAGTTGGGCGACAGAGTACAGATTGTGGGCGACGACCTGTTTGTCACCAATCCCAAGCGTCTGGCGCGCGGCATCAAGGAGAAGAGCGCCAACTCGATTCTGATCAAGCTCAATCAGATCGGCACGTTGACCGAGACGCTCGATACTATCGCCCTGGCCCAGAAAGCTGGTTTCACGGCGGTCGTGTCGCACCGCTCCGGCGAGACCGAGGACGCCACGATCGCCGACGTGGTGGTGGCAACCGGCGCGGGGCAGATCAAGACCGGGTCGATGTGCCGGACGGACCGGATCGCGAAGTACAACCAGTTGCTGCGGATTGGCGAGACCGTCGGCCGCAACGCGGTTTACCCCGGTCTGGATGCTTTCTACAACATCCGGAGATAGGGACCCGGTCTTGCAGGTGGGGTTACGCGCGGGGGTGAGTCAAGCGCGCAACCCGACACCATCCTGCGTTCAACAAGATGTTCTTGTGCCGTCGGGCGTCACTGCCTGACGGCATTTTCGCTCTTAGCATTCAAGGTTTGTCTTCAAACCTGCCAAAACCCGTGCCCGGCAGATACCCATGTCTGCCGGGTTCTGCATGCCGGGTGGTATCGTTCGGTGTGCCTCCCGGGTCTGGTTATACACAAGGATGGGTTCCGTGCGCAACCCGACCTTGTCAGGTCTGCACTGTCTGCGACGACTTGTCTTTCCGGATCGAGTACAGCAGGTATGTCTTGCCGCCCCGGTCGACTGTTTTTGCCACGGTCATCCCGATCTTCTCAGCGACCCGCTGGGAAGCCTTGTTTTCGGGATTTATCCACGCGGAAATCTTCTCGAAGCGGTAGTGACCGAAGGCGTGTGCCAGGGCTGCCCGAGCGGCCTCGGTGGCGTATCCCTGATTCCAGTGTTTTCGCTGGAAATCAAAGCCAAGCCCTACGGTAAACACACCCTCGATGGTGTCTGTTTCTAGGCCGCAGTCACCGATTACCTCGCCGGTTTCCCGAAGAACCACCGTCCAGAGCGAAAAGCCATGCTGCTTCTGATGTTCGAGGTTGTCGCGGACCCACTTCAGCATTCGGGGACGGTCAAATACAACATTGAAGTACTTCATCGCTTCCGGGTCGGAGAAGATGCAAAGAAGCTCATCGGTGTCATCCTCCCTCATCTCCCTGAGTACCAGTCGGTCGGTTGTGACAATGATCGCCGGAGGGCTGTGATCTGTCATTCCGTGATATCCAGTATCTCCCGCCGTAGCAGTTCCAAAGCGGCGTTGACCGCCCGCGTGCGGTTGATCTGCCGTTCGGTGCCCAGGCGGAAGTGCCGGGCGTAAGCGGTGTGCGCCGACGCCAGCCCGATGTAGGTCGTCCCCACCGGCTTCTCGTCCGTCCCGCCGTCCGGGCCGGCGATTCCGGTAATCGACAGGGCGTAATCGCTGCCGAACAGCTTGCGGCACCCGGCCGCCATGGCCACCGCGCACTCCTCGGACACCGCGCCGTGTTCGGTCAGAATCTGTTCCGACACACCAAGCTGCGCGGTCTTGACCTCGTTGGCATAGGCCTGAAGACCCCCTATAAAATAGGCCGAGGCGCCCGGCACATCGGTGATGGCCATGCCCAACATGCCGGCGGTGCACGATTCGGCCACGGCCAGGGTCTTGTCGTTGTCCTTGAGTAACTGACCGATCACCCTGGCAAGAGTGTCATCGTCACGGCCGAAGATATAGTTCCCGACCGCTTTCTCGATGTGTCGGACCAGCCGTTCGGCTCTCGCCTCGGCCTCGACCGCCTGCGCCGCCGCCGCCACCACCCGAAGATCGACTGAGCCGAAATGAGGCAGGTAGGCCAGCTTCACTCCGGGTTCGAGTTTGAGACCGGGTGCAATCAGTTCCGACAGTTGTGACTCTCCGACCCCGGTGGTGCGAAGGGTGACGAGGGCGAACGCCTGGCCGACGTGCAGCCTGGCCAGGTACGGCACGACTTCATCGGTCATAATCTGCTGCATCTCGACCGGCACCCCCGGCAAGGCGATAAACACTCGGCCCTGCTCGGCGATGCAAATGCCGACCGCCGATCCGATCCGGTTGGGGAAAAACGTGGCCCCCTGTGGCAACAGCGCCTGATTCTGGCTCAGGGCGGGCATTTCGAGGCCGCGACGGGCAAACCGCGCCCGGAGCGCTTCGAGAATGTCATCGTGCAAGATCAGGTTGCGTTTGAAAACCTTGACGATGGCTCGCTTGGTCAGGTCGTCCTCGGTCGGTCCCAGACCGCCGGTCACGATTATCACCTGCGACCGTTTCCAGGCCAGCCGGAACGCCTCTTCCATGGCCTCGACATTGTCCCCGACTACTGATTTAAGCCGAACCGAAAACCCGAGACCGGTCAGATGTCGGGCTATAAAAGCCGAGTTGGTATCAATGATATGTCCGAGTAGAACCTCGTCACCGACTGCTATTATCTCCGCATTCATTCGATTCCCTCGTCCGCTCCGGGCATCATTCTACGCGAATTTCCCGGCGACGTAAATGACAATCTGCACAAACAGGATGGTATGAATACCGGCGGCGATATCATCGGCCGTCACCCCCAGTCCGCCGGGGAGTCTCTCCGCCGGTCGTGCCGGCCAGAGTTTGACGACATCGAACACCCGGAAGGCGATGAAGGTGGCGGCGTACATTTCCAGCGAGTAGGGCACGTACAGCAGCGAGATAAACATCCCCGCCCATTCGTCAATGACGATCTTGCGTGAATCCTGCCCCAGCAGCGGTTCGGCCAGCGACGCCGCCGCGATGGACAGCAGGGTGGTCAGGATCGCGGCGCCCCAGACCAGCGTCGGATCCCCCTTGAGCAGGAACCAGGCAATCAGCCAGGCGGGAATCGTTCCCCAGGTGCCGGGGAACGGCCGCAGATAGCCGCTGAAAAGGCCGGTGGCCAGCAGCTTGATAATGAAGTCTTTCATCGAGGGGTCCTATCTAAGCACCGACTTTATCATGTGGAAGTACTTGGTCATGTAATCGATCCCGGTCCAGAGGGTGACCGCGGCCGTGATCCAGAGCAGCCAGCCAAAGTAGTAGCGGTAGTCGATCAGGATCAGTTCCCGCGCCGGATGCTGGAAGTACTCCAGCGTGCTCAGCAGGCAAATATAGCCCATAACCACGCCGACCACCGACATCTGGAGGAAAGTCTTGATCTTGGCCGACCAGGTTGGCGGGATCACTACCCCCTTGTAGGCAGCAAGAAGTCGCAGTCCGGTGACCGCGAACTCGCGCCCCACGATCAGGACCACCGGCAGCGGCGTAACGTAGCCCAGCGCGATAAACGCGATCAGAGCCGATGACACCAGGATCTTGTCCG
>SMTZ1_10000615_pt1 | contig 33816 bp, 33 predicted proteins | sample DeeMarSWOR136_30_FD_25667 | JGI IMG/M metagenome (IMG submission 25667) | reverse complement strand
GATGTAACAGTGAAGGTAATGGGTTATGAACTCGGATCCTTTAAATCGTTTGTATTCCTGATCTTTATCTTCAATAACTATGGCTGAGATCAATGATGTAATTCTCTTCTATAATTATTCAAAGATTATAGAAGAGTATCTCCCTTTTTAATTTGTTTTCGCACCTAAAAAATCATTCAGTCTCTGTCTGTAATCCGTGTTACTGCTTGACTGCTCGTTGTATAAATTCTTGTAACATTTGTTAGGAAAATTTATTCTAAATACATTTATATAAGATAAACTTATACCGTTCTTTACCTGTAGTATCAGGGGAGGACGAAGTATTATGCGAAATAGTGTATGGATGAAAGGATTTGTTATTGGAATAATAGTATTGTTTGTTGGAGCAAGTATCCCGAATATAACTGGGGAAACTCAACAACTAAATGTTAAATCGAATATGCAGAATACAGAAATCACCTCACAGATACAGACTTCTTTGATTGCTCCTCCTGATGAAGAGTGGAGTAAAACCTTCGGAGGAACAGATGAAGACATTGGATATTCTGTTCAACAGACGACCGATGGAGGCTACATTATCACAGGTGAAACCTCATCTTATGGTGCTGGGAATGCTGATGTTTGGTTGATAAAAACTGATAAAAATGGTAATAAATTATGGAGTAGAACCTTTGGGGGAACAAGTGATGATGATGGAAGATCAGTGCAGCAGACAACTGATGGAGGATACATCATCGCAGGTACTACAGGCTCGTATGGTCCTATTGCTTGTGCTGCTTGGTTGATTAAAACCAATGCCAATGGTATTGAAGAGTGGAACAGTACTTTCGGAGAGAGTAACCCAAATCAAGGTTCTTTTGGTTATTCAGCGCAGCAGACAACTGATGGAGGATACATCATGACAGGCGGTTACCGCCTGAGTGGTATGGGTACAGGTACAATCTGGTTGATTAAAACAGATGCTAATGGCAATGAACTGTGGAATAAAACATATGTAGGGACGATAGGAGAATCCGTTCAACAGACGACCGATGGCGGGTATATCATCACAGCGATTCATTATTATTCCATGGACCCTACTGATATTATATTAATAAAGACAGATACTAATGGTAATGCGCAATGGATTAAGACTTTATTACCGCTCCACGGATATTGTGGTTCAGGTCAACAGACCACAGATGGAGGATACATTATCGTAGGGACACAACGTTATCCAATATTTGATATGTGGTTGATGAAAACCGATGCCAATGGTGATGAACAGTGGAATAAAACATTTGGAGGATTCTATAATGAGTTTGGAAATTCAATTCAACAGACAGCCGATGAATGTTTTATCATCACAGGAGATACATACTCTTATGGTGCTGGTGGATTTGATGTTTGGTTACTAAAAACTGATGTCAATGGGAACGAATTATGGAATAAAACATTTGGAGGAATAGAAAGTGATAGTGGCCTGAGCGTTCAACAAACAACCGATGGAGGATACATCATCACAGGATCTACCTTATCGTATGGTTCTGGTGGGAGTGATGTCTATCTCATTAAAGTAGAAACTGAAAATTCTCCACCAAACAAACCAAACAAACCATCAGGAGAAACATCAGGGAAGCTCAACACACCATACATCTACTCAACGAACACCACCGATCCAAATGGAGATCAAGTGTGGTATCAATGGGATTGGGGTGACAGCTCGACAAGTAGTTGGCTTGGTCCATACAACTCAGGTGTTATCATAAGCACAACACACACTTGGACGGTCAAGTCATCCTCAGTCAAAGTAAAAGCGAAAGATATTTATGGTGCGGAAAGCCCCTTTTCAGATCCCTTGCCTATTACAATGCCCTATTCATACAACATACCACTGCAATGGTTCTGGGAACGATTATTCCAACGTTTTCCCACTGCGTTCCCACTCCTACGACATCTCATGGGATACTAAAACCAACCTTATTTTTTTCTTTTTATTATTTTGTCTTTAGAAATCGTGTCACTGCTTCCCCAACCCACCTGTTTTCTAAGAATATGTTTTTAAATAAGAGAAATATTAACTATTATGAGGAGATGGGATGAAAAAACAGCTTATAATTATTGGAATTATTGCCTTATTTGCTTGTGTTTGGCTAAGTGGATGTAGTAATCCGTTAAAGTCCGATAAGGATAGGTTTATCGGAACATGGAAAGCAACTAATGGGAGTATCTCAGTGTTATTCTCTGATGGTAATTGTACAATAGGAGGCATAAGTGGAAAATGGGAAATAAAAGATAGAATGTTGATTATTGTATTGGCTAACTTACCAATACAATCAACATTTTCTTACGTGTTTTCAAATGGTGATAGAACAGTTACGCTGACTGATATAGCTAACGGGATTAACTCTGTGTATACAAAACAATAAGAAATAAAATCGTAGATTGAAGCATCGTAGTTAAAAACCATGTCACTGCTTGACTGCTCGTTGTATAAATTCTTGTAACATTTGTTATGATAATTATTTTTAAAAAAATTTAAATATAATAACGTCATACCTATTTTACCCTGTTTTATCAGGGGAGGAAAAATTAATAGAAAGGAGGTATAAAAATAATGAAAAGAAAAAAAACTATAATAGGAACTATAATGGCATTTGTTTTATTGCTCTCTGCAATGCCATTTGTACAAGCTGCAGTACCAGATGTAACACTCCCAACAGTTCCAGTAACTATGGACCTTGAACACAATTGGCCAGTTAGTTGGTGGCTTGTCATACTCTCAGATGTTCCATCAGGTTATGATGTCACGAATGGTAACTATGTTGGTTGGTGTGCAGATCCAGATACATTTATAGACAAGGATCTCACACATACGGTTATGCTCTACTCGAGTTATGACACTGCATTACCAGCTCATTTCCAAAACAACGAATGGGACAAAGTCAACTATATCCTTAACCATAAAATCGGGGATCCAACGAATTATTTCAATATACAATGTACAATTTGGTTTATTCTTGGTTATGGTGACAGAGGTCTTTCGGCCACAGGCTGGGCGATGGTTAATGATGCGTTAATCAACGGTGAAGGATTTGTTCCATCATCGGGAGAGATTATAGCGATCATTGCAGATCCTGGAATTGATAAACAAGTAGTTTTCTTCGAACTTCAACTCCCACCAGAAGAGGATGGTGAAGGAAACACGCCTGGTTTTTGGAAAAGGCATCAAGACCTATGGGTTACGTATATTCCAAGCCAAACACTTGATTCAGTGTTTATCATTCCAGTAGTTTATGAAGTAGGCTCAAACACGCTTATTGAGGCCTTGGAGTTTGGTGGAGGTGGTGGACTCTCAGGAGCAGCAAGAATTTTAATGAGAGCTGCTGTCGCGGCATTACTTAATGCAGCACACCCTGAAGTAAACTATCCGTTATCAGAAACAGAAATCATCAATCAAGTCAATAATGCACTACAAAGCTTTAATAGAGGTACCATCGTAGATCTCGCGGGTATCTATAATACCTATAATAATTTACATAGCAATCTTGGGTAAAGTCTACAAACACAGTCGATGATAACATTTCCCACCTTTCTTCTTTCTTTTTTTTAATTTCGTACAAAAAAAATCAATGAGTCTGTATAAACTGTTTCTATGATTTTCTTAAATACTTTCATCAACCCTCTGTATACTGTTATATGCATCGAATATATTGTCATTCACCAAGAAGGGTAACCTATGAAAACAGGATATGAGTTATTCATTGAGCGATCTGGTCTGACTGCTGACGAGGCATCAGAGTTTTTAGTCACGAAAATGAAGCAGGTCATGCCAAACAATGATTCTGATGTTGACATTGGGTTCGTATGCAAGCTCGCGACCGAGGCTAAAAAGTGGAAAAAAACAAGACAGAAACCATGACAATGCTTGACCGATACTATTATATAAACTTAACGGTTAATGGTTTTTAGAGGCGTTTTTCAACATTTTTTCCCTTACGGAATTTAACTTTGGTTAAACATTCCCTCCAGCAGCTTTTATACTATCAGTTTTCATGGTTTTTAATCCAAGAAAAATATAATTTTACTGGGCAGTTTCTCTAAAAAATCCCTGTTTGATTTTTTTTTTTAATCAAAAATAATACCAGATTGTTTTATATTCGTCGATATCCTGTCCATCATTTGCAAGTCTTTTGAGGTAATCATAGATTGAAACATCTGTATAGAGATACGCATCAACAAGGGTTACGCTTGATTCCCAAGGGTAGAACCTGTAGATTCTTTGTCCAGAGCTTAAAATCATTATTATTTCGTGATCCTGCCATGCTCGTAAATGTGATTTTCCTAGTTTTGGTACATTAAAAACCGGTTCGTCAGTCCTGACAAGACCTGGTAAAAACCGTGCCTCCTCTTTCCGTTCTTGTTGAATTCGTGCAATAGGAACCCTAAAATCAATAGTTTCATCTTTCCCTTTGGTATTAAATGTATAATAAGGGTCTATTCCACTTATTTTTAGCATTTTTCGTAAGGCAGCGGTTTGATATTTTAAGCTTGTGTAATAGGTATAAACTTGCTGATTGTAAATGCTCATACCACTGTTTCTTATTTTCTTTACCGCCTCTAGAACATCTGGGGTGATTTCAGCTACATGTTCAAAATGTGTTACCACACAGATTTCGCGTTTCCCTACTTCATGATATTGTTTTAGAATAGCAACAAGCTCCTCTGTAATTCGAAATGGAAGTGTTACAAGTGTTCGTGTACCGATTCGGATTCGATCAACATGGTCAATGGATGCTAATTTTGTTATTATATCTTTAAGATATGTATCTGGGAGAATAAAAGGATCTCCCCCTGTGACCAGTACTTCATTGATATAATTGTTTTGATGGATCCATTCGATTGCATTATTTATGTCTTCACCCTTTGTTTTTACCTGCATTGAGGGTTCTAATTCCCAATTCCTTTGACAATATACACAGATTTGAGGACAGACGTTCACTGGTTTGAGAATCACGATCTGAGGATATCTTCTAGTGATTGCTTCGATTGGGTTTGTTGATTTCTCCCCCATAAAATCCATATCAATATGTTTTTTCCGATTATCCACTACGTTTATACAATAGGTTTTAGTTGGTATTACTTGCGCTCGAATTCCTTGATCATCTGTGGTACGGCCTGTTTCATTAAACAGTGAAAGGTAATATGGTGTTATCTCAAAAGGAATCTGATTTTGTTCAGCAACCCTCAATCCTTCCAACTCATCATCTTCTAACGATACTAACGAAGATAATGTTTGTTTCTCTCGGATAATATGCGTAAAATGCCACTGATACGTCTTCCAATCCGCTTCAGTTGCATGGAAATAATCTAATAATTTTTTCTTTAGTGTTTTTTGCTTAAACACAAGTTCTGGTTCTAAACCGCTTTTATATCTGCTAAGATATTCATTCATTTTTTTTGCATAGTGATTGAGTTTTTCAGATCGCATCAAAGAAGCTTCAGTATTATCTGATGGTAAAATAAAAACATCATTGGTCATGTCTGATTTTCCGTTTATGCCTTTAAATAAATTGATAAATTCACATAAAAAGCCAGCATCAACATGGTCATATGCATCCCTTTTGTTTTTTGCAAGATTAATAAGCGCATGAAGTGCGGAAAAATGTGTTAATCTTTCGTTTTCAGTTCTAATCACATTTTTTAGAATTTTTATACATTCTCTTGCGTTATTTTTTTCAATTGCATGTAATTCTTTAAAATAATCATCTGCATAAATACTTGTGTAATGTCTATCTAATTTATTTAAATACTCAAAGATTTTTTCTCGCGCCTGACGAAGTGAATCTGATTTTTTAAGGAGTAATTTAATAGTAGGATCGATTATCCATAAATACTCGGTAAGTTCTATTTTTGAAGATTCTACAATGTTTTGTATCATTTATAAAACCTAACCATCTATGACATTATAGCTCTTATTTTTTTCCAAATCCATATAGTTACTTTTTCTATGTTTTTCCCTTTTTTAAACAATTATTGCAAACACCATGTACGTCAATTTGAAAATGACAGATATCTCCATTTATTTGTTTTCTTAAAAAATCGATTTTGTTGATAGTAAAATGCGTTATTTTATCGCATTTTTGACAGATAAAATGACAATGATTATCTTCGTTATGTGAATAGACTATTTTACGTTCGCAAACATAGGAGTGTATCTCTTTTCTTTTTCGTAAATCCTTTAAAAAACGATATACAGTCGCAATTCCAATGGCTGAATCTTTTTTTTTAATGTTTTCGTATAGTTCATCAGCCGTAAAAAAAGAAGTAAGTGAGGATATCTCAGATTGTAAAAGTTCTTTCTGTTTTGTTCTTCTTGATTTCGTCATGGTATCAAACAACTCTTTTTGATAATGAGAATCAATAACATTTTTAAATATATACCGCCTCAGTAGACATGTTGTAAGAGGCGATAGCGATAAAAAGAAAAAAAATAATACTGCTTTCCCTTGGCAGCATCCTAGCATTAAGTCTTGTTTTTAGTGGGTGTCTAGAACATCAACAAAAAGAAGGAATTCAAATCCTTACAACATTTTATCCACTAACGTTTTTTGCAAAAGAAATCGGAGGAGAGCATGTAACAGTAACACAACTTATCCCTGATAATACCGACCTACATACTTGGCAACCAACAGTTGCAGACATTATTGCGGCTAATAAAGCAGATATCCTGATTTACAATGGCGCTCATCTCGACCATTGGTTCGAAGAAGATATTCTTCCAATAATTAATAAAGAAGGAAAAATCATTGTAGAAACAACACAGAACGTGCAATTCATTGAAAAAACCTATAAAGAAAATGAATATAACAAATCTGACCATAATCTTTATGATCAACATACATGGATTTGTCCTTTTATCGCTAAACAGCAGGCGGAATCAATATACAAAGCATTTATTACAAAAAACCCACAACATGAAGAGTACTATACACTACGGTGGAACCAGCTAGAAGAACAATTTCTCTCCATGGATGATGCCTTTAAAAAGGAGTTGACAACGAAACAAAAGGATACAATCATTGTGACGCATGCAGCATTCGGATATCTCGCGAATCGATATGGGTTTTATCAATACGGCGTAATCGGGCTCTCTGCTGATGAACAACCGAGTGCCTCGACAATAGCTGCAATTGTCAATAAAATGATAGAACTTGAGGTTTACGTCGTGTATATTGATCCTATATATTCAGATATCTATGCTCAGACATTGAAAAACACCATCGAGTCGAAAACAAACCAATCAGTACAAATACTTCGCCTCTATCTGATGACAGGGGTAATTGATGGAATAGACTATTTTACACAACTTGAACGTAATCTTCAAAATCTAAAAATAGGGCTACAAGCATCATGATACTAAATAATTCTCCTTGAAAATTCATGAAGAAAAAAGTGTAATAACTATGGAAAAAAAACCTGTTCTTGAATTCAGTCATGTTGATGTAATGCGATCAAAAGACCTTGTGATACAAGATGCAACATTCACCATTAATCAAGGAGATTATGTAGGAGTCGTTGGACCAAACGGTGGTGGAAAAACAACATTGTTGCTTGCGATTTTTAATTTTCTCCCAATAAAAAATGGTTCTATTCATTTGTTTTCAAAGACTATTCAGGCTTTCTCAGAATGGGACCGTATTGCATATATTCCACAAGGAGCGATACATTTTGATACTCACTTCCCGCTCACGGTAAGTGAACTTGTAAGTCTTGGAAGAATTACTCATGCAAATATTGGGAAGCCGTTGAAAAAAACCGATTGGGATGCTGTAAATGTATCCCTTAATCTTATGGGAATTGGTGACATCGCTCATAAAAGAATTGGTAGTCTATCTGGCGGACAGAAACAGCGGATGTTTATTGCAAAGGCTCTTGTCAGAAACCCAGAAATTCTCATTCTTGACGAACCCGTAGCAGGCATTGATGCAACAGGATTAGAAAATTTCTATAAATTACTTAGCGATCTAAACCTTAAGAAAAATCTTACTATACTTATCGTTTCACATGATCTGTCTAGTGTTTTTTGTCGTATGACAAAAATTCTCTGCGTCAATAAAAACGTATATATGAGTGATATCACAAAAGAGATTGATCCGAATGTTGCCTTAAAAAAAGTCTATGGTGAACATTTCCATTTTGTATTTCATGAACATGAATGCAAAGGAGATTTTCATCATGATTGATTCGGTAATTAATGATATTTTAACATTGCTTGGTTTCCAATTCTTTCAATATGCGTTAATCGGTGGGATTATTTCTGCTCTTGCAACATCTTGGATTGGGCTGTTTCTTATCCTTCGTCATGAGTCAATGATTAGCGATGGCATCGCTCATACAGCTTTTGGAGGGATCGCTCTTGGTTTACTTCTTGGGATAAACCCCCTCATCACTGCACTTGTGGTCTCAATCATTGCTGTTCTTGGTATTTCCTATATGCGGAAAAAAGAGTTAGCAAAATCTGATGCTGCTATTGCTGTCATGCTTTCTTTAGGATTTTCAACAGGTTTAATTATCATCAGTATCGCTGGTGGTTTTAATGTTGAAATTTTTAGCTACCTGTTTGGCTCAATTCTTACGATAGACAATATCGATCTTTTTATTGTTTCCTTTCTTGGCCTTGCATCAATTTGTTTTTTTGGAATATTTTACAAAGAATTACTTTCCATTACATTTGATGAAGAATCAGCTAAAGTTACTGGAATACCTGTGAGGTATTTTACTTTTACATTTAATCTTCTCGTTGCATTTACAATAGCCTTATCAATAAAGGTCATTGGAGTAATTCTTGTTGTTGCTCTTATGGTGCTTCCTGGACTTGCCGCTTTACAGTTGAAACGTTCTTTTCGAGGAACTATGATTATGACCGTTTGTTTTTCAATACTTAGCATTGTCATTGGTATCTTTTTTTCCGCTGTGTATAATATTGCAACAAGCGGTGTTATCGTTTTTTTCGCTGCAGGCATTTTTTTGATAACTGCAGTCTATCATAAAATTCGATACAATGTGTAGCAAAGGATTTTTATTAATTATCGAAATAATTTAAACTTTTACACCCAGATAGCATGATAATATAACCTTTTTAAAAAACAAAATGTTTATATGCTTTAGAAGAAATGATTACTTATGAATTGGAGAAGAATTCTGTTTAACCCATATACTCTCATATTCTTTTTTTTGATTGTCTCGTTTATCATCATCTTTATAAGTCTATTTTTCTATTAAAACAAATCAATATAATCTCGTAACACTGTAATCTGCAAGCGCCATAAGGATTTTTTTGCTTTCAGAAGAATCTACGACATCAAGACATCGTTTTGCTACTTCTCGAAACTCCTCTAACTTATTTTGAGCATAGTCGATAGACCCATATGTTCTAAACAATTCGATGACTTCTCGAACGTCTTCTTGATTTGCGTTCTCGTTTCCAACGACGGTCATCATTTTATTTTTATCGTCTTCATCTACCTCAGATAATGCATGGACTAGCATCAAGGTCCGCTTTCCATTAAGGATGTCGCTTCCAATCATTTGTTTTCCTAATATTATCTGTTCGGTAAGAATATTGAGGAGGTCATCTTTAATTTGGAACATAAGACCAAAGAGCGTCCCGTATTGAGCCAGGTTTTCCACTTGTTTACTGCTCCCTTTGCCAATCAATGCACCTCCCTTTCCTGCAAGTAGATACAGCTGAGCTGTTTTTTTCTCAATCATTCTCATATACTGAGGGATTGTTACATCTGATCTTACAGCAAATTCTATGTCTAGAGCTTCCCCCTCATAGAAGTTTTTGGCTGCTTCAGCGATGGATCGAATAAGTTCTTTGTAAGTGACTGAATTAAGCTCTGGAGGAGCCATATATGAAAGCATGCGATAAGTCTCTCCAATAAGTGCATCTCCAGCAAGTATCGCAAAAGGTATTCCAAATTTTTCATGGGTTGTTTGCAATCCTCTTCGCCATTTATCTTTATCAATGATATCGTCATGAATAAGTGTAGAGTTATGCATATATTCTAAAGAGATTCCAAATGGAATGGTTGTCTCTGGTACCCCACCAACCGCCTCGCATGAAAGCATTGCAATGATAGGACGAAGTCGTTTTCCACCAGATAGAGGGATCCATCGTAAAGCATCGTAGAATATCTCTGGTTCCCGAGGCGTGAGATTACCTGTTAATGCCCTATCGAAGATCTTCGCTCGTTCTTTAAGTAATTCCTCTAAATCCATTGTTCAACCCTCAGCTGATAACAAGTTGTATATCTGATTCTAATGCTAAGCCTAAGAACTCTGCCATTCGTATTACTTTTACATTATCCAAAAGCGTCTGTTCTTTTAAACCAGCAGAAATCATCGATGTATAACAAACATAAAAATGTGCACCCATGTCCCGTGCCTGGTACATTAGTTCTGCAAGGATGACACCGCCTTTCCGTTTAATAGAGGTTTCCTTCCAGATGATTGGTGCTTCACCCCAATGAGTTCTTCGTGGTTTATAAGATTTTTTTAGGATATTTATCCCTCGTGAGGTGAAAAAAATGGATACTTTCATCCCCATTTCCACTCCGGCAACACCAAAATTGAAAGCAGTTAAGGCTTTGTCATACGTATCCTCTGTTACAATGATGAACATAGAACCTATCTTTTTTGTTATGGCTCTCTGCATTGTTTTTTCGTATTCTCTCCGTATTTCATCAGGTATTACCTCTTCTGGCATTAGTTTTCCTCTGACACTACATATTCTTTCATCTATAAGTATTTTAATACAGTAATAACAAAGCAGTGTAGTACAGGGAAAAATCTCCTTATAAAACTGATATACTATACAGTATTAAAGAACAGGATAAGAATTGTACAATAAGGTTTTAATAATCGTAGGTTTATAAAGAATATAAGATACAAATATGTCTCCCTGGAACACATTACCTTGGAATACAATCCTTGCTATCATTGGAATATCGTTATTTATACCAAGTATTCTAGCATTTCTTTTCATTAGACTCAAACGATATGAGGATTTTGGATTTGCTGTTGGAGTATTTTTACTAATTTTAGGAGTCATAGCGTATGGATATCTCATTCCGTATCAGGTAATCGATGAAACAAAGCTTACTGAGGATTATTTTTGGGAAGATCAAGGTTCTGTGCATTATTGGGAGCGAAATGGTATTTTTCTAAGAGGGAACGATCAAAGAAATATTCCTTTTGCAATTCGATGGATATTGCCTCAACGATCTCCTATTGAAAGAAAATTTATAGGCAAAGAAATAATCCATGTTTCGGCATTTAATAAGGAGGAAAACACGGCATTTATCCATGATGTGATTTATGATGACACTGGTGCGATTCTACACGTTATTAACAATACAGAAAAAGTAAGTGAATGGTACTGGGTTGATGCTCATACCGCTAGCTTGAAGTATACCAATGTAAACGCAGGTCATATGAACATACCGCCAGTTGATAATAGGGTAAATAATATATCTGTGGGGTGGGTAGAATCCAATGGAGAACAAAACGGAGAAGAAAATGTTGTTTTCGTACGCGATATGCAGCGTATTCAGAATGGATTCATTGATGGGGTTGAGGTCGCGGTATGGCGCTCTGATATTTATAGTAAACAAATCACGTGGCATGGAGTAACATATTTCTGTGATGAAACGCTACAACTTACGGTCAATCCGGCATCAGGATACGTCGTCCATGTATATCGCCGTCTTGTTCTTTCAGCATATCTCTCTCAGTTTTTACAGTTGTATTATCCTTCGTCAATGCGTTCCCGGGTAATATCAAATTATTTGAAGGTAAATGACCCTATCGGTGAGGCAGCGATATTAATCTATAACACTACAGCTGATTCGATGAATAAGCATCTTGAGGCAGTAAAAGATATCAACAATCTGAAGACATATGTACCTCTTTGGGTATGTATCCCTATCTTTTCTATTGGTTTTGCATTTACATGGCGTTTTTTTGGTCGTAGTTACTACTGGAAACGATACCGAGAATATGAACAAATAGGTATGTCATCGCAACGCAGAAAAAAACGAAGATCAACACGTAGAAAAAAACTTGTGATAGGATTGTGTTCTATTCTCCTTATATCCTCCATTGGGTACTACACGTATCAGAATAATATAACTCAAGGAGAAGACATTAAAATACCAACGATACCAGGAGAAATGCCCATTTCTGGAGAAGATCCCGAACCAACACCACCAGGGACGAATCGATTAATAGATTCAGGCAGGCATATCATTCTTCCTGAAGATGAGGGCTTTCATAAAGGCAGCCGTCGAGAATGGTGGTATTTTAACGTGTTTTTTAACGATGCAGACACTGAACTTCAAGGATATTCACTTGTCGTGAGTTTCAACCAGATGAAATTCTTTGATATTCGATTCTTAAAGCCAGATAATCTCTTCATTCTTTTATTTGATGATTCCAACACGGGCTATGATTTTAGCATATTTAATAAGCGAAGAGGAACCTTACAAGCAACTAGCCCTGGAGTTGATGTCACATTTCAGAATAGTTGGTTGAAAGGATTGTATCCATTATGGGAGCTCCATGCAGTTAATAATGAAAAAAATTTTGTCGTAGATTTGAAATTTATTGCAGATTTTCTTCCTGTATGGGTTGAGGGGAGAAGTGCGAATCTACCGATTATGAGTCTTGCGACGGGGGGAGATTATTATGTCCCACGATGTAAAGTAACAGGGAATATAACGTGGGATGGAAAACAGTATCGTGTCTCAGGTATGGGCTATCACGATCATGTCTGGCAAAGTATTGTTCCTCGTTGGGTTTCAAAAGGATGGGATTGGGCGAATCTTCATTTTGATAACGGTTGGGAAATGTACGTTTCAAAATTTGTACTTCGTACTCCATTTCAATTGTCTTTTGATTCAATCATAGTTTCCCCAAACAATCGGAATATTACAGAATTTAACCATTTTGATATAACCTATACAGAAACCGCAAATCCATTGGGCATGCCTTTTCTTAAATATCCGAAGAAAGTTCATATAGAAGCAAAACGAGATGATATGATATTGAAACTCGATATCATAGTCTATAATACCTACGAAAAAGTATGGAGATTTGCCCGTACAGGTATGTTTGAAGGACCTTGTTATGCGACGGGTACGTTTTCTTGGCAGGATCAAATCGTAGAATTACATGGGTACGGACTTAGTGAGTTTACACGTGTGAAATATCTTTTTGGTTTACCAGGGATTATCCGCAAGATATAAAAAAACAACTGGAACGTGCACTCTCTCCTTTGAAAAATTAAATCAATCACCTATTCAAAAAATTTATATAATGATAAAGAAATTATAAGTAAGAATATTAGGGGGATTCCAGTGAAAAATAATATAAAGATAGCAATAATAGGACTCGTAGTAATTTTATTAATAATAAATATTAAACCTATACCTGCTGATAAAAACAACAAAGAAATGTCTTATCAAAAAACCTTAATAACCACCGATAACATCTTAGCAAATATCTCAGTCATTTGGGACTCATTTCTTCATAGATTTTCAAAGGAAGATCTCGAACCGATAGTAACTATTAATCAAAGTGCTACAAAAGATTTCTATTTTCCTGAAATAAATGGAACAATTCCACAAATAAATTTTTCAGTAATCTGTAAACACAGACTGAATTATACAGTTATAATTCCTCGATTTACTCGTGTGTATATTGCGATTTCCTTCAATGGTATATATATCTTACTAAATCAATCGATAAATAATCGATGTAAAAGCAAAGAATGGGAATATATAAACTATACCATTGAATCAAATGCTGATTTTATCCCACTTATTACAAACGGTGAAAATATAACTCTAACCATTGAAGTTGGCGCTTATTTCTTTTTCTTCAAATTATGGGGAAAAATCATATCTTTGGACCCTATTACGATTCAACCGATTTCAACACTTTCACAATAAATCTTGTTATGCACATTTTAAATTGAAAGGCTGGAAAAGCAGCGCCATTGACGAAAAAATATTTAATGTTTTATTGTTTATTTTGATTATATACTTTTAAAGAAATCTTTATTGCAAATTTGACATTTCTATTGCATATGATAAAACAATATCATATTTATATATCTTAAATAGACATTTAGGCAAAAAAAGAAGACCATTAGAGTTTTTTATGAATCGAACCAAGCATTGATGCAACAGTAACGATTGCTGCTATAGCTATCAACAATAACAAGAAACGTAGTATTGAAAAAAAATGTCTTACTATGAGTTTGATAATCGATAAAGAGATATAGTATGATATAGGTGCTATTAAAATTCTGTCCGATAACAGGGGAAAATCGCCATATTTTTGATTTCAATCACTGATCTCATTATTGCTTGGAAGAAATCAAGTTCATATCCCTATTACATTCAAAGTCACAATGGATATCATCATCTTATGTGATTTTTACATTACTGTTTTCAAGGAAGATAGTTTGAGTTGGAAACGCGATTTCAATACCTTCTTTCTCAAAAGCTTCCGCAATTCCAAAATTAATCTGCTGTTGAATATCCATATATTTATTATAATCAGATGAATCGATGAAATAGACGACTTCAAAATTAAGACTAAATGCCCCAAACTCCCTAAAATGAATCCGATCTACCTCACATAATTTACAATTTCCTATGATTTCTCGGATCATACTCTCAATCTTCCTTAGTTTCTCTATAGGTGTCCCATATGTAACTCCAATAGTAAAAACAATCCGTCTTTTCTTTAATTTTTTATAATTATGAATGTTTTTATCAAGAATAGCTCTATTAGAAATAACAAGTTCTTCTCCTCGTAGTAGTTTTATTCTTGTTGATTTCATACTAATATGCGTAACGGTCCCTGCATCATCACCGATAACGATGAAATCACCGATTTCAAAAGGCCGATCAAAAAAAATTGAAAAAGCACTAAACGCGTCAGATAGTACGCTTTGGAGAGCAAACGCAATTGCAATACCACCAACTCCTAAACCAACCAGTGCTCCTGATAAATCGATTCTACTGACATAAAGAATAGTGAGAAACGCAAAAATATATACTACCGCATGAAGTAATTTTCTAAAGACAACAAGAATGTTCACACTTACTGGTTTTTCTTTCTTTTTTATTTTTCTCTCTACATACCATGCAAGAAGCACATTAATAACACGGGTTATAATATAGGCAACAAGCAGTATCTCTAAACTTAAAAAAATAAAATTTGTATAGACCAAATAAACATCTAGAAATACTAGCTGATCTACCGCAGTCCATGAACCAATAAGAATGACTAAGAAATAGATAGGTCGTTTTATATTTTTAATAATTTCATCATCAATCGTTGTTTTCGTTTTCTTTGCCCATTTAGAGAAATAATGTTCGAATAAATGAAAGACAATCCATCCAATAATCACCGCTAAAATAAAGAGGATACAAGCAGCAATAACTTGGCCAATCATTGGATCAGATGTGATGTTTTTTTCCTGTAAGAATTGAGTAAAGAACTCCCCTAAATTTATTGTTATATTCATTGGAATCAAAAAACAGTAGATACTATTGATTTTTTAATTTTTGGTTCATTTTAAGGTTTTCAAAGAAATGATTTTTGAGGTCCCCCAATTGAAAAAATAGTGTTTTATATTTCCTGATGTTAATAACATCTTTAGAATAGAAATGTAGACTTACCAAAAAGAAATCTATGTTTATCTCATAGAAATATTTTTTAAGATTTGACCGATATTTTCGACCGTCATTTCAAGCATTACATAATCCCCAATATCTACCACATGATGCATTGATATATGAAGCTGGGAACCGCATAAAACACACTTGTCCTTTTTAACTGTCTCTAACGTATCTTTTTTAATTTTAATTAACAATGAGGGAACTGTCCAGATCAAGGTATCAATTTCCATATCCTCAACTGTGCCGACTACTTTACCCTCCCTCCCAAGTACTTCTAGACCTAAAAGACGTTCAGCAGAAATTTTCTTATTATGTGGCAGTAAATATAGACCCAACTCCTTGAGCGGATAAAGAAGGATGACTTTGTCCTGTACTGCTTTAATATCCTCAATTTTCACATCGAGAAAAAGCGATGAAAATAAAGGTTTTTTCTTCTCAAAAGTTTTAATCATCTTTTTTTTGATTTTAATAGTTAAACCAATAATTCTCCTTTCTTCAGTAATAATAGCGCTTTGCACTGTCCCGATAATATGGCCATCCGCACTAATCACTTCTTTTTTCCTTAATTCAGATAAATACGTCATAATCTCCTCCTATTTGGTTGATGAAATACGATCAATTTTAATCTCTCACCACGTTGCCATATTAATTACTATCGGTAGAGAGAATGCTATCTGATGTTAATAAGATTTTTGTATTGTTGAAAAATCAGAAAGGGGGTAAACTGGGGAATCCTAGGATAGATTACCATCAATACCAAAACCTTGTCTTAGCGGTACATTGCTTTATATGCATCTGTTTGTGACATGTCCGCTTGTTTACGAAACATTTTAACTTGGTCTTCTACCTTTTTTGATTGCTGGTATAACGGTTTTGTTTCTATCTTTATGTGAGATATAAGGATGTCTATCGATTCAAGTATTCTAGCCGCTTCAAGAGAATCCGGTATATCCGGACAAGCCTCAGTAAGAAGTGTTATCACATCAAAATTATCCCATCTGTCTTCGTTTAAGAGAACTCCACCTACGCCATAAATCATGCCCAAGGTGAGCTGTTTAATGTGCGCATCCTTTTGTTCCTTTCGTGCTCTTTCTGTGCTAGCAATACCGTAAACACGCGTTTTTTTCGAATTGTTTTTCTCGTACAGACACAATTTCTCCAAGGGAAATCCTTCAGGAGATATGATTCTTTGGCATTGTTGTTGCTTACACCATTCTAAAAATTTTTTACTAAGGGGCGATGAAGTGATGGGGTTGGAGTGAATTCAGCAAGAAAAATCCCAATTTTCTTTTCACTACTTGCGTAAATCCTTGCAGGGAATTTTGGTTTTGTTGCATAAATCATTGATGTAGTGGGGGACACCTCTGAATCGACTGCACAAAGTTGGTCGAGTTTTAAAAAATTAATTAAATAGGTTGCTACAATGGTGCTTACAAGACCAATACTAGGTAATCCTTCAATGATTGTTGCACCTTTCAATTCCATATCTTTAAATTTTCTTATCTCAATGATAGACATAGTATCAAAAATTCATATCATAGTATGTTTATTTATTAATTCATAAATATATAAAATTTCTCTGCATAGATTTTTACCTATCTAGATTTTCTAGTAAATATAAAAAATTTACTATTTTTATCTGTTGATTTTCATATTCAAAGAATCCATAGAAAAAACAAAAAACCTTAATTACTCATTGGATTTTAAGCATATATGAAAGAAAAATTAGACGCATATGACAAAAAAATTTTATTTGAATTAGATATTGATTCAAGAACCTCAGCTTCCAAAATAGCTAAAAAATTAAAAATTCCAAAAGAAACTGTGAACTACCGCATTAAAAGATTAAAAAAATATGGTTGGATTAATCGTCTTTATACCATCTTTAACGCTTCTCTTTTTGGTTATTCGTACTACCGAGTTTTTTTAAAATTTCACAAAATCACTGCATCCACAGAGACAGAAATAATTGACTATATAACAAACGATCCTACTTGTACAAATCTTAGAATAATGGAAGGAAAGTTTGACTTGGTTTTTTTAACGATCCAAAAGAATTCAGCTGAATTGAAAGGTTTTCTCCAATGTTTTTTTAATCTTTTTGGAATGCATGTTGAAGAAAAAAACATTCAAATGATGATGAAAACACATAAATTTAATCAAAAGTTTTTATATAAGGGAAAAAATATCAAAAAAACATGTAATCACATGGACACAAAACATTATATTCTCGATAAAATTGATTTGGGAATCATGAAAGCGATATCTACAGATGCACGAACAAAATTAAGTGACATTTCACAGGTATTGCAGAAAGATTCTAGATTAATTGAATATCATATAAAAAAGATGGAACGTCTAGGCATCATTGTTACATATACAACAGATCTTAATCTTATTAAACTTAGACGTGAGCGTATCCAAATTGATATAGCATTAAATGATCCTATAGTTATCCCTCAAATGATAAATTTCTTTGATAGAACGAACTCCTGTCTTTTTATACATGAAATGCTGGGGAAATATGACCTTTCAGTAGAGATTTATGTAGAAAACGATGAAATACTCCGAGATCTATTAGAGAAATTTAAAGAACAATTTTTAGAAAAATATGCCTATTACGATCTTTCCCATGTATACAAAGAATTTGTTATCAACTGGTCTCCATTTCATACATAATGCTATATAATTCTTATTTGATGAATTATTATCTTCAAAAGAAGATTCCGTTTTATTGTAATTTTGTTCGTAAATAATTATCTAATCTGTTATCACATTTTATCATATGAATAATGTTCGAAATCATGCTCATCTACTATTTCACCAAAAATTTCCTCAATGACATCTTCCATGGAAATCAGACCTTTAGTTTTTCCATATTCTGTTTGTAACAATGCCAAATGAGTTTTTTTTGATTTCATAAGCCGTAAAAGATCATCCGCCTTCATATTTGAATCAATCTTAAGTATTGGTCGCATAATCGATTTCACTTGTAACAATTTATCATCTATTTTTAACGTGTCCTTTACGTGTACCATTCCAATTATGTCATCAAAATTAGTTCGATATACTGGAAACCGGGAAAAACCTGTTGAGATTGATGTTTGTATCAGACTATCCAATGTCGCGTTTTCATGAATAAATACAACTTTATCTTTTATTGTATAAATTTCATAAGCCCGCGTCTCATCAAACTCAAATACTTCTTTTACCATTTCTCGTTCATCACGTTCAATCGTACCCTCTGCTTCACCAAGTCGCATCATCGCCATTATCTCTTTCTCAGTCACGAGTGATTTCCCGTGTTTTTTCTCACCGGTCATCCGAATTAATCCATCAGAAATGCTTGCAATAAGAATGACCATAGGATGAAAGAACCAAGTAACAAATGCAAGTAATCGTGCAATCCGCAATGCAAACCTCATGTTATGTAAACCAAAGCTCTTTGGGGTAATTTCACTAAAAATAATAACGACAAACATCATCACTATGGTAGCAATGCCAATACCGATATTACCAAAAATTAATGTCGTTACTGCTCCAGCAAGAATTGATGCGAAAATATTTACAAGATTATTTCCGATTACAATAGCACTAATAACATTGTCAGGCATCTGTAAGAGTCTGTCTAAGATCATTGCACGTTTATTTCCTTCTCGCACCATATCTCTTACAATTGCACGATTAATGGAGACAAACGCCATCTCAGCACTAGAAAAAAATGCAGAGATGCAAATAAGGCAAAGAATTACGATAATACAGAGAATTATCCATAGCATTTCATTCGAATCTTCGGGTACAATTTATCAAATGTAATTATTGCTGGAAAATCGACTTTTAGTTTAAATAATTAATCCCTCAGATGAAAAAAGAATTTAAGAAGACAAAAAAAATCTGGTGTCTTTCTTGTTAGTAACCATTTAAAACTCTTAATCACATTTATCATACTAATTTTAATTTATTCTACCAAATCCTTCGTTACATTTATAAGAAAAAGAATAAATATGAATTTCTATTCATTCTTTAAAATCTCCAAGAGGAAAAAAAAGATTATAAAGGTTGTTGATAACCATCGCATCAATATTTGATGAGCTCGTTACGTATTTGCATTCAAGATACGATATTCTGCAGATAATTATCATCATGCTTCTTTGTTCGATTATTTTTCTAATAATTTTAAAAATCATACAACATTATTTGCTAAAACGAGTAAAGACAAAAAAACAGATTTCTAATATAAAGGTTTTTCTTGGGTTAATCAAATTTATTTTTATTTTCTTTCTCGTTGTTATTCTTATATCCTTGTTTTATGGGAATCTAACGCAATTAGGATTTATTGCAGGACTCCTATCAGTTGCTCTTGGATGGGCTCTTCAAAAACCTATTAGTGGTGTCGTCGCATGGCTTATTCTAATTATCCGAAGGCCTTTTGATATTGGTGATCGTATAATTATTTCAACTATAAAAGGAGATGTAACTGATATAACGCTCTCCCATATCTTCCTTAATGAAGTTGGAGGGACTATTGAAGGAGAAGAGAGATCAGGGAGAATTGTTATGATTCCTACATCAATTATTTTTGAAAAAGAAATAATTAATTATACTCGTGAATCAGATTATATTTTGGTAGAGATAATCACAGCGATCACATATGAGAGTAATTTAGAAAAAGCTGAGGAAATTATCACTTCCGCTGTTCATAAAATATTGGAGCCATTTTACAATGATTTTCCACAAGGAGTTCCAAAAACCTCCCATATTCGATTACAATTTAGAGAATCAGGAATTGAAGTTACAATACGGTATTACACACTTACAATGCAAAGAAACAGAATAGCGACCAATATTAGAAGAGAAATTTTCTATCAAATCAAAAAAGCAAAAGACGTGGAATTTGCTTATCCACATACGGAAGTAATTTTTAAAGATAAACTAACTTCTAAAGAATCTAGAGATAATACTCAAGGATAGATAGAGCGAAGATAGGGGAGTTTCTCCTCAAAGACTTCAGCTTGTTTCTGCAGAAAAATCTCAGTTTCATTGATATCCATGTCTTTTGTTTCAATTGTATAGCTCACAAAACGACCGATCCAGAGTGTTTTGAATAGGTCGAGAAGATCTTGTTTTTCAGATGTAGTTGTTGCTTGCCTATAGGCTGCAGTGAAATTATATACAATTTCAGCCCAAAGCTCAGCACCAAGGATTTTTTGTTTAGTAACAATAACATCCAGAGTTTTAAAGATATTTTGCGGAATAAAATTCTTTATCGAATCTTTTTTTGTAGTATATTCATTAGTAAGCATATGCTTTAACTTTTCAATATCAACCTTAACAGGAATTGGTCGTTTACTATAACAATTTCTATAATACGTCTTTGTCTTGGTAAGAGGCCGATATTTCCAGTAATCTTCGTAATAGTGTGCCAGTTCAAACATACTACCTGTTACTTTTTTAAACATTGGAATTAAAAGTTTTTCCGGTTCTAGATAATGGGTTGTCGATTCATGTATTTTCAATGAATAGAGTCCTTCTTTTACCTTCATTTCTTTTGCTGCTGCAACAGTAACAATAAAGATATCAACACCAAAGTCTGGTGGGAATAACGGATGGGTACGTAGTATTTCATACAAATTCTTTGATAAACCAAATTCTCCTGCAATTGGTTGCCTGACATCAAATCCATACAACGCTCGCGTAAAGGGATATACAAGATTATTGGTGATGACTCCATCGTATTTATCTCTAATGTAATAGGGGACGGTTAAATCAGCCCTACCATAGATAATCGCATTGGTAATCGTCTGAATCCATACTGGTTTGATACTTAAAAGATCTCCATCGATTAATACGACACATTTTACATCAGTTTCATGAGCGATTTCAATAATTGTTCGAACCCCCGCACCTTTTCCCCCCTCATAGAGATCATCTGTGACGATTTTCTCGATACCGCTATAAGGTTCGAAGAGGTCGATAACTTCAGATGTCCTATCCTGAGAGGGTCCTTTTGAAACTGCAATAGCTTTTTTATAATCTGGAAAGTGCTGATATAACCCCTCGTTAATCACATTAAGGAGGTTTAAGACCGTAGTTTCAACATCTTTACATAAGACACCAACCATAATATCAAGTGGTTTAACCTTGGCACAATGTTTGATGAGTTCTTGAGATAACGTTATTCCTTTATTCCAATCTTGGTTCATACTCTCACACCTTATTATTTTCTAGAACGATTTCTAGCAGCTCTTCTCTGATTTTTCTTTTAGCAGATATTGTCCGAAGCCAATCTGGCAAACGTGTATATACTGGTTCGAGCGTGTAATTTTGTCCTGCGGTCATAATCTCATTACTGAATTGTTCCATCATGGATTCTTCCAAATGTCTATCATATCTTATTCCATTGAAACGGGCATCTGCGTGATATTTTTTTATACAATTTTTCGCATTTTTATGATAAAGAACCCGGAGAGATAATAAAAATGATTGGTCGATTCGGATATGATCTTCCTCGATTAAAATTCGCAGTAAGCTTTTAAAAATATCGCCGGTCATTTTTACAAGACCTGAACCAGTATTTCCGATCTCCTGATGTTTATGATCATAAAACCCAAGATCGGTTTGACATACTCTTTTCATCGTGACATTCCGATAGATTTCAGCCATAATACCAATTTCAACACCCCATCCATAGGGAACATCCAGATCTCGTGCAAGATCACATGTTAATGCGAATTCCCCAGAAATTGGATATCGGAACGAACGGAGAAATCGAACAAAATCAGGTTCATCTTTCAATACATCAACAAGTGCACGGAGAAGTGGATGAAGAAACAAGCGAAACACACGCCCGTACATTATCGTTTTATCGATACTAGTACGAGCATAATACCCTTTGTTGAATTTAAAATCTAACTCAGGTTCAAGAAGAGGAAAGAGAAGTTTGGTAGGAATTGTTTCATCATAATTTTGTATATCAGCATCGTGAACCGCTATCCCGTATGACTCTATACTTGCGATACCAAGAGCAATCCATAAATCACGTCCTTTTCCACTGTAACTGATGACATCTAATCCCTGGTTTTTTATTTCCGTTAAGAGATTTGTGATTTTCGGACCATTGCACCAGATGATTAGTTTTGGAATCGTTAATTTAGAAAAAAAACGCTTGACGTGATTGAATTCTTCTTCACTTTTTGCAGCTAAAGGTACAATGACTTCTTTCAAATATGTACATTTATTTAGTTGATTCAAAATTTTTGCTAACGCTTCGCTTTGTATTTCTCTATATAACATTGGCATAATAACAGAGACCGGAATCTCAGTCGCGACGTCACTTACATGTTTCATGAGTTGAATCTTATCTACGTGCATATCATGTAATGTAGTTATTTCTTCTTGTTTTATGTCCACAATATCACCTTTCAATATATTTCAATATGATACGTAAATCATCTGTGACAACATCAGCGTAAGTCTGGACGGCTTGTGGTGCACGATAGGCGATTCCTAATCCCGCTGCTTTTATCATGTCTGTATCGATAAATCCATCGCCAACCGCAATTACTTCGTCAGGAGAGATATCTAATATCATGCAGAGGAACTCTAAGACGGAACGTTTGTTGATCGAATATATCTTCGCATTACTACTTTGTTGTAATTCCTTATTTTGGAAAAGGAGTTCACCAGTTACTAGCTGGTTATTTATCATAAGTCTATTGGCAAACGCATAATTCAAACCTAGACGCTTTTTTAAATCATTAGCAAAACATTGATACCCATCAGTGGCAAGTGCTATTTTTATTTGGTTCTCTCGTAGTGTCGGGATAACTTTATTGACATGTTCTTGTAGAGGAATATTCCTAAAAATATCAAGTAATTCTCGATATCGCATTCCTTTTAATAATGATGCAATTTTCAGGGTTTTTTCATATGGTTCTATCGTTGAATCAAGAATTCTTGACAATTGCTCAATAAATCCTTTTCTTTTGGCAAAGACAAAAATTGTCCTGTCATTAAGAAGTGTCCCGTCCATATCAAAGAGCACAAGTTTGAATTTTTGTTTCATGTTCTTTTTCCTTTTTATTTTGATGATATTTGTTTTTCCTGTGATATTATTGACAATAGTTCGAGCAGAAGAATTCTAAAAGTATTTCTTCCCTCTTAAGATTTATTTTTATATCCCTAGATTGTCATATGTTTTTTATGGTTATTAATCCTATGGTGGTTTGAATGATTATTATTCTTTAGGCTTTGGTGAGGCCCCCCTTGGAGCAGAAGGATATGAATACGGAAGAGGCACTCAATGTTGTTCTTAGCTTTTGTCTTCTGAATAGCTATTTTTATGATAGTAAGCAAAGTTAAAATAAAAAATTTTTTTTTAGAAAATTAAAATATGACAAATTTTTTTTGAAAATAATTAGTTATTTAGCAAATTTTTAGAATAATTTTTCATAAAAGTATTGAAGAAACAAAAAAGATAAATCACTAGCTCTATTAATCATCTCTTTTCCTTACTTTCTTCTTCCATTTTATAGAAAAACATCAAAAATGATTCTTTTTATATAAATGTAAAATTTAACAACAATGATAACTACAACTATAATGATAATCAAATAAACTCAGTGTCATTATTTCATTTATTGTAATTTTTCTCTTTTTTTATCTCCATGACCTTGCTATTAAAACTCACCTAAGTAACCTTTGCAATTTACACATTAAATCATATAGTTTATATAGAAAAACTCTTTTCAAGCAATATGAGAAAATAATATGGACGCATTTGAAGCTATTCTTAGTAGAACAAGTATAAGAAATTACAAAAAGCAGGCAATCTCAAATGATTTACTACAAAAACTCTTGCGCGCTGCAAGTAACGCTCCATCCGCTGGTAACCAACAACCTTGGCATTTTGTAATATTGGATGATCGAAAAATCCTCAACGTTATCCAAACTTTTCACCCTAGTGCAAAAATGCTAAAAGAGGCTGATAAAGCAATCCTTGTCTGTGGTGATTTGCATTTGGAGAAATTCGAAGGATACTGGATGATTGATTGCGCAGCGGCGACAGAGAACATCCTACTTGCTGCTCATTGCCTTGGTCTAGGTGCTTGTTGGCTTGGTTTATATCCTCGGGAAGGTCGTGTTGCAGGAATGCGAAAGTTATTACAATTGCCAACACATGTTATCCCTTTTGCAATAGTCTCTTTAGGATACCCTGCAGAAGTTAAAACAAAAGAAGACCGATACAACATTTCTCGTATTCACCGGAATAAATGGTAACAATAAAAGTGATTTTTACTGTTAATAAAATATCCATATATTGATATAAGAATTGATGATATTAATATTCATTGTGTCTTTTATAATCAAATGTATCACTACATTTCATAATAATTTTGAGACGGAGGTATTATGTTTGGGTAATCTTTGATTTTTTATATTGTAATTATTATCAATTCTTTCTTTAAATAAATGATAGTAAGTAATAGAAAATCGTTTGTAATATTTGAATCAATGATACATTTTTCTTGATATTTTGTATTATTATTGATATAATTTTTCGATTTTTCTTCTGTTAATTGCTCTGTTGTATTTCATCAAATTTATTTGAAATGAATTAACATATACTTAAAGAATTTTGATAATAAAAGAAAGATTTTATCTCTAACTAAAATAGTATCTTTCTTCCTGAGGCGTCCCTATGATATACTCCAAAATCTTTGATCTTCTTTAATACCGTTCCATCAAAAACCGGACCATCAAGACAGACTCGCAAACCCTTGCCAATACAACATTGTCCACAAAGGCCTAAGGCGCATTTCATGTATCGTTCCAATGATGCTTGAAACGGGATGGTTTTACAATATAAAAGGAGAGTTTTCATCATCTGTTCGGGTCCACAGGTGTAGATTGCATCGATGTGTTTTTCTTTAAGTACGTGTTTTGCTAGCTCTGATGCATATCCTTTGTAGCCAGTTGAGCCGTCATCGGTTGAGACAAGGACGGTAGCACCACATTGTCGCATACGTCCCTCAAAGAAAAGCTGGTTTTTTGTTTTTGCACCGATTATCACTGTTGCTTTGAGTTTTTTCTTTCGTGCTTGTTCTATAGCAAGTGCAAGCATCGCGATTCCTGTACCGCCACCAACAAATAAAAGATGTTTTCCTTTGAGGGAAAAGCCGTTTCCATATGGGCCACGAATGCCAATTTTATCTCCTTTTTTCAATTGGTATAATGCAAGCGTTGCATCTCCTACATTACGGAATGTTATTCCTTTCATCGTTTTAGTAGCAAAAGAAACGCTCATGGGAATCTCATCAACGCCTGGTATCCAAACCATGAAAAACTGACCAGGAGATACATCTCCAGGATAAGTAAATGTGATTGTTTTAATATCGCTTGCTTCATTGAAGCTTGTAACTATAGAAGTAATGGTAGGAATGTTCATAGATAGGCAGCTCCTATAAGCTCATAGAGGTTTTTGTAGTTGTGTTTTCTCAGCCACAGGTCAATTTCTTTACAGATATGTTTGAAGACTTCCGGTCCTCGGTAATAGATAGCAGATCCTATTTGAACAGCGGAAGCTCCCGCCATAAAATACTCGATCGCATCCTCTCCTGTTGTGATTCCACCAACTCCAATGATTGGAATGTCAACGTTTTGCGCAATATCATAGACACAACGTATCCCAATTGGTTTAATTGCTTTCCCCGAGTATCCGCCTGTCTTATTAGCTAATATTGGTTGACCCGTTTCTAGGTCGATTTTCATCCCTTTTACAGTGTTGATTGCGACAATAGCATCTGCTTGCGCGTTTTTTATATTTTGTGCAACCTCAACAAGATTCATGATGTTGGGTGAAATTTTTACAAATACTGGAATATGAATTTGGTGTTTTATCGAAGAAATTATCTCGCGTAACAAAGATGCATCAGAGCCTACCTCAAGGCCATAATGCTTTGCATGTGGACAGCTGACGTTCAGTTCTACTGCATTAGCACCAAAATGTTGCATTTTTATAGCAAGAGTAACAAAGTCCTTTGCATTCGCTGCAAAAATACTACCAATGATTGGTATTTTGGTTTTTTCAAGTGCTTTGATTTCCTTGCCATATATGTCAATACCAGGATTTGGAAGTCCCATTGCATTTAATATTCCATATTCAAGCTCAATTACAGTTGGGTTTAGATATCCCTCTCGGGGATGTAAGCCGATGGATTTTGTAACGATAGCACCAGCTCCGCAGTCAATCATTCGTTGCATGCTTCCCACGTCCTCGTCCATGATTCCTGAAGCAAGCATTGTTGGATTTTTTAATTGTAGAGCACTTATAGTTGTAGCAAGGTCAGTCACAATACCACCACATCGTTAAATGGAAGTTTGCTTAAAATCATTTTCACTAAACAACAGATAAATATCTAAAAAAAGTGTGTTAACAATCGTTAATTATATATACTGACAAAATATATCATATAGTATGCAGCATACACCCTGCGAATACATGATTTGGAATGGAATTCCTGCGATACGTAAAGAACTTGCTGAAACCTTAATTAAACAGTTTGGACTTAGTCAGCGAGCAGCTGCAGAAAAACTTGGACTAACCCCTGCAGCGATCTGTCAGTACCTCTCAAAAAAAAGAGGGAAAAATGATACATTCGACCAAACAATAAGCAAGGAAATCACCATCTCTGCTGAACGAATCATGAAAAACAATGGTACTGATGTCGTCATTGAGACCTGCCGTATCTGTCGTATTATTCAAAAAACCAAACAAATTCCCCCACTCTCTACAGAATGATAGAAATGAAAATATTAAAATAATGGTGGATGCACCAGTACCTATTTAGAATGAGAATTTTCATGGATTAAAATCTAATGTTTAAAATCCAGAAAAAAGACATTTTTCTGTCTCATAGTATTTCTTAAAGAATTTGTATACATTGATAAGGATATGTATTTGAACATGTAAAAGTAGATATACCAGATAATTTACATAAGAAAATTATTTATTAACAATAATTACCATGGACTTCTGAAAGGTGGATTGGGATGCAGGATGAGGGAAAAGTAAATTCAACGATCGAAATAAAACGACCTCTAGCAGTTCGAGCTTTGAGAAGAAGTAATGTACGTAAGAAAATTGCCCAATATCTTTTCGAAATCAGCCCGAATTATAGTTACACCGCAGAGATTGCATATCATGTGCGAACAACTCCTTCAAATGTGATTGGAGCAATACGGGGCATGGAAGAACGCTACAAAGAAGATGAATCATTACTAAATCTTAATATCGTTCAAGAAAAAAGCTGTGGGAATAACATTCGTTTATACGGCATTACAAATTTTGGAAAGGAAATGATTAAATCAGTAAATGAAAATGAGTAAGAAAAGAAGTTCATGGGAAAATACTTTTTGTCTTTCGATAGGGACACTTTTTTTTTAATAGATGGAGAAATTTTTACATCTTTGGAAAAGAACGAACATTCATAGTATTTTATGTAATCGTCTCAGAAGAGCCACTAGCTGTGAGAAGTTCTTGTAAAACAATACTGTATCTTTCTGGTTCGACTATAAGGAGTGCTTCTGCGTACTTTTTTAAGTATTCACCATAATCTATCTCTTCTTTTGAGTATTTCCATTTTTCTTCAGTACCTTTCCCCAATGCAAGTAGAAATGCGAAAGCGATTGATTTGGCTTTTGGAGTGTCGGGATGATTCTTTATCTCAAAAAGAGCCTTTGTTTCCCCAAAGGTTTTGTAAGTACGAGCAACAGTGTCTGCAAATGTGGCAATCGGTGGTAATTTTTCATAAATTGGAAGTTGGGATAATATAGTTCTTCGTTGTTTATACTCTAACGCAAGTGTGATGATGTTAGATGGTGAATCATCAAGTTTGAAGAGCGATGCAACCATCTCTTTATCTTCGAGTATTGAATCAAGAAATTGAATCCCATACTTACTCCAATATCGCTCTATAATCTTACTAGGCGTAATTTTTGATACAATCAAGGGTTCCTGGGATCTAGAAAGGAAAAATTCAAGTGCTGTCCTCTCAGAGGGGTTTGGTTGTAACGCATCAAGAAATCTAGCGACATCATTCCCATATGAGACGCCATCTAATACGAAGATTTTTTCTTCAGCATGTTTCACATGTTCTTCTTGGCTCTTGGCAATTTTTTTAATGTATTCATAATCTGTTAACCGTCCTGTGAGGTAATCTTGAAGATGAGAAGTCTTTTGTGCCTCTGATAGGACATTGTGTTTTCCAACTGGCGTCATAACCTCTATATGAAAATCATCTGAGAGGTTTTTTTGTAACAAATATTTTGAGATGGTATACATGGTGTTGTTTGTTGTTTTCGCGCAATTTTCGCACAGAGCGATAATGGTCTGTGCTGACTCCCAATCGATACTAATATAATTCAAAGTAAGGAATTCTTTCTTTTTTGCGACATCTACAGGCACATGCGGACAGCTTATAATATTGTCTTCAGATGATAAATTTAGTTTATCTCGGATAAAATCGATAAATTCCGTAGGAGGATCTGCTTTTCTTCCTGTACAAATATAACCATTATCCCAAGAATATACATGCAGTTTTTTTTTAAAGACTACATCTCGAATGCCACGTAGCCGAAACACCGGGTTATCGAAATGTTGCACTGCAATAAGATTCTCTTTGTCTGCTTTTCCACGTTGCGCGTAAGTAATATCTCCGCTAGGAAAGCTTAGAGCTGCGAGATACGGTGCTTTTTCTGCGATGGCTAGCAAATAGGTTCCCGCCAGAGCGCCATCTAAACCTTTTTTATGCGACAGTTTCTCAAGTTTTTTTTCATTAGTTCTATTTTGATATATTTTGGTAAGTTGTTTTCGTAGCTTCTGAAAATATTTTTCGTTTCCTTCTAAACATTTTGGGAGAATAAGGAATGGATCTTTTTGTAATTTTTTTGCGTTTTCAATGAGATGTTTCTCCTGTGATTTCGGTGCGGTTCGTGCAAAACTTCTCACCATTCGTTGTTTCTTTGTCATGTGATAAAATGATAAAAGGAGAGGTGTTAAAGTAAATTGTGGTAAGAGCTTTTCACAGCTCTGACATCATTTATGAAAAGTAATTACTACATATTTCACAGTATCCCAAATATTTATATGAATCATCATGTATAAAGAATAAAAGGGATACATATGAAGAAAAACAAGAGACATATTTATAGATCAAAACAAAGAACGACGTGTTTTGTGTTTTGCATGGTTATCTGTCTTCTTATAAACGTCTTACCCTTCTCTCAGGCGTCAATTTCAGAACAAGGCTCTTTCGCATTTTCTCCTAAAATAGTAACGGCACAGGAAGAAGGCTGGGAAGTATTACAAAGCGGGGTTACACAAGACCTGAATAGCATTTTTTTTGTCTGCTTAAACAGAGGTTCTGTGATTGGAAATGGAGGCACTATCCTTTCAACTGGTGATGGAGGGAACAATTGGACTATTGAAAATTCCGGTGTATCAACAAACTTATATGATGTTTTTTACTATGGTTTTTTTATAACAGTTGCAGTTGGTGTAAGTGGCACAATTCTGTTTTCAAATAATACAGTACAAAACTGGACTATTAAACAGACAGATACTATGAGCACGTATTTTAGTGGACAGATGATTACAGATATGATTGGCGTTGCCGTCGGTGTCAATGCGATATACCAACCATTCTTCACACGGACGGATGATGGATGGAAAACCTGGCAATCAACGAGTTTTTATATTGAACACAATAACATATTCTATGAAGGACGGCTTACTGATGTCTATTTCATAAACGAATCAGTTGGATTTGCCACAGCAATTGTTGATTTACCTCTTGGTGGGGCTATTGTTCGAACCACTAACGGTGGAAGTTCATGGGAGACTGTCTATTTTTCAGATAATAGACTTCTTGGTATTGACTTTACTTTAGAAGGCATTGGATTTGCGGTGGGAGACCATGGCACAATACTACAGACTCTTGACAATGGTCAGAGCTGGCAGCAAATGGACAGTGGAGTTAGCAGCATGTTACGTTCAGTAGGATTCTATTCAGAAAACACAGGGACTATTGTTGGAGATTATGGAATCATTTTGAGAACAGAAAACCAAGGACTTTCTTGGATACAACAAACAAGTGGGACAACCTATGATCTTTTCAAAGTTCAATTTATTACAGAACAAATTGGTTTTGCTGTAGGAGAAGAAGGAGTTATTCTTCGGACCACGACCGGAGGCTTTCCTGATGATATCACCCCACCCCAGACAAATTGTAATTTATTTGGAATTCTTGAAGGTGACGTATATATTAGCGATGTAACAGTAACATTTACCGCAACTGATGATTTTTCTGGTGTTGCTGTAACGATGTTCAAACTCGATGATAATCTTTGGACCACCTATGATGACCCATTTATTGTTTCTCCAGATGGGAATCATAGTCTTTGTTTTTACTCTATCGATAACGCGGGAAATGTTGAGGAGGAAAAAACATGCGAGTTCACCATCCGACATCCACTTAATCTTACAATTAATATTACTGGAGGAGTTTGTATTAAGATTTCAGTCTCTAATCTGGGTTCCTTTAATCTGACGAACGTCTCATGGAGAATAATACTTGATGGTGGATGGGTTCTTCTTGGTAAACAAAAATCAGGGGAGACAGACATTAAAGTAGGAAGTGAAATCACTCTAAGTATGTTAGTCTTTGGGTTTGGAAAACCGACAATCACGTTTACAATAGCCACCACTCAAAAAATCGTTCAGAGTTACATCTTTTTGTTTTTCATTAGGATATAGTCAAGAGATACCATTGTTATCTTCATGTTTGTATAAAAAAGTGAAAAAGGGAATATACTAAGACTGTAACTCCGATAACTTAAAACAAAGAGATGAGTTCTCAACTGTGGTGGACCTATGAATGTCTATGATAGTATTGTATCACGGCGAACAATTCGCCGGTTTGATCAAAAACCAGTAGATCCGAATATTTTAAGAAAATTTGTCAATGCCGCTAGACTTGCTCCATCTGCAGCAAATCTCCAGCAGCTTGAATACTTAATTATAACTGAAAAAAAACTATGCATTCAGCTCTTTGAAACGCTTGGATGGGCTGCGTATATTCAACCAAAATGGGCTCCAAGCGAATATGAACGACCTACAGCATATATTGTAATCCTAGTCAAAGATACAAAGAACCCTTATTATCAACGTGATGTGAGTTTTGCTTCGGCAAATATCCTACTTGCAGCTGAGGCTGAAGGACTTGGCAGTTGTTTTTTATGTAATATTGACAGAGAGAAAATCCAACGCATTTTTATGATACCATGTACTATCAGTGTAGATTCTGTTATTGCCCTTGGCTACAAGGCAGAAAAATCGGTTGTTGAGGATATGAAGGATTCTATTAAATATTGGCGAGATGACCAAGGTATTTTTCATGTACCAAAAAGAAAATTAGATGATATCATCCATGTCAATAACTTTCCATAAAAACACATGTGAGAGACAAAATATTAAAATCATTCTTATTCTATATCGGTTCTTATGAGAGAATATAAAATTAAACGAGGTCATAATCCAGATATTAATGCCCTTGTTTCAAGATATTTTGGAGCGACTGGTGATATCGAACAGGGTATGCAGTTTTCGATAGATGGTATAGGTGCAGTAAACATGAAGCAGGAAAAAAACTCTCTTATCATTGATATTGTCCCTCCGAAAACAATTTGTGGTGATTATAGTATCATTAAAAAATGGAACGAGTTTCTTTTCGAGGCGACAGGAAAAGACGCAAAAGAACGGAAAAAGGAATTTGGAAGATAACTGTATCCGATAAGTTTTTTAACTTTGAACAGATATGGGTTAGTGGTGAAAAGAAAAATGAGAGCCCATAATTGGCATCCAAAGATAATAGAAGATTACCTTACCAAATATTACAAGAATGAGAAATCACGGAAAACCGTTAGGGTTTACCTCAAGGTATTTTTCGATATCAACAACAAAGATCCTAAGAAATGGATAAAACAATCACAGAAAACGATTCATGATGATCTCTGGGACTTTGCAAAGAAGATAGAGAACAAACCCAATAAGACACAAAGCGCGATATTCAACATTGTGAAAAAATTCCTTGAACGACATGATATTGAGTTCAAAACCAAACAATGGGAAGAGTTACGACAACGGAACAACCTGAAAAGAAACGTGCGACCGATTGTAAAAAAAGCGACACCAACACAAACGGATTTAAAGAAAATTCTTAACTATGCGACTAACATTAAAACAAAAGCGTATTTTGTTCTTCTTGCTTCATCAGGAATCAGACGAGATGAAGGATTAAAACTCACCTGGGACGATATTGATTTTGAGAACAGAATGATTCGATTAAGTGAAGAAGTAGCAAAAGATGGCATCGCACGATTCACGTTTTTTTCAGAGGAAGCAAAAGAACTCTTAGTGCTTTGGAAACCGGAACGGGAAAAACAACTTGCATCATTACATAGGAAATCAACGGTTCTGCGGAACAACCTGGAAAAAAGAGGATATGAGATTAAGAAAGACGTACGGAAATCTACTTTTAAAGCAGCAAACGGAATAGAATATCATCATGCATACTGGGAAGTCTGGAAGGACGGAAGAAAACTCTCTCATGATGAGGTCGTGAAACTCGATACTAGAATATTTCCCTTTGAAGCTGAGAACTTCGAGAAGATATGGATACGGATGCTTGAAAAAACAGGAGAACCATACAACCAAAAAGACAACAACCCACGTTTACAATATGCGCGGTATCTCTATAATATTCATTCTTTGAGACGATTTTGGTTCACCCAACTCCGCTCAGATCGGATGAATGATGAATACTACAATTACATCGGAGGTCATACTAGCTTGTTAGATAGAACTTACGGGGATTGGTTGGATGATGTAACAATGCAACAGACAATAAAAAAAGAATACGATGAACATATGGGAGCATTATCAATTTTTGAGACAACATCAAAAGACATAGACGACCTGAACAAACGATTACAAGAACAAGACGCAAAAATCAAAGAA
>SMTZ1_10000613_pt1 | contig 33847 bp, 26 predicted proteins | sample DeeMarSWOR136_30_FD_25667 | JGI IMG/M metagenome (IMG submission 25667) | reverse complement strand
CTACCTGCTGGAATCCATCCTGAAAGCAGCAGGTTATCACCCTGGAGTAATAGGCACTATAGATTTTCGTTTTGGAAAACATCACCAGGATGCCTTCAATACCACCCCGAACTCCCTCGATTTACAGAAAATTATGAGAGAAATGGTTGATGCAAATATTTCTCACCTCATTTTAGAGGTATCCTCACACGCCTTGGAACAGCACAGAGTGGAAGGCTTAAACTTTGATGTTGCTGTCTTCACCAATCTTACACCTGAACATTTGGACTATCACGGAAGTATGGAACACTACTCAAAGGCGAAGGAATTGCTGTTCACTCACTATATTAACCAGAGTTCAAAGGAAAAAACCTATGCAGTCATTAACTACGATGATCCTCTAGGTAAGTTTCTCTGTAGCATAACACCCTCTCAATTGGTTCGCTATGGGCTTAAGGAGGGAGTTGAAATCAAGTTGAAGAAATCTCAATTGAGAAGTGATGGAGTGTCCGCTCTGGTTACCACTCCTAATGAGGAATTTCACATTCACTCTCCCCTGCTTGGAAGTTTTAATCTTTACAACATTCTAGCTGCCATAAGTGTTGCACTCACACAAGACATTCCTCCGGATGCCATAACAGAGGGTATTGCTCATTTGAAAACGGTACCAGGAAGGCTAGAAAAAATAAGTAATAGAGACAATTTAACTATACTTGTTGACTACGCTCACACCAGCGATGCCCTTGATCATGTGCTCACCACGCTCAGAAGCATGTGTCAAAGAAGGTTAATTACTGTTTTTGGATGCGGAGGAGATCGTGATAAAACTAAAAGAGGACCCATGGGTCACATTGCAACCGAGAAAAGTGATCTTACGATTATTACCTCTGACAATCCTCGCACAGAGGACCCCATGGCTATCATTGAACAGATTGAAGCAGGCATTAACCACTCCCTTGCCAAGAAATATTACCTACATGAATTAACACGTATTAATCACTTCAAGGGATATCTTATCATTGCCGACAGGAGAGAAGCCATTAGGATTGCTGTTACTTTAGTCCAACCTGGCGATGTCCTGCTGATAACAGGCAAAGGTCATGAAGACTACCAGATCATAGGAAACCAGAAACATCACTTTAGCGACAGGGAAGAAATAAGAGAGGCCCTCAATGTGAGAATTCCACAGGAAAGGACAATCCACTAAAGATGGAACTTACGGTAGAAGAAATCCTAAGAGCAGTGAAAGCTCAACTTATACAAGGTTCCCCCCACCACCTCTTGGAAGGAATCTCCACAGATTCCCGCACCATCAAAGCAGGGGAACTATTCATCGCCCTTAAGGGGGAGCGGTTTGATGGCCACCAATTTATCAATGATGCTCTAGTGAAAGGTGCCTCAGGATTGGTTGTGAGAAAAGGGTTTAACTTAAGAGATCTGCCTTTATTAAAAAAAGATATTCCTCTCCTTCAGGTCGAAGATACTCTTAAGGCTCTGGGGGATTTTGCCTGTTTCTGGACGAAGCGAAATAAAGCAACTATCGTAGCTATTACAGGTAGTAATGGAAAAACTACTACCAGAGAAATGTCCGCAACAATTTTAGCACACTCCTATCGAGTGCTGAAACCTAAAGACAACTGGAATAACTTGATCGGTCTACCCCTCACCCTTTTACGTCTTAAGCCCCACCACGAGATTGCCATAGTGGAGATGGGTATGAGTAGAAAAGGTGAGATCAAAAGACTTTCCCAAATAGCAAAACCTCATATAGGGTTAATTACTAACATTAGCCCTGTTCACCTTCACTATCTCAAATCCCTTCAGAATGTAGCTAAAGCTAAAGGAGAATTGTTTGACTCCCTTACTTCTGAAAACTATGCATTGATTAATACTGATGATCCTTTGATTGTAGAACTATCCAAGCTATGTGCTGCTCAAAAGATCACCTTCGGCACTAATCCTCATGCCCAGGTTACCGCCACTGATATTTCCCCTTCAGAGTACAGCACAAATCACTTTACCTTGAGAGTAGAAGGAGAACGCATCCCCATTGTGCTCAAGATCCCTGGAATTCATACTATCTATAATGCTCTGGCAGCTGCTTCAATAGCTACTCTCTTTAAACTAACCCTCGAGGAAATCAAAGCAGGGTTAGAACGTTTCACCGCCTTTCCTGCGAGAATGGAAATCATCACTATCGCTAAAAACATAAGTATAATAAATGACAGCTATAATGCTAATCCCAAATCTATGGAGAGTGCCCTCAGAACCTTAGCCCATCTGAAAGGAAAAGGCAGAGGGATTGCTGTCTTAGGTGATATGCTAGAATTAGGAGAAGCCTCTGTAGATTTCCATCAACGGTTGGGCTTTTTGATTAAGGAGCTGGACTTGCATACAGTATTTCTCATAGGAACCTATGCTGAAGTGATTGCAGAAAGTGCACGCGCTCAAGGAGTGAGTGAGAAAGAAATCTCTATTGGAAAGAGCCACGAACAGATCGCACAACAACTTAACAGGAAAGTGAAAGAACACGATTGGATACTCTTTAAAGGCTCCAGAGCTACGAAGTTAGAGAAGATTTTAGAGCACTTTCTCCAAATGAGAAATAAAGCTCCTAAAACTTCTTCTCTCACAAAAACAGTACCTATGAACTGCAACTACTAGCCATAGTAACTCTAAACTCTAAAATTTCTTAAAGAACACAGAGTCTGGCAGTGGGAAGAGCAGTTACGAAGACATTTGAGAAAATATGATGCCCCCCTCTATAGATAGGATGTGTGTATGAGTAGCACTAATAGTGTTAAACAATTCCTAAGTGCATAACTGCGAGAAAGGAGTTGCATCATGTCAAAATTAATGAAATGCAAAAAGGCTGCTTCGGCATTTGGCGCTAAGGTTGATCAAAAGGGTTACCGCCTTCAAAAAGGGCAAAGAATCATCTATGAAAAAGAAGAAGCTGAGATTATAAGCGTAAAACCTTTGCTGGTTATAAAAACCAAAAATCAAGTTATTTGTGGTGCTTTAGAAGGGCTTTTCGAGTATATATAGACATATAATATTTAGGCATATAACACCATTTAGGGGAAAGGTCATGGCTCGAAATCATGTACCTAAGATCTTGGTTGTTGATGATGAGAAAGAAATAAGAGAAATAACGCACGCCTTTTTAGTGTTGAATGGATATGAGGCCAAAACGGTCGAAAATGGGAAAGAGGCCCTCGATGAACTACTCACTAACTACTATGATATAGTAATCACAGACCTGCACATGCCTCAGATGGGAGGAATGGAGTTAATAGAAAAAATCTCTCAAACTAAATTGGACACCGTTACCATAGTACTGACAGGATATGGTGTTAAAGAATCCGATTTTCCAAGAGAACCCTTTGCTCATTTACGTAAGCCTTTTTCTCATAACCAGCTTATCCACGTTGTTCAAGAAGGATTAAAAAACAAAAAAGGTAAATAAATACACAAAACCAATAGGAACCACATTAATGCTTTACCACTTACTCTATCCTCTCCATGAAACCTATAGCATATTTAACGTTTTCCGCTATATCACTTTCAGGACCATTTATGCAATACTTACTGCCTTATTGATCACGCTCATTTTGGGACCTTGGGTAATCAAAAAACTAAATGCATTTAATGTGAAACAGTACATAAGAGAAGATGGACCTGCTGCCCACCTCAACAAACGTGGAACATCAACCATGGGAGGAATCTTAATTCTACTCTCTTTATCCATTGCCACTTTGCTCTGGGGAGATTTGACCAATACCTACCTCTGGACAGCCCTCATTACAACCTGGGGATTGGGAATTATAGGACTAATCGACGATCTAAAAAAATTACAAAGCAGAAGCTCCAAAGGTATCTCACCACGTTTTAAACTATGGGGACAAGTGCTTTTAGGAATCGCACTAGGCATCTTTCTCTATCTCTCCCCCGATTTTGATAAAAATCTAACTATACCTTTTTTTAAGAAGGTGTCCGTCAATCTGGAAATTTTCTACATTCTCTTCGTGGTCCTCATCATTGTGGGTACTTCAAATGCTGTAAATCTTACTGATGGATTAGATGGCCTGGCTATAGGTCTCGTTTTGATTGTGACAGTAACCTACCTTCTCTTCGCCTACTTTGCTGGTCACATTAAGATAGCTACCTATCTCCAGATCCCCTATATTCCAGGCAGCGGAGAATTGACTATTTTCTGTGGAGCTATTCTGGGAGCCGCCACAGGTTTTCTCTGGTTCAACACTTATCCTGCACAGATCTTTATGGGGGATGTGGGTTCTCTCGCGCTTGGTGGTGCACTGGGCACTGTGGCAATCATCAGCAAACACGAAATTCTCCTCGCTATCGTAGGAGGAATATTTGTCGCAGAGGCACTCTCAGTCATCTTTCAGGTTACCTCATTTAAGCTGAGAAAAAAGCGGATTTTTGAAATGGCTCCCCTTCACCACCACTTTGAACTGAAAGGGTGGGCAGAACCCAAAATTATCGTCAGATTTTGGATCATTGCTGCCATCCTTGCCTTAGTGGCTATTAGTACCTTGAAATTGAGGTAATGTGTAATTATGTATAATTAGTTTTTACCAAATTACTTAGTGACCATAGGGTATGCTCTGGCACTTAAAAAAACGATTCTGGATACTGGTTACTCGAAACTGGATAAATATCTAAATCCAGTATCACGCACCTAGCATCCAGTATCTAGAATATATCCTCCCGAAGGGAGCTCAGTTCATGGAACTACACCACAAAAAAGTCCTTGTCGTGGGATTAGGCACTACTGGTAAAACAACTTCCCTCTTTCTAAAAGAAAAGGGAGCCAACGTCACCGTCAGTGAAATTATGAGCGAAGCAGAATTACTGCCTACCATCCACAAGCTTAAGAGTCTGGGAATAGCAGTAGAAACGGGAGGACACAGGCAGGAATCATTCCTAAGCACAGACCTTATCGTTGTGAGCCCTGGGGTACCCTTAGAAATCCCAGCTCTAAGGGCAGCAGCTGAGTGCGGGGTGGAAATTGTAAGTGAGATAGAACTAGCTTCCCGTTATATCCAAACCCCCATTATTGCGGTCACGGGTACCAACGGGAAGACAACTACCGTTAACCTTATTGCGGAGATCTTTAAGGCTTCAGGTAAAAGGATTTTTGTAGGGGGAAATGTAGGTAATCCCCTTATCGAATATGTCTTAAACCACCACCATGAAGATCACATCATCGCTGAAATAAGCAGCTTCCAACTAGAAGGAATACAAGGTTTCAAACCCTACATTAGTGTACTCCTTAATCTTCACCATGATCATCTTGACCGTTATTCCTCTTACGAGGATTATATAGCAGCTAAGGCTAGAATATTTATAAACCAAAGCAACAAGGAATACGCAATTCTCAATGCCGATGATTCAGAGATAAAAAAGTTGTCTTCTTCTATTAATGCCTCTACCCTCTACTTCAGTTATGGGGAAGAGGTACTTCGTGGTATTTACTATAGAGATCAACGCTTACATTTCAACAATGGGACCAGACACACTTGCTTTACTCTTGACAATCTATATCTTAAAGGCATACACAATCTGCACAATATCATGGCTGCGGTAGTTGTGAGTAAACTCTGTAGATGTCCTCAAGAAAAAATTCTACACGCTGTAGAGAATTTCAAAGGATTGCCTCACCGTCTCGAATTTTTTAAGGAAAGTCATCAGGTAAAATTTTACAATGATTCCAAGGCAACAAACGTCGGTTCAGTAATAAGAGCCATTGAGGCCCTTGATCCCCCCTTGATTCTCATTGCAGGTGGAAGAGATAAAGGTGTAGACTACCATCCCCTCATACCCCTTTTTAAAGAAAAGGTAAAAACCCTCATTCTTTTGGGTGAGGCTAAAGAGAAAATGCATCAGGCACTTAAGACATCAACATCAACCTTTCTGGTTGAAACCCTTGAGGAAGCGGTTAAACGAGCCCTGAAACAGGCATCACCTGGAGATACTATACTACTATCACCTGCCTGTTCCAGCTTTGATATGTTTAAAAACTATGAAGAGCGAGGAAATGCTTTTAAGACACTGGTTACTACCCTAACATGAAACTCTCACCATGGTAAGAATTATGGACACACACAAATACTATAACCAATTACTACTCTTGATCGTGGTTATTCTGGTGGGCATTGGTATTGTCATGGTCTATAGTTCAAGTTCTATTTCCGCGGCAACTAGATTTGGCGATGGCACTCATTTTCTTAAACGACAATCATGCTCTGCACTCATCGGTCTTCTCCTTATGCTTTTAGTAATGAATATCAGATATCAAGCTTTAAAGCGACTGGTGTACCCTATCACTATAACCAGCCTTCTTCTTTTGATCCTCGTCTTGATTCCAGGGATTGGCACTACTATAGGAGGTTCTAGCAGGTGGTTTAGGATAAGCCCTCTTTCCTTTCAACCTTCAGAGTGTGCCAAGCTCGCCTTGATTATTTTCCTTGCCTATTCTTTGGCCAAGAAAGAGAAAAAAATTAAATCGTTCTCCATTGGATTTCTTCCCCACTTAATAGTCACCATTGTAATGTGTGCACTGGTTCTCTTGCAACCAGATTTTGGGACAGCCGTCACTCTGCTATTTCTCTTTTTCATCTTGATGTTCGCAGCAGGAAGTAAAATCAGATACCTTACCTATGTACTCAGTGCAGTGTCTGTGGGGTGTTACTTTCTCATATCGTGTGTGGGTTACCGATTGAACCGAATCACTGCTTATCTTAACCCCTGGGAAGATCCTACTTCTACAGGTTTTCAGATTATCCAGTCATTTTTAGCCTTTGGCTCTGGTGGACTATGGGGCACTGGACTCGGCAATGGAAAGCAAAAACTATTCTACCTTCCTGAACCTCACACCGATTTTATTTTCTCGATCATTGGAGAAGAGCTGGGTCTTATTGGAGTGCTCTTAGTGATCACCCTCTTTATCATACTATTTTGCTGTGGAGTAAAGATTGCCCTCAAGGCACCTGATCTCTTTGGTACCTATTTAGCCTTAGGAATTACCTCTCTCATTGTTTTACACATGGTAATCAATCTGGGAGTTGTCATGGGACTCTTGCCCACGAAAGGGTCTACACTGCCCTTTATCAGTTATGGAGGAACATCCCTGGTTGTCAACCTCACTAGTATAGGAATTTTATTGAATATTTCTTCACAATTATCGTTAAAACGTAAGGTATGAAGATAATCATTGCTGCCGGTGGAACAGGAGGACATTTGTTTCCAGGAATCGCTCTCGCAGAAGAGTTCAAAACAAAAAATGAAACTAATAAGGTGCTCTTTATTGGAACAAAGAGAGGAATGGAAAAACGAATCCTCTCCCGTGAAGGATTCACCTTTGAGGCTATTGATGCCTCTAGCCTCAAAGGGAAAAATCTACTTAATAAGTTTAAAGCTTTAACACACCTCCCTATAGGCATCTTTCAATCTCTTATGATTATAAAAAGATTTAAACCTGATTTAATCATCGGTTTAGGCGGTTACGTTTCCGGCCCGGTGGTTTTTGCTGCATCTCTTATGGGTATTACAACAGCTATCCATGAACAAAATATTTTTCCAGGTCTCACTAATAGGATACTAGGTAAAATAGCCCATCTTATTTTTGTTTCCTTTGAACACACGCTCCCATATTTCCCAAAAGGAAAGACTGTGATAGTGGGAAATCCCATAAGAAAACGATGTAGAGAAGCTGTGTCGCCATCTCCTTGCCACACTCCATTTACTCTACTTATTTTGGGAGGAAGCCTCGGCTCACACCAGATTAATCATGCTATGATTGATGCACTACATCATCTGCTCTCACTTCGAGATAAGATAAAGATCATCCATCAAACAGGTGAGAGCGATCTTAGATCAGTCAAAGAAGGGTATCAAAGTAGGGGATTTTCTGCTGAGGTGTTCACCTTTATCGATCAGATAGGCACTGCCTACCAGCAAGCCAATCTGGTCATCTGTCGAGCAGGAGCAACTACTCTCGCTGAGCTGATGGTCTACCAGAGAGCCTCCATTCTCATTCCTTATCCTCTGGCAGCAGACCGCCACCAGTACCTCAATGCGGGAGTGCTTGTTAGTCAGAACGCAGCCCAGATGCTTGATCCTGATCAATTGACGGGGGAACGACTCGCTCAGCTCATACTACACCTTTACCACCACCCTGAGCACCTATCGCAGATGGAAAGAAATGCTGGTAAACTGGGAAGGCCAAAAGCCGCGCAAGAGATAGTTGATCACTGCTATAGACTTAATACCACAGGAGTGAAATGTATCAACGCATAAAACACATTTACTTTGTGGGAATAGGGGGAGTAGGAATGAGTGGGATTGCAGAGGTACTACTCAACCTTGGCTACAAGGTAAGTGGCTCTGACCTTACACTTACAGAAACCACTGAACGACTACAAAGATTGGGTGCGACCATCTATCATGGACATAGTGAAAATCATATCACTGATGTCGATGTAGTGGTAATCTCCTCAGCAATCAAATCTCACAATCCTGAAGTCAGTGCAGCACGAAGCAAGGCTATTCCAGTAATCCCACGGGCTGAAATGCTTGCTGAACTAATGCGGTTAAAGTATGGAATTGCTGTGGCAGGCACCCATGGAAAAACCACCACTACCTCCCTCATTGCAATGATTCTCGATCATGGAGGAATCAGCCCTACGGTAGTCATTGGAGGCAAGCTTAACACCATCAATACGAATGCAATCCTAGGTAGCGGAGATTTCCTTGTCGCTGAAGCAGATGAGAGTGATGGTTCCTTCCTAAAGCTTTCACCCACCATCGCTGTCATTACCAATATTGATCCTGAGCACCTAGATTACTACCAGAATATAACTGAAATCAAGCGAACCTTCATCCAATTTGCCAATAAGGTCCCTTTCTATGGACTTAACATTCTCTGTCTTGATAACGAACATATACAAGACCTCATACCTCAGTTGGAAAAACGATATCTCACCTATGGATTAACTCCCCAGGCGGACCTGCAAGCGAGAGAAGTTTCTGTTAAGGGACTATCCATGATCTTTAAGGTGTGCTACCACCGTGAAGAGCTTGGAACGGTAGAACTTAAGATGCCTGGTGTACATAATGTCTACAATGCACTGGCAGCAATTGCCACTGCAGTGGAACTTAACCTAGATTTCCCTCTGATAAGAGAGGCACTGGAGACCTTTGAAGGGGTGCAGAGGCGATTCCAGATAAAAGGAGAGTGTAATCAAATCATCCTGGTTGATGACTATGGACATCACCCTACAGAAATTAAAGCAACCTTGAATGCTGCTAAAAATATCTGGGGAAGAAGAGTAGTAGTTGTTTTTCAGCCCCACCGTTATACAAGAACCCGAGATTTGTTTAAGGATTTCCTCAATGCCTTCAATCAAGCTGACCTCCTCTTGATCACCGATATTTATCCAGCTGGAGAAGATCCCCTACCTGGAGTAAACGCAGAAAACCTCTTCTATGGAATCAGAGAACACGGACACAAACACATCTACTATCACTCTCAGAAAGAAGAAATTGTGAACCATCTTTTGAAACTGCTTTCACCAGGAGATATAGTAATTACCTTAGGTGCAGGAGATATCTGGCAGTTAGGAGAACAGTTACTTCAAAAAGTCAAGGACATACGATAATCTCTCTTTCATGCAGCAGGGTACATTCAAAGAACTGCGTAAACTTGTGAAGGGGAAAATACTGTTCCATGTTCCCCTTAGTCGATACACCTCTTTGCACATAGGTGGACCTGCAGAGATAATGATTTACCCCTCAGATGTGATGGAGCTTCAAAAGCTTATTCATTTTAGTCACACTCACGCACTTCCTTATTTCATTATAGGCAGAGGTACAAACCTCTTAATAAAGGATGGTGGTTTGAGGGGTCTCGTTATTAAACTGTCTCGTGGCTTTAAAAAGATAAAAATAGTTGAAGTCTTTCGAAATCATACAAAAGTGCTGGTGGAAGCCGGCGTATCCTTAAAAAGACTGCTCACCTTTTCCATAGGAAAGGGACTTTCAGGTTTGGAATTCATAAGTGGTATCCCTGGTTCAATGGGAGGTGCTTTAGCCATGAACTCTGGTACTCAAGGAAGGCAGATGCAAGATGTCACTGAATCCCTCACCCTGATTACCCCTCAGGCAGAGGTAGTGGAAAAAAGTAGAAAGGACCTCAACTTTGCTTACCGCCAGTTGTCTCTGCCAACTGGCACTATCATTGTAAAATCACTTATCCGAATGAAGCAAGGTAATCAAAAAGAGACACTCAGTGAAACTGAAAAAATCAAAAAATGGCGAAGGCAAAACCAACCTCTCAACCTGCCCAGTGCGGGATCGGTCTTTAAGAATCCCCCTGGTAACTCAGCAGGTAAATTAGTGGAGCAGGTAGGTCTTAAAGGATACCAAGTAGGAAAGGCTAAAATTTCTGAAAAACACGCCAACTTTATCATCAACCTAGGTGGAGCAACTGCAAAGGACATACTCTCACTTATAGAAATTATGCAAAACAAAGTTCACCAAGAAACAGGACTATGGCTAGAACCGGAAATAAAAATAGTAGGAGAAAGTGAGTAAGGTAGCTCATACACTTTATAGAGACAAGCGAGTTGGGGTACTGATGGGTGGCAGTTCTGCTGAACGAGAAATATCACTGCACACAGGAAAAGCTATTCAAAAAGCTCTGCAAAAGAAAAACTATAAGGTCTATCCCATCGATGTGAATAGATTACTGGCACAAACACTCACCAAAAAGAAGATTGAGGTAGCCTTCATAGCTCTCCATGGCAGAGGAGGAGAAGACGGAACTGCCCAGGGAATGTTAGAGATTATGCAGATACCCTACACTGGTTCAGGAGTGCTGGCTAGTGCTCTTGCCCTCCATAAGGGAATGACTAAGAAAATATTACGCTACCATCGGCTTTCCACCGCAGATTTTCAAATAATACGTGAAGAAGAAATTGAATCCGCAGATTTTTATCGAAAAATAAAAATCCCTCTTCCTTTAGTGATTAAACCAATTGCTGAAGGTTCAACTATTGGCACTACTATCGTTAAACAAAAAGAGCATCTACGAGATGCCTGTAAACACGCAGCTCATTTTGATCATCATATACTAATGGAACGATTTATAGAAGGTAAAGAAATTACCACAGGAATTTTAAATGGTGAAGCACTCCCTCTCGTTGAGATCGTGCCAAAAGATGGTTTCTACAGCTTTCAATCGAAATACACCCCCGGCAACACCGAATACATTATACCCGCTCGGGTAAAAAAGAGCGTGGCCTTAAAAATCCAGCACCTGGCACTCAAGGCATATCATGCTATTGGTTGTGAGGGAGCAGCACGTGTGGACTTCATGCTAAGTCACAAAAATAGTCAACCTTACATCCTCGAAATCAATACCATACCAGGTATGACTGAGACCAGTCTGCTCCCTATGGCAGCTCACTATATTAGAATAAGTTTCGAAAACCTGGTTGAGAAGATACTGCTCGCTGCTCGACTAAAAATGGGGTAACCTGAGGGGTGGCTAAACAATATGCACTCATTCACTCCTTCACAATTATTCAAAATTAGAATAACGGCCACCCCTCACTTTCAAAGAAGAAATCACGAAGGGTAATCATTCGTATGATAAGATCTAGAACAAAAAAAATAAGACCTTACCAAAGGAACACCTATAAAAAAAGACCACAGGGTAAAGGTAACTTAACACGCACTTTTTACCTTTGTCTTAGGTGCACTCTGATTAGTGTATGTATCGTATTCATCTCTTTTACCTCAATCGTGCTTTATAAAAAGATCTTACACTCACCCTACTTTCAGGTTAGAAAGATCCAGGTAGAGGGATGTGTAAGGCACAGCCCAGCTCAAATTTTGCATATGGCTGGTATAAAACCTCGGGTAAACCTCCTCTCATTAGATCTCAAGTACATCTGCTACTGCATGGAAAATGCACCCTGGATCGAGAGGGCAACGATCAAACGAATATTACCAGACCAGTTAGAAATCAACATCATCGAGAGGAAAGCGGTAGCGCTGATCAATTTAAACCAGCTTTATCTCATCGATAAGAAAGGAACCATATTTAAAAAGGCGGAAAAGGAAGACGTATCAGCTTTTCCCATTCTCACGGGCATTACCTGGGAAAATCTAATGAACCATCAGTCTATGTATACTCCCTTAATCACTCAGGTACTAACTCTTACGGATATTATGGAAAAAGAAGGACTACCTCGTGCCACTATTTCTGAGATTCATGTAGATGTCACCTCCGGACTAACAGTGTTTACCACTCATCATGCTACTCAAATAGAGATAGGATTTCCTCCTTTTCAGCAAAAATGTAAACGTCTCTGCGCAATACTCCATGATCTTGAGCAAAAGGATCTTCTTCCTCAAACCATAGATCTCAACTACAGTAATAAAGCTTTTGTTAAGAGTAAACCACGATATGAAACAACTAAACCCATCAAGAAAGGAGGTGATAACCAATGGGAAAAAATGCAAATCTAATCGTTGGACTGGATCTTGGGACGACAAAGACCTGTGCGATCGTCGGTGAAGTTGGTAAACAGGGTATTGATATTATTGGATGCGGGAGCGCACCCTCCAAGGGCTTGCGGAAAGGCATGGTAGTTAACATCGAAAGTACGGCAGAGTCCATCAATAAAGTTATCGAAGAGGCAGAATTAATGGCAGGCTGTAGAATTAGTTCTGTCTATACCGGGATTGCAGGTAGTCACATTAAAGGAGTCAACAGTCACGGTGTTATCGGGATAAAAGATCATGAGGTCAAAAATAACGATATTAACAGGGTCATTGAGGCAGCAAAAGCTATAGCCATCCCCTTAGACAGAGAGATTATCCATGTCATCCCTCAAGAATTTATTGTTGATGAACAAGACGGTATCCACGATCCCTTAGGAATATCAGGAGTAAGACTAGAAGCAAAGGTACATCTAGTCACTGGTGCAGTAGCTTCTGCGCAAAACATTCTCAAATGCGCCAATCGCAATGGGCTGGCTGTAAAAGAATTAGTACTCCAGCCTCTTGCTTCCTCTGAATCCACTCTGGAAGTTGATGAACGAGAACTCGGTGTAGCTTTAGTTGATCTCGGAGGAGGCACCACTGATATCGCAGTCTTACAGGGGGGGAGCATTCGATACACATCCGTGATCCCCTTGGGAGGAAATCACCTCACCTCAGATATTGCAATAGGTCTTAGAACTCCTTTAAAACAGGCAGAAGAAATAAAAATACAACACGGATGCGCCTTAAGCTCACACATTTCAAAGGACGAAACTATCGAGATCACCTGTATGGGAGGAAGGCAGCCTCGAAAGATCTCACGGAAATTTCTCTGTCAAATCATCCAATCACGAGTAGAAGAACTATTCAACCTCGTTCGCAAAGAAATCGTCAGATCCGGCTATAAGGAGCTCATGGCCTCAGGCGTGGTGCTCACAGGTGGCACTTCACTGCTTGAGGGAATAGTTGAAGTTGGTGAACGAATCTTAGACCTCCCAGTGAGAGTAGGATATCCCAACAGTGTGGGGGGGCTGTCGGAAATCGTAAAGAGTCCTATATATGCCACAGCCGTGGGTCTCGTCCTCTATGGCAGTAACCATGAATCAGATTCCAATTATAAAAAGGCAGATAAAAATATATTTACTAAGATAACCCAAAGTATGAAAAACTGGTTTGACGAAGTCTTTTAATTTAAAAAAGATTTAACCACAGAGGACACAGAGAGAAAATTTATTCTTTAAAAACCCTGTGAACTCCCTGGTTCTTTAAATAAAAAAGAATTTCCTTTAAAAAGGAATTAACCATGAAAGAGAAAAAGAGATAGATTTACTGCATAAAAAGACATTTAAGAGCGCACAGAGAGGAGGGAGGGTAAAAGTATTTAATTCATTATATTTAAAGAATTCTCTGTGGTAAATTTTAACAATAACACCCAAGAAAGGAGGAAAAAATGAGTTTATTTGAAATTGAGGAAGAATTAGGACAAGTTGCTAAAATCAAAGTTTTCGGTATTGGTGGCGGTGGATGCAATGCTGTTAACACTATGATAACCTCCCGCTTAGATGGGGTAGAATTCGTCTCAGCCAATACCGATCTCCAGGCCTTAGAGAATTCACTTGCTACTATAAAACTACAGCTTGGTGCCACATTGACTAAAGGACTAGGTGCAGGAGCAAACCCTGAAATTGGGAGGAATGCCACTATCGAGGATGCTGATAAAATTAAAGAGACACTAAACGGAGCTGATATGGTCTTTATCACTGCCGGACTGGGGGGAGGAACAGGCACTGGTGGAGCACCCATTGTAGCAGATATCTCTAAAGAACTGGGGGCTCTTACCGTAGCAGTTGTCACTAAACCATTCCTTTTTGAGGGAAAAAGGAGACAGCACACCGCTGAAAAAGGTCTGGAAGAACTCAAGAAATACGTAGACACTCTCATCACCATCCCTAATCAAAGATTGCTCAGCATAGGTGACAAGAGTATCTCTCTCATAGAAAGTTTTAAAAAAGCTGACGAGGTTTTACTTCATGCGGCTAAATCTATTTCCGATCTCATCACCATTCCCGGTTTAATCAATCTCGATTTTGCAGATGTAAAAACCATCATGTCTGAAATGGGGATGGCCTTTATGGGAATGGGAGTTGCCTCGGGAGAAAACAAAGCACTAGAAGCAGCACAAAAGGCTATAACAAGTCCGCTACTGGAAGACATTTCAATTAATGGGGCACGAGGGTTACTCATTAATATCACGGGCGGAAATAACCTTACCCTCCATGAAGTTAATGATGCTTCTACCTTGATCCAAGAAGAAACTCATGAAGATGCCAATATCATTTTCGGTGCTGTCATTGATCCTAAAATGGAAGATGAAATCTGCATCACGGTGATTGCAACTGGTTTTGGCACAAGTGAAGAAAAAAGGCTCAGCGGTTTAAAAAAGACTATAGCTCCCTTCCCCAGCTCAATTAACGATTACGATGTACCTGCGTACTTGAGGAGTGAGGTAAGCAGTGAGGAACCAGAGGTAACGAAAATAGGAACCATCGTGAGTGAATTTGTGAACGATGAATATGATATTCCCACTTTTTTAAGAAATAGTGCGGAGCTAGAGCAAAGCGATGCTTCTTGACCCTAAAGTGACAAAGATTTATACTATCACTCATCCTGAATAGGTCATATCTATAACTTATGTATATGCATCGCTTCAATGAGCAGACTACCTCCTCACAGATTACTGAGAAAGGTCAACACACTACTCTCTAAAGAGAAAGGAACGGTCAAGAAACCATGGAATGGTAAAACCACTGTGGCTCTAGTGTATCCCAATAAGTACTATATTGGAATGTCCAATCTCGGATTCCAAAGTATCTATCATCTACTCAATAATCTTTCTGATACGCTATGCGAAAGGACCTTTTTACCTGAACGAGAAGAACAGTGGGAGTTGACAAGATCTCAAAGGGTTCTCTTCAGTCTTGAGTCATATCATCCCCTATGTGACTTTCACCTTATTGCCTTCTCTCTCTCTTTCGAAAATGACTATGCCAATATCCTCACCATTCTCAAACTTGCTAAGATTCCACTGCTCAGTACTGAGAGAGGGGATGAATACCCCCTCATTATAGCAGGCGGCATCTGCATCTTCCTCAATCCAGAACCTCTCGCTGACCTCTTTGATCTTTTCATCATTGGAGAAGCAGAGGAAGTACTCCCAAAGCTTATCTCAGTTTATCAACACTACCAAAATAAACCCACTACCAAAGAGGCACTCCTCACCCATCTGGCCCAGATTGAAGGAGTATATGTGCCAAGATTCTATCAAGTTCACTATGACCCTTCAGGCAAAATTGAATCCTTTAAACCACGAGGTGACGTACCCTCCAAGATAAAAAGGAAAATCAACAAGCACCTAGAACACTTCCCTATCTACTCTTCAATCATTACCCCGCACACAGAGTTCAGTAACATATTCCTGATGGAGGTAAGTCGTGGTTGCTCACATCGCTGTAGATTTTGTGCGATCGGCTGTGTGTACCAACCTTACCGAAGGAGAAACCTTAAAAATCTGAAGGCAATAGCCACCAAAGGGCTAGAACAACAGGCTAAAATAGGTCTTATAGGAGCTACCCTCTCAGACCATCCTCAAATCACTTCCCTTTGCAATTGTATTATTCAGAAGGGGGGGAAATTCTCTGCAACCTCCATGAGAATAGATCTAGTTGATGAGGAATTAATCAATGTGCTTAAAAAAAGTGGGCATCAGACCATCACTCTTGCTCCTGAAACAGGTTCTGAACGACTAAGAAGAGTAATAAACAAACACCTTTCTGATAAACAAATCTTCAATACATTAGAGATGATAGCACACCATCCCTTTCGCCACCTTAAGCTCTATTTCCTCATAGGCCTTCCCACAGAAAAGGCTGAAGACATTGAACAACTTATTGAACTAACAAAAAAAATAAAACACCAGCTGATTAAATCACTCCCCCGTTCCAGATACCCTGAAACCATCACCTTAAGCATTAATCCCTTTATCCCCAAACCCTCAACACCTTTTCAGTGGCATCCCCTTGAACACATCACCATGCTCAAAAACAAACTCAAAAAGATTCAAAAAAGTCTAAAGAAGGAAAAAAAGATAGTAGTTACCTGGGATCTCCCTAAATGGAGCTATCTCCAGTGTTTACTCAGCAGAGGAGACCGAAGGGTTGGGAGAATTCTCATGGCAGCTCATAATCTAGGAGGAGGCTGGTTAAAGGCTTATAAGCAAGTTGATATCAATCCAGATTTCTATACCTATCGGCAAAGAGAATTAGATGAAATCTTCCCCTGGGATTTCATTGACCATGGCGTGAGCAAACAATTCCTCGCCTCAGAGTACAGAAAAGCCCTCATGGAAAAGTCCTGTTAATTTCTTGCACCTAACCTTTCAAAGTCATTAAGCTCAGGAATATCTCACACTATGAGAGATATCAAAAAGTTAAAAATTAAATGCAATACGAAAGCTCACTTCTTTAGGGTAAAATAGGCACAGTATTGTCTGCAACACTATCTTGATTTAAATGTATCTCCCTAATGTTGCTCCAAGAATCCATTTATTTTTAACAAAAATTTTTTTGCTTGATATTAATAGTAAATATGATAATAATATAGAGGTAGAGTATCATTTCATAAGGATTAAGTGAACTCTTTGATATGATTCAGTTAAAAGAATACTATATGTTGTGTATGATCTCAAATATCAAAAATATGATTCCTCAAATAGTGCAAATTTTCTCAAAGGATTTTAGATTTCCATCTCACATTAATGAGTAGAAAAATTGTTTCTTGCTTTGCGAGGTAACTATGAAATATGAGGATAAAACAGAAAAACAACTTTTAAACGAATTAATAGAACTGCGACAAAAGAATGTTGAATTGAATGAAGCATTAAATGAATGTAGACAATGCAATAAAATTCTGAAAGAGAGTGAAGAGAGATTGCGTGCCCTCATAGAAAATACAAGTGATTGGATTTGGGAAGTTGATAAAGTGGGTAGAGTTACCTATTCTAATCCGAAAGTCAAAGATCTTTTAGGATATGAACCTGAAGAAATTCTTGGTAAGACTTCCTTCGATCACATGCCAGCAGAGGAGATACAGCGTGTTAGGGAAATATTTGAGAAAGCTGTAAGAGAAAAAAAGAGTTTTTTGAGTTTGGAGAAAACAAAATTACGTAAAGATGGAAGGCGAGTAGTACTGGAGGCAAGTGCAGTACCAATTTTTGACTCCAAAGAGAATCTTCTGGGCTATCGAGGTATTGATCGTGACATCACCGTGCGAAAAGAGATGGAAGAAAAGCAGAAGAAGTATACGAGTGCTCTCCGTGATAGAGTTAAAGAACTTAATTGTCTCTTTAAAATTTCTAACATCATCGAAAAACAGCTTACCCCATTTGAAGAGAAAATTCAGAAAATAGTCGATCTCATTCCACCTGCCTACCAATATCCAGAAATCACTTGTGCACAAGTCTCTCTTAATGGTCAAACATTTAATACCAAAAAATTCAAGGAAACTATTTGGAAACAAGAGTCTGACATCATTGTGCGCTACCATCAAATTGGAACTTTGAAAGTCTGTTACCTGGAGGAAAAACCAGAATGCGATGAGGGACCTTTTCAGAAGGAAGAGAGGAATCTCACTAACGTTATTGCAGAGCGTATAGCAGGAATCTTTGAGCGCAAACTGGCACGGGGAAAACTCAATAGCTATCAACAAAAGCTTCGGTCACTAGCCTCTGAACTCTCATTAACCGAAGAACGGGAACGTCGACGGATCGCAACAGAATTGCATGATGGTGTCGGCCAAATGCTGTTTCTCACAAAGCTCAAAGTAGAAGAACTACAACAAAAGATGTCTTCACTTGGTCTCATTGACTCCCTTAATGAAATTCATGGGCTTATTGAGCAAGTGATTAAAGACACACGGTCATTAACATTTGAACTCAGTCCACCTACGCTTTATCTGCTAGGGTTTGAGAAAGCGGTAGAGTGGCTCACTGAACAAATCCAGGAACAACATAGCATTAAGTGTCACATTGTGAATGATGAACATCCTAAACCATTGAAAGACGATATTCGCGTCCTTCTATTTCAAGCGGTGCGTGAGTTACTCATTAATACCGCAAAGCACGCTCAAGCTAAAAAGGTAAACGTATCCATTGTGAGATATAACAACACTATAAAGGTCAGCATTGAAGACGATGGGGTTGGATTTGTTCTATCCAAAAACGGTTTCTCTTGGGATAAAACAAACGGGTTTGGACTTTTCAGCATTAAAGAGCGATTGGATCACCTTGGTGGAAAACTTGAAATTGAATCAGAACCCGGTAAAGGTACTCGAGCTACCCTCTTGGCACCACTATTCTTAAAAAAGAATTAAACTATAGATAGATGACATGGGAATAAACATAATTCTAGCTGACGATCACAATATCATGCGCAAAGGGTTACGAAGCATTCTTGATAGGCAACCCAATTTAGAGGTGATTGCTGAGGCAGAAAATGGCCGAATGACGGTTCAGCTCGCAAAGGAATTATTGCCCGATATAGTTATTATGGATATCACTATGCCAGATTTGAACGGCATAGAAGCCACTCGCCAGATCATTGCTGAATGCAATGGGGTAAAAATTTTGGTTTTATCAATGCATTCCCACAGACAGTTTGTGACCGAAATTCTCAAAGCCGGTGCATCAGGTTATCTATTGAAAAACTGCTCTATAGAAGAGTTGACCCACGCCATCCGCACTGTGGCCGCAAACAAGAATTATCTTAGCTCTGAGATAACTGAAACCGTAATAAAAGAATGTGTTGGCTCTTTGTCACCAAATGGGTCTCCAGTTTTCTCCTCACTGACACCTAGAGAGCGGGAGGTACTTCAACTCCTGGCAGAAGGCTGGAATACTAAGCAAATTGCTTCTCAACTATTTATCAGCGCCAAAACTGTAGATACTCATCGCCGGCAAATTATGGAAAAGTTGAATGCCTCAAGCATCGCTGAACTTACCAAATATGCAATACGCGAAGGTCTTACATCAGTCGAAACATAACAACATTTATTTCACTACCACTGCAAATCCAACCTCATCAATGATCTTTTACAAAAATCTTAGCGAAACCTAAACTATCTCACTATAAACAATGTAATCTATTTAAAAATAAATCATTGATCACCATGGGTGTGATCTACGTTCCACTGCCTAAATTGGAAACATTCATTTTATACGAATGGTATGGAAGTTAGTGACGGCTAAAATAAGACTTATGCCTCACTATGGCAATAACCTTTTACTCAATAAAAAGGCACTAATAGAGTTTTATCTATTTGCACGTCTGTTGAATCCAAGATTGCCTCACGTACCCTACTAAGCGATCATGTGCAATAATTGTCGGTTGGCTTAAGCCATTGGTAAACTTGCCCCTAATTTCCAAAAGTGTTTCACCTGGTTTTAACATCAACCTGGTTTTTTCAGTAGAGAATCTATACACTATGACAGAATTCTTACCATCCGAAAGAGAAAACTTTTGAACCCTCACCGCACCCTGAGCAAAGCCACTCACACCACGTACATACCGATCTTCTAATAGTTCCTGAACTACACCTTCAACACGAACAGTTTTTCCTTCAAATTCTTTTGGATCTTTGAGTAAATCACTCACGTAAAATTCTTTCAAATCTTTAACTTTTTTCTTAAGTTTTTCAAATGATTCTGGAAGGAATTTACTATATTCCCAATTTGCAACTATATCCTCTTTAAAAGTGATTTTTAACATCTCGCTTACAGCTTTTGTAGAGCCAAGCAGTGAATCTTTCCCGGTAGTAGAAATATACGACCAGAATTCAAAAGATCCACCTGAATCCTCAGCAAAACCTTTTTGGTCAGGAGTTCCGAACATTTCTTTAATGTGATCCTTAGTAGTTCTGCCTCTTTCAATCTTTGAGAGCAGTTCTGTATCTATCCCACTTACCCTGCGAGGAGTTTTAGTGCTCGATAGTAGTACCTTTTTTTCCTCTTTCTCTTTTATCTTTGTAATTTTATCCTCAGCTTCCTTCCGCTTTGAATCTACACCAACCACAGATTTAGCACCTTCTGCTTCATCCCTCTGTAAAGTTTTATCAACTCTTACCATCTTTGATGGAGAAACCTTATCCAACTCTAATTTCTCCTCAACAGCTGGTTCTCTAACTGAATAAGCAGAAGGAATTTTAGCCTGAGCCAACCTCGATCCAGTCAATATGATTTGCTTAAAATCCTTTGAGAGCTCATTCATCTTGGGTATAATTTCATCTATATTCATAGTATGAGCAAAAACTGGAGCGGGGGTTTCTCCAACAAGAACATTAAAAATCCTCGCATCAATACTAAAATTATCCCCAATCTTAGTTATACTTCCAAAAATGATAAATTCTACATCTAATTCTTCACCAATTCTCTGCAATACCTCTTTGCCTAATCTAACGGATGATAGCTTTGCCAAGGAATTCTCTACTAAATGTGGTTCCACCAATTGAACATTGGTCTCAAAAGTAATCCTAGAAGCAATCATGTCAAAAATACCCTCTTTTAGATGGTCCAAATTCTCACTAGCATGAATGCGAAATGGAAGTAGTGCCACCTTAGTTACTTTCTCAGCACCTATACTAGTTTGATGGAGAAAAATCATTACCCCGATAATAAAAAACCTAATAAAAAACTTATGTATTATTAATCCCCACATTTCTCATCCTCCCTTTAAAAAAATTCAAAAAACCTATTCTAAATAGATAGAATAAAAAAAACTGATTGTCAATGATATAAAATCATTGAGAGATTATAAAATCTAGGGTAGCATATACCATTATAACAATTAAGCTAATAGCCGAGAGCTTCAAGCCTTTTTAGAACTACCCTCACATCCTCTGCCTGGGGATCGAGCTTTAATACTTCTTCCAATTCAGCTTTAGCCTCTTTATGCCTCCCCTGTAAATTATAAAACATAGCTAAATAATAGTGGGCTTTTACAAAATGTGGAACCCGTGTTATTGCCCTTTTAAACTCAATTATGGCATCATCATACCTCCCATTGCTCTTATATATATGAGCAAGACCATCATATGCATTTACAAGATGAGGACTAAGTTCTAGTGTTTTTTTAAGTTCTCTCAAGGCTTCATCGTACATCCCTTTATTGATGTAAACAATTGCGAGATTATGATGAACTTCCACCGATTGGGGTGCTATTTCTAATGCTCGTTTAAGCTCATTTATTGCCTCCTCATATCTTCCCAAGCTATTATAAACTAGACAAAGGTTAATTAGCGCAGGCAAGAAATTCCGATCTATCCGCAACGCATCCTTATAAGACAAAGCAGCTTCATCATACATGCCTTCCTCTTGATATCTTGTACCCATCGAGAAATACATGTTTTTTATTCTCGACTTCTCAGATTCCACAAAACGCTCAATATGTGCTGCCTGTGGATTGATCTCCATCGCATGGCGTAACTCATAGAGGCCTTTTTCATGTTCGCCTTTTATATAAAAGAGTATGCCTGCAATAGTATGCTGAGATGCATCGAAATAACTCGCCATATTCCTTCTTACCTCATTAATGCGATCACTATTACCTATACTACTAAGGTAATCAAACACGGATTCTCTGAGCTGATAAATAGTTGAAAGATTTTGGTAAGTCGTCTCAAGATCTAAATTAATGGCTTTTGGTGCAGAAAATTCCAAATATGGATGATCATCGGTATTTATGCGAGCGTCTTTGCAATACACAGCTACTTTGTGTTCGCTCATCATAAAAGAATCCAAAAGGGCGAGAGGATTATCCATGTGAACTTCCTTGAGATCACCTCTAACCTTCCAAGCTTCCACTCTTTCTACAAACTTTTTAAAATCGATTCGCAATTTCCTCACTGACCCAATTAATAATACTTGCCTGTTTCGACAATTTGTTGTGTACCACATGCTCGCATGAGGAAAAACGCTGACGAAGCTACGCACTATCATCCTAAAATCGTCATCCGAGAGTCTATACAGAGGGAGCCAAACAGACATCAGCCCATCCTCGTTTAATTGATCCCTACATGATTGAAAATAATCTCTATTATAAAGACTTGCATTTCCCTCATATAAAGGATGAACGGATTCTGTCAGTATCACATCATATTTTTTATTGGTCATAAGGACATAATTTTTACCATCCCCTATGATTAATTTGAACCGCACATCTTTGAATATGTTATGGTTGCATTCACGAAAATGCTTCCTCGCAGCATCAACAACACTAGGAACGAGTTCAACAGCATCGATTTCCCTCACTTCATGCTGAGCTACCGACCACGAGGTACCTCCACTGCCAAATCCTACTATAAGCACCTGTTCCGGATTCCCGTGCAATAACAATGGTAAATGTCCCTGCATCTTTTGTGTGCTGATGAGATTGAATTCAGTACCCGCTACATTGGTCCCATTCACTTCTAAAACTTTTACATATTGAGATGGAAAAGAAACATCACGATACTCGCGCACTGTCACCGTACCAGCAACATCTTCCTTATAGTAAAGCAATCTCTCACCGGGGACTCCCTTAATTCTACAATAGATAGTGGTTGGCATAGCGATCCCTACCATAACCATACTAATGAGTAACACAAAGCCCACCGTCCATTTTTTTATATGATGCATCGAAGAGGCGCATAGTAAAATCGTGACCCCCATGATCATGTTAAAAATAGACAATACCACTATGCTCTTCTGTAAACCAATGAGGGGAATGAATACGAATCCTGCCACGAATGAACCAAAGATCGAACCAACCGTGTCAAGGCAAAAGATTCCTCCTATATCTTGACCCACTCGTTTCAGACTTCTTGCATATATCTTGCTCACTAGCGGAAAGGTTGTTCCCATGAGGGTTGTCGGAACAAGCATAACTAAAAGGCAGAGCATGAATTCAACTCCTATTATTCCCCACCATGAGTGGGGCTTGCCAACTAATGAATAAATGGTGCTTACTATAAACTCTAACTTACCGAAAATAAAGAGCAATAAGAGGGAAGAGAGCCCAATAGCTATTACTATTGATCCAAACAAAGACAACAATCTTTTTTTGCCATCGATGAATCGTGCGCATATAAAACTACCCAATGCCAATCCACACAAGAAACCAATCACTACAATACTAAATGAGTACACTGAGTTCATCAGCACAGTGGAAGCGAGAATGCGCGTCCACACAATCTCATAAGCCAATGATGTGAAGCCCTCTAAAGTAAAAACAAACAGTACTAAGCAAAGTATATGTTTAGAATATGTGTACCCATCACCTTCACTTTCCAACAGAGGCTTCGAATCCTTTGCAGTCTGACCCTCCCTAACTTTGATTGCTAACCTTTTTTCAGAAACGAGAACCATCACAGTTATGAAAAGGTTGATTGAGACTGCCACATAATTAGTCATCTGAGCCCCTAATATCTGAATGAGAAAGAATCCAGCAGCGCAACAACCTATAACTGCTCCCCAAGTATTTATGGAATAGAGACTTCCTACATTCCACCCAAGATTCCCTAGTTTTCTAACCAAAAATTTTGAAAGAACAGGTAAGGTACCGCCCATAAGGGTAGTGGGTATAATAAGTATCAGAAAAGAAAAAACAAATCGAATTATGCTGAATAGGTAGAAGTTGGGAGTAAAACTCTGGTATAGAAAAGTGTAAATATTACTAACTACAAAAATGAGTGAAGGAATAAGCAAGGCATATATAGCAATACCTGCCTCTAAATAGGCAAACATACGAAGCGGACTTTCATATTTATCAGCACGTTTACCAATAAAAAAACTTCCCAAAGCTAAACCTGCCATAAAGGAAGCTACTACCGTGCTAACCGCAAAAACTGTAACGCCGAATACCACTGTGAAAAAGCGGACCCAGACGATTTGATAGATTAACGCACTTACACCAGAAAGAAAAAAAAGGGCTAATACAGTTGTGTGAACATTTTCTGATGAAATATATTTATTTCTCATCCGTACTGTTTTTATTCTTATTATTATGTAAAATAGTATAGATTATTTGGTATTCACAGCATAGTTCAAATCCCCCCTAATAGTCAAATCAAAAAAGTGGATGTGCTTTCACCACTTACACCAATGTTCTCATAGAGACCCTAATAATGATTTTCTGATACGGATCAGCCCTCATCAACAAATGCTCTTTTACCATCATTGAGTAAAAAAAAGAATTCCACAAAATGGCTTATAGTCACTCATAAGATAATCTCGATAAATGGCAATTCAACGACCACTAAGCAGCACTCTAAGAAGTCCTCGCCTTCTCCCACTTTTCCCACTCTTCTTCTCTCAATTTAGCTTTTTGTATTTTATTTCCCACCGAAGCTTTAGGAAGGCTTTCTCTAAACTCTACAAATTTGGGAACTTTAAATTTTGCCAATCTCTCCTTACAGAAATTGATTATTTCTTCTTCAGTGGCACTCTCTCCTTCTTTTAATACCACTAATGTCTTTACCGCTTCTTCTCGTATAGGATCAGGCGTAGAAATCACAGCACATTCATTCACCTTTGGATAGTGCACTATTACATCTTCAACTTCACTAGCTGCCACATTCTCTCCACCTACGTGAATCATATCCTTTTTTCTATCTACAAAATGAAAATATCCATCCTCATCCATGCAACCATTATCCCCTGAATGGAGCCATCCACCTCGAAATATCTCTTCGGTAGCTTCAGAATTTTTATAATACCCTTTAAAGAGGGTACGACCAGGAATTCCTTTTACTAATATCTCCCCAATTGTTCTAACAGGAACCTCTTTACCCTCATCATTTGCGATCATCACATCAATACCTAATCTAGGAAGCCCAATACAGTTTCTCTTCAAAACCCCATCCAAAGGATTTATGGTAGTGGCTCCTAAAGTTTCAGTCATACCCCATAGATCACATAGTTTTACATCAAATCTTTTTTCAAATTCATCCCATTTCTCTTCTGGTATAGCAATAGCATATGGGACTATACGAATATCATTCTTTGCATCTAATGCTGTCGCAGGTTGGTTAAGTAACATTAAACAGGTTGCACCCACCAGAGTTGCGATGGTTGCGCAATGACGTCTTGCCTGCTCCATGTATCTGGTAGCACTAAACCTCTCCAATATAATTAAGGTAGCACCTGCAGTGAGGGTTGGCATTATACTAATGAATTGACCATTAACGTGGAAATAGGGCATAAAGGATAAATTTCTATCCTTGTCTGTTATTTTCCACCATTGTGAGCCGAATATCCCAGCATATACTGCATTGGCATGGGTGAGTAAACAACCCTTAGGTCGAGCAGTTGTTCCTGAGGTAAAAAGCATAATGAGTTCATCCTCTGGGTCAATTTTCACTTCGGGCAGTTTACTTGAAGTATCTTCTAATAAATCCGATATTAAAATGGTATTAGGAAAGAGTTCCTTATTGCGATAGTAGGGTGACGTTCTCCATAGCAAAATATTCTTTATCTTTGGACAATTACTCCTGATACTATTAATCATAGGCATATATTCTGGTTCCGTGATTATCACCACACTGTCAGAAAAACTAACACAATACTCCATTTCGTATGCAGGATATAAGATGTTAGTACATACCATTACTGCCCCAATTTTAGCTATAGCAAACCAGCAGATAACATACTCTGGTGAGTTATGTAGATGTACAACCACCTTATCTCCCTTCTTCACTCCCGTATTGATTAGTATATTGGCAAATTTGTTTACCAATTCATTAACTTGCTTATAACTATATCTACGAACATTTCCTTGATTATCCTCAAACACGATAAACTCTTTATCATCATAGGTTCCTGCCCTGTGCTCAATTACCCATCTAAGATTTCTGCTTCCAATCACATCCATAATCTTGAACCTCCATTTAAATGTACTAAGGAGTTAATCATAACAAGCCTCCAAATGAAGCACTGAGAAGATTTAAGTGGTATAGGCATCTGCCAGTTAGTACCTCAACTTCATAACTTTCATCAACTTTGAAAAGGTAACAGATCAAATTACAAAATTCTTCCTAAATTAAAGCCCTCTCTTATAGCCGCATCAACTTTTCTCGGTGCAACACAATCACCTATTAAATACAGCTCTCTAACTTTTTCCTTTAATTTTCTATATAAATCTACATCTGGCTGATTATCAGTAGCTAAAATTACCGTATCGATGTTTTCCAACAGTTTTTCCTCTTTCGATATCACATTAAAAGTGGTCACTATATTTCCCGAAATCTCTTTGATTGAGGTTAAGGGATTTATGATCACGTTCTTTTCGTACAATCTCATGTACAGTGTTGGTACACTTATGGGAGGTAAACTATAACCGACAAAAAACCACGGAGTTAACGCATACACCTTATGCCCTTTATGTGCTAAGTATTCAACTATACTTGCATATTTCCAGTGACCTTCTCCACAATCTAACACAACCACATTTTCTCCCACTGCTACTTCACCTTTTAATACTTGAACTACATTAAAAACATTTTTTTGCTCCTCTCCCGGTAGTGATAGCATAGTGGGTATAGAACCAGTAGCTATCACCACTGCATCTGGAGCCTCCTCCACTACTATCTCTGGTGTAGCCTCTAACCCTGACTTCACCTCTACTTTCAATTCTTTAACACGATATTCAAGATAGTTAATGACCTCTCTAAACTCTTCTCTATTAAATACCTTAGCAGCAACATGCACCTGACCGCCCAGTTCATTTTCCCTCTCGTAAAGAATTATCCTATGACCCCTCTGAGCAGCCATCTCAGCACATTTTAAACCTGCTGGACCACCACCAACTATGAGTAACTTTTTCTTACCATTTGCAATTGTAATGAAACCACTGCCGCATTCCCTTTCCCTCCCACTCGCAGGATTTTGAACACACTCGATGGGCAGGTTCATGAAAAGTCTGTGCATACAGCCTTGATTACAGGCCATGCAGTATCGAATGCCCTCTAAATCTCCACTCTGTGCTTTATTCGGCAGCTCTGGATCACATAAAAGTTGCCTGACCATGCCAACCATGTCAGCATGTCCATCAGCTAGAATTTTCTCGGCATGAACTGGATTTTTAATACGAAGCTGTGTGAAAACAGGTACTGTTACTACTTTTTTAATTGCTGCACCGTAAGGAACAGCCATACCCTGTGGCACATTCATATCCCCAATAAATATTGGGAGGGTATTAAAGTTTCCTATTCGGACTGCGAGATAATCTAGTTTACCGGTTGCATCCAACCTTCGAGCAATCTCTTTGGCATCATCAAGAGTAATTCCACCTGGTGTTAACTCGTCTGCACAAATCTTTACACCAAGGACAATTTCGCGACCACACCTTTTCCTTATGGAATTAATAACCTCATTTACGAATCTCATACGATTCTCTAAGTTACCTCCGTACTCGTCTTTCCTCTGATTACTTAGAGGTGATAAAAAATTGTGAATTAAGCCAAGGGCTGCTTGCAGCTCAATTCCATCATAACCTGCTTCTTGAATAATATGTGAAACCTCTCCATATCTTTTAATCAAATGGGTAATTTCCTCACCCTCCATCTCATGAGGAACCTCTGTCATCATAAAACCCTTCTTTGGTGAGGGTGCCCAGGCTGCATGACGTGAATATTCATGTAGTGCATTACTACCCATGGTATGAATCAACTGAATTATCTTAGACCCATGCTCATGCACCATGGAAGTGAGTCTCTTGAGGTGAGGGATATGTCTCTCATCTACTACCTGCAGACCCCACGCGACCCCAGATGGGTGTAGAGCTATCTCTGACATTACAATCAAACCCACCCCACCTCGTGCTCTCTCCGCATGATAATAGGTAACCCTATCCCACCACCCTCTGCTTTCATCTTCAACATAGTTTGTTAAATGGGGAGGTGAATAAATTCTATTGCGAACACTCATCGATCCAATAGTTAATGGCGAAAATAAATATTTAAACTGCTCTCTCACGAACTATTCCTCCAAATATTCATTAGTAAGCAAACCTACGTATCATCATCAAGTTAACGAGGATGTTATAGTCAGAAACATGAGAAGGAAAATCCACTACTCTGATGCCGATAGGTCTTATAAGCTTATGAAGGGCAAAACATCATCATTTTAAAACACACAAGAACCTTACTTCACAGTTAGTAGTGAAAAAGCTTCATTAGAAAGAATATAAAAATAAAGGCAAGCTTCAAAATTTCTTTAACAGATTGCATACAGTGGAATTAAGAATACCCAGAGGGCAAGAACAATTTAATGCTTACGGGATAAAAAAAACCAGTAGAACTGTCAATGGAGATCCCTTTCTCTACTGGTAAAGCATATCGGACAAACTACTTATATACAGAAAGCAGAGATTGAACACCACATCTCTCACAGCAATTTTAAATTTATTTATATAGTTTAGGAAAAGGGGGTGTCCTGAAGTGTATGTTAGTATGTTGTATCATACAACTTCAGGACAAAACGCGGTGAAAAAAATCCTCCTGACTTAAAAAAGCCTAAGTGGTTATCTTCCTTTTTAACTACATCTAATTATTTCTATTAATCTTAGAAAGCCTATTCATTTCTTCATATCATCATATTTACTCTTTGTGGTTGTAGGAAAACCAGCGGCTTTCAGACCCACTTCGCACACCTCGTTATCTAAATCTGCACTTGGTGCACCACTGCATCCAATGCCTCCTATCACATCATCACCATCCATTACCGGCACACCACCTTTAATTGCACAAATACGAGCATCTGTGGTGTTAATTTGAAAAGCCATTTCGCCAGGTTCTAATACTGATTTTAATAATTCTGTGCGAAACTTAAAGGCCGCCGGTGTCCATGCCTTCTTGAAAGCAAGGTCAGGACCTACAAACATATTCCCATCCATCCTCTTTAGGGCAATTAAATGGCCCCCATCATCAACCACTGCTATACTGGCCTCACATTCTAACTTTTTGCAATGTTCCATTGCAGCGTCTATCATTTTTTCTGCTTCTTTTAAAGTTAACTTTCTCATAGCACACCTCCTTTGTTTGATTGATGTTTAAATACGTAGTCCTTTAATCACCTCCACCCCATACCTTGTTATCTTATTTATCCCGAATTTCGCAAGTGTACTTGAAAAAGCGTGAACAGTCTTGTCATTGCGAGCGAAAGCGAAGCAATCTCATGGTGAGGGGTTTGCTTCGTCGCTTTGCTCCTCGCAATGACATTTTTATATATTTGCGAAATTCGGGTTTATATAATCTCCAATCAAATTACCTATAAATAAGCTTCTACTCCACTGAGAATCTCATTGTGTGTAGCAGTCCTCTCTACTCCTCACCCAATAATGTTTCTACCACAAGGCGTGCAACCTTACCGCAATTCTTGCAGCAGGTCTCAAAGACTGGTGTTGCGGAGTACTTTACTGCATCTTCCACCGTTTTTATTTCCATTCCCGTTATTTCACGGCAGGTAAGCTGCCCTCCCAATGCTTCCCTACACTTTTCATAAAACGCCCCTGTATCATTCAGTGCCTTAAGTATCCTATCCATATCCCACTTATTGAAATCATCCCAGGATCTACCATACTTTTTTGAAGCTAATCCTAGAAATAGAGCTCCAGCAATCACTGCACCGCAAGTTTCCTGCTGCAAGCCTATTCCACCAGCCATGGTAAATGAGGCATTAAAGAGACCTTCATCCTTCATTCCCATAGCGTGCATCACGGCACGCATTACGGCTTGTGCTCACCCATGGTAAGTTTTTTCAAAATTATATGCCATTTCCTCTGCCACCTTAGCCAAAATCTCTTTGTTCTCTTTTAACATTTTCACCATCCTTTCAGAATTGTTTTTTTATCTAAACCACTTTTTAATCTCTCTGTTTTTACTCTTACCATCAACAACCAATATCCATCTTCAAGGAACGAAGAGGAGTACAATGAGACCCCACATAAATGATCACCTAAGGTAAAAAAATATTTTATTGTGGTCCACGTACTGGCCATACACTATAGTAGCAATCCTTGCCTACGAAACTTAATACCCCACTGTTTAAACTGATGTAAAACGCATGTTTAGCACTGCTTGCAGTTGTAGTAGATGACCAGTAGATATCAGATACTACATTAGTAAATGGGTGCTTATCAGGCAGAGCTGGATTGTACTTACCATAGTCTATGAGACTCTGAAGCTCCAATATATTCGGCATTCTCCAGTCTTTGTAATTTGCATAGGTTAAATTGTTACAGGCAGCTAAGGCAGCATCCCACTTTTTTTGTCCTGGGATTTGCTGTCCATTTTTGGTCCACATTAATCCGGTCATGTTGTCAGTTACTGTACCATCACCACTATCTTTAAAACGGGGAGTAGGCCACGCAACACCTTTTTTTAAAGCACCATCATCACCAGCGGCAGATGTAGTAACTTGCCCTGTCTTGCGTACTCCAATAATTGCCGCTCCTCCATAGACTATACTGCCCATAAAAAACAGGATAGCACTAATGGCTACTGCCTTTGAAATCTTTCTAAACCCTCTAACCATCTCAGTCACCTCCCTTCTTACTATAAGTCGAGTTGATTATTATGTTTGCCAAAGGCAAATAGTACTTTCATGATTAATGCCATTTCAATCAATATTAAAACCATTCTAACCCTTGCCTAGAATCATTTCTTACTTTCTATTGATAGGATTTTCTAGTGTTTTAAAAGCATAATGTTACATCAAAGGGAGCTGTTGTGCCGGCAGTCAGTACCTTTTCAATTTCATAGAAAGGAGGGGGACTGACATGCCGGCAATAGTCTTATTTTCCAAGTTCATAAAGTTATAATTTCTAAAAGGTGATCTAAATTCTTTAGTTGCTCTAAATGAGCTATCAAATCTATCATTTCATAAAAATTTTTTTCAGGAAGAATAATTTCAGATGCAAGACGTCTTACTACTTCTTTATCATGCTCCAAACTAAAATGATAATGTTCTGGTGTTATATTTAAATCCTTGGTAAATGTCTTCCCATCTTCATATAGTACGATTATCTCAGCACATGATGGCCTTTTACTATCATCTGCTTCAATTGTTGTTTTACTCACTAAATAATTGATTTGAGGACTATCAAATTGCTCCAATGTTTTGGTTTTAAATTCCCTATTAACCAGAGATGCTGCAACGCAAAAAGGTGTACTCATGAGGGTTTGTCCAATATTGGAGAAAGGTCCTTTGTAATCAATCCCTGGGTAAGTTGCCTCATAGGGGTTCATTTTTACCTTAATATGCTCAATTTTCTCTGGAATTAAATCAAACTCTTTCACCATCTCTAATGCAGTGGAAATGGGGGTTTGATTGAATGTACACACAGGATAGTATTTAAAATCTACATTGAATACTTCCAGCGGATCACCTAAATGATCAGTAATCTTAGAAAGATTTTCTCTCTTTCCCGTGAATGCATAGTAGAATCCTGACTTTCCTTCAAGAGCTGAAGGAGCTCCCTGAGCTCCCGCTTTCGCAATTAACGCAGCTAATATTCCAATTCGTGCCGCAACTCCATTTTGAAAATTCCATTCCATGCTTCCAGCAGAAAAAGATTCAGTGGTTCCAAAAGCAAAACCAGCAGCAAATCCTAAGGCATTGATAATGTGCTCTTCATTCAAACCAAGCAGTTTACCAGCAGTAACTGCATTACCAAACACGCCGTATATTGAGGTTGCTCGGAAGCCACGAGCTGTACTAAAAACAGTATGCTCTTTACCCAATTTCGCAGTGACTTCATAACCGGCAATCACTGAAGAAATGAGGTCTTTTCCAGATTTCTTTTCCTGCTCTGCGCAAGCTATACTCACAGGGATAACCATGGTGCCAATATGAGAGGTACCATGAGTTGAGCACTGAGCTCTGCTGTTACACAAAAGGGTATTGGCAAAGGCCGCTCCCAGAATGGAAACTCTTGAACCATCAATCCAGATAGTGGCTCCCCTTGAACCAACAGCCTCTTCACTTTTTATGAGCTCTATGGTCATTTGAGCTGGTTCTTTACCATAGGCTGCTAAGGCATTACTCAGATTCTGCAAGATAATAGCCTTAGCCTTTTCAATAGCATCCTTTGATAAATCGTTGTAAGATAATTGATACACATATTTTCCTATTGCTTGAACTAATGATTCGCTCATTTTATTTCCTAGATTAAAACTCATCTTTCTTAAGATTTTCAACCTTCTTTCTAAGCTGAACCTATACCAGCTTAATTACATAGTTGTATTACCTGCTCTCACTTAAGCAATAAGGGAAAAATATGATATTTATATAATTCATAGCGATAACATACTAAATAACCACTTCACACCAATCGATCACTTGGGAAATGTTGCGGTATCGCCATAAACTGTACAATGCTTTATTTTATTCCCTTTAAATTCAAATACATCACAAAAAGGCCAATCCACCACTCTACCATCTGGGTACTTAAGCCTCAATACACCATGAGGTACAACAAAGTTCTCTGCTACAACATAATGACAAACGTGTTGAAAGTCTTCAGGGAGCTGCGAAATGACCTCAGAAAGTGCTTTATTGATCTCCGCTTTACCTCTAGATGGTGGCATACTAGCAAACTGAAATGTTCCATTTTCTGCATAAAAATCTACCATCTTATAGATTTCTCTCGCTTCACCTGCCCTGAAATACTCCTCTATAATCTCTTTCAACATGATTATCCTCCCCCCTTCTATCACTAATACTATCTTGATATACCTTAAAAAATTTGTCTCACGACCATTCACAACACTTAAAATTTACCATAATCATTACGCCATTATTTATAAAGCATTGTGCCTGAATCAACACAAAGTGAAAATCCAGTTACATAATCAGATTCCTCCGAAGCAAGGTACACCGTTGCATTAGCAATCCCTTCAGGTCCCGGTAAACCAAGATGCATATCAGGTCCAAACATCTTCACTATATCTTCCTTCTTTGCCCCTATATAAACTCCCATTTTATCAAGCATAGGCGTATCAGTTGGTCCTGGGCAAATCGCATTGACATTGATCTTGTTCTTTGCAAACTCTAGGGCAAGTACCTTGGTGATACCAATAACCCCGAATTTCGCCGCAACATAGTGCAACTGACCTACATAGGGCCTAATACCGGCTGTGGATGAAATATTGATTATCTTACCTTTATTCTGTTTGACCATGTGAGGAATGGTGTACTTACACATCAGCC
>SMTZ1_10000705_pt1 | contig 33869 bp, 25 predicted proteins | sample DeeMarSWOR136_30_FD_25667 | JGI IMG/M metagenome (IMG submission 25667) | reverse complement strand
GGGATTAACAAATCTGCCTGCCAGCTCGTTAACGGCCCAGTCGGCATAGGAATCTGTAAGGGCGCTTTGAAAGGTTGAATTGTCATAAAAGGCGTCTTCCGTCCACGAGCCGTCAGGCTCCTCTACCTCAAAGAAACAGGGGTCTTTGTTGATATTTTCGACACCACCTTCCCAACCTCCATTTACATCACAATAAGTTACATTAACAGTAGACGAAGTATCCTTATATATTTCATCGACCATGTTATCCCAGAAGATGCAGTTAGTTAAAATCGCATCCGCATAATTCCAACTGAAAATTCCACCACCATAATACGCATAGTTTTCGGCAACCGCGCAGTTAGTAAGTGCAAGGCTGTTATTATTGTAGTTGGCTATCCCGCCGCCATAATTGTAAGCATGATTTCCGTTAAAGATGCAATTGTCTACTGCCACCGAGGAGTTATTATGGTTGTGCATGCCACCACCATAAATATTCGCATTATTACCTGTGAAAACTGAGTATGTAACTTCCAGTGTAGAGTTTATGTTATATACACCACCGCCATATTTGACAACGGAATTTCCTGTAAAAATGCAATTGGCAATTGCCACCGAAGGGCTATTTATGTTGTACATACCACCACCTTCACTGCTTGCCGCAGTGGCAGTATTGTCGGCGAAAACACAGTTTGTGACATTCAGTACAGATTGGTTGTTATATATGCCGCCGCCACACGTTTCGGCTGTATTGCCGGTGAAGATGCAGTTAGCTATAGCTATGTTCGGGTCAGATTCGTCATTGAAAACTGCTCCGCCGTCGAAAGCCGAATTATTGCTGAAAATGCAGTTGTTTATGTTAAGATCTGAAAAGTCATTATACAATCCTCCGCCCCGGTAGGATGCATTATCACTGAAGTTGCAGTATGTTACGTTAAGATTTGTGGAATCCTTGAAATAGATCCCGCCACCGCAACCATAACCGGTTCCGGTTTCGTTTTGGCTTATTACGCAATTCCTTACTGTGAGATTGTTGGAATTCTTACAATATATTCCACAGCCTTTAAAACCTGAATCAACGGCGTTTCCGGCTGTAATTGTAAAGCCATCGAGGACGGCGTTATTGACATCTTCACATTTTACGACGTTGTAGCTATTATCGTTGTGGTCATTTGGCGCTCCTATATCTCCGCTTAGATAAGTGAAGTTATTGGGATCATATAAATTACGTTCGCTGAGAGATTTTTCGTTGCCGGCAAATCCTCCGTAGAGAGCCACACCTTCAAATAATTCAAAGGAACTTGCACGTCCCGATCGTTCACTTGGTATGTAGTTCCCCTTAGCTACCCAGATTTGATTGCATTCGCAGTTTTGGAAGCTGAGAAAAGAATCTTCTAAATCTATGTAGGCATCAAGCCAGGATGTGCCGTTGTTAAAACCATTGGCATCCTTATTTACAAAGATTATATCTCCACCATAGCAACAGATTGTTGTCTCTTCAGTAGTAGACTTGTAGTATTGGTCACCTTCCATTTCACAAAGATTAATAATTTTTCGGCCGGGCTTGACGGTCTGTTTTACCTTAACGGTCAACTGAAGACAATTGGAATCAGCACCTGAAATATCATTAATGTCCCAGGTAACCGTATGCCAGGTGGAATTATAATCTCCGCAGGGTTCTGATGAAATATAATTTACATCATCAGGCAGATGGTCTGTGATTATTACGTTGGTATCGGCGAATCCGTTGGCGTCATAACAAATGCTATATACAAGATAATTCTCATCAATCTCATTCCACGGATAAGCACAATCGACATCATTAACGTTATCAACCTTGTTAACATCGAAAACAGGAGGCTTGTATGAGACATCACCCCGGACGATTATGTCTCTCAACTCATCGAAGTAAGGATCTTCATATTCACAGGGATCGGAAGGAAAGGTGGCGGTATTAAAAATCTTGATTTCATCATATTTATCGGTGATATATACCAACCCTGTCTGAATGTCTGTTGTAAGGCCTATGACATAAGCTCCAACGTTATATTCGTCGTATGTGGGATTATTTATATCCGATATATCGGTCCTAACGAGGTACGTGTGGTCACCGCTTGTTCCGCTCCACGAGCCTGTATAAAGATACTGCCTGTTTGGGTCGACAGCGATTCCGACCGCCCCGCGGCTCACATCAACACTGTCAATGTGATTCCAACTGTTGGTATCGTAGTAACGTACGATATTATTGCTGGCAGTATTCGTAACATAGAGACGATTTATTTTTTCATCAAGTGCAATTCCCATCATAGGCCCAGCATTTTCTAGCGTTTTATATGTGCTGCCTTCAAGTGTTAAAGTCTTGCTGTTAGAGTTCCAAAGATAGACATAGAGTTTATTGAAACCTCTTTGAACGACATAAAGCTTGTTTTTAGATCTGTCAAAAGCGATTCCTGCTAAATTACTGGCTCCCGGAACCGTTACCGGATTTTCTTCAGAAATCATGGTTTTGGCGTTTACCATTTCAATGATGTTTGAGCCTTCGAAGGTTACAAAGAGAGTTCCGGAATCAGGATCGAGGGCTAGGCCGACCGCACCTCCGTGGTCGGCTAAATTCTCTGCGGTTGCCTGTTCGATAATCTGGTCACCCTGAATATCATACGCCCTGACGGTGCTGGCCCAGTCGGTGATTACATAGACAGACCTGGCATACGCAGTATGACTAAGACAACAATGTAAAATGCAAATAATTAGAAGTGTCGAATGATTGATTTGCTTTAAAGTTAACATGGTTGGGACTCCCTTCCGTAAATTTTTTTATATTTATGTTTATATTATCCTTTGGATTTTAATATCAGTAAATAAAGCGAAACTATCTAATTCGCCTAAGGATTAGTACACCGGTGAAAAGTAGTATCAAGGAAGAAGGCTCCGGAATCAAGTTTATATGCGAGTATGTTTCCAACCCATTTAAATCAATGGTGAATGAAGTACCATCCGACCAGAAACCATAAACCTGTCCATGTCCATAAATACCTCCGTAATTAGTCTTAATGAGATCATAACCGAATACATTTACGACAGACTGGTCCAATGCAGATAGTGAGTCTGTGATGAGTCCACCATACAAATTAACCAAACCTGATTCCCCTGGACATACGTAGTCTACGATTCCACCATATACACTAACCGTACCTAAGTTACCTGTGGCAGTGAGCGAAGATACAAAGCCACCGTCAAAAATACTTGCGGTCGCGGAATCCCCAGCCCGGAGGCTATAGACATACCCACCAGATATATTTGCAGTGCTAAATTCAAGAGCGTCAAACGTATTCACATGTCCGCCGGTGACGTTTACAGTGCTTGCATCGTAGGTTCCTATGCCATCAACATCTCCGCCTAACATATCAACTATTGTGTCGTCATTGTATATGTAGACGTTGCTCCACTCTTCTCCGTCAAGTATCTGTCCGCTGGAGGTAAAGATTTTATCTATCGGCACGGCGTAAAGTTGTACTGCTGTAAAAGAGAGAATTACCGCCGCAAAAATTGCTGTAACTTTTCTGTTCATTTTTGGTCTCCTTTCCGCATTATTCCCCAAGGGAACTGATTATCAATTTTTATTTATTATATCATTAGTACAGCCAGGATGCCAGAAAAATCTTTATTATCTCGATTTTATTCGAGAACAGCTAAGTCCTTTCTATGGATAACATTATGAAATTTTCTTCGGATAGAATTGTCTTGGCGTTGACCATTTCAATAATATTTGAGCCTTCGTAGGTGACAAACAACATTTCGGAACCAGGGTCGAGGGCAAGGCCAACCGCCCCGCCGTGGTCGGCTAAATTCTTTGCGGTTGCCTGCTCTACAATCTGGTCACCCTGAATATCATACACCTTTAAAGTGCTGGCCCAGTCAGTGATTACATAGACAGACCTGGCATGTGTTATGCTGAACATGAAGGGGATGAAAATAATTAGGGATATGATACTTACGGCAAGTTTCTTTCCGAGCAGCATTTTGTTTTCTCCTTAAAACAATTTTTGAAATTTAAGCTTTAATAACGCTTTCTGAAGAAAAGTACCCCCAAGGCAAATAATAAGAACGACGTTGGTTCTGGAACTATATTTACGTGTGCGAAATGGTCCTTATGCCAAACTCCAAGTGCAAATGAATTGTTATTGCTATAATACTTACCCTCTATCCAGCTTTCTTCATAATCATCAACAGGATGGAACACTACATCATAAGCATAAAGGTTAACAAGGCTATTGTCATAAGCTCCGAAACAATCTATTGTGCCGTTGTGAATGTTTACAATAGAGTTCTCATTGGTAAAGAGCAAATCCATATCACCATTGTATATATTAGCTGTTGCATAATTCGTTAGTTCCAGCTTCCACATAGCACCGCCTAAAACATCCAAATGGGCATCATTAATTACCGCCACTTCACTATAATATGGGTAACTATCATCAAATATATTGTAACCAGTATCGAATACAAGGTCGGCACGACAAGTAGTAGCTGACAAGAGTAATATTAGGATTGTAATAGTCTTTGCTGGTGGCATTTTCACTTCTCTCCCGTTATTCTTTCGCGATTTCATAATATTCTCCTTCTAAGTTTTTGTAAAAACATTATACCAAAATTCAAGGCCTAATTCAAGCATTTTCCAGCTGTATTCACGGCTATTCCAGCCATGCAACGCCCTCAAAGCCAGCCAAAGAATCCAAGGTGTCTGTATATATAAGCCGTCACCGAATTAAAAATGTTGATTGCTTTTTCTTAAAAGATTATGAGGTAATAGAAAAAGCGGGGGAAGCCGGAGGAAATACAATTCGACAGGTTTTGGTCCTCGGTATATAATATTGTAGATGTGTGATGAGAAGAGCAGTAAAAGTTTGTTTAGCCGGTCTGAAGAGGCAAATTTGGACTCTGCAGCGCCCCTTGCGGTTCGTATGAGGCCGAAACAACTTGATGAGTTTGTGGGGCAGAGGCATTTTGTCGGGCCGGACAGGCTGCTGACAAGGATGCTGGAGGCCGACAGGCTCAGCAGTCTTATATTCTACGGCCCGCCCGGGGTGGGCAAGACCTCGCTGGCACAAGTGATAGCAAATTACACGAAGGCCAAATTCCATTACCTCAGCGCTCCGTCGGCCAGCGTGAAAGATATTCGTCAGATTATCGCCGTGGCCAGAGACAGGCTGGCTTCAAGCGGGAGGCGGACCGTTCTTTTTATAGATGAGATTCACCGTTTCAGCCGGGCCCAGCAGGATGTTTTGCTGGATGATGTCGAATCGGGGATTTTGATACTGATAGGGGCCACTACGGAAAATCCTTTTTTTTCGGTCAATTCACCATTGATTTCCCGCAGTACCGTGTTTCAATTTGAGCCTTTGAGTGAAGAGGATATTTTACAATTACTGAATGTCGCTATTACCGATTCCGAGCGAGGATTGGGTAAATTTGACATTAAGGCGGATGAAAAGGCGCTGAGGTTTCTGGCTGTTATGAGCGATGGCGATGCCCGGAGGGCGCTGACGGCTTTGGAGGTGGGAGTGTTGTCGCAGGCTGCGAGACAGGGGGAGAAAACAATTAAATTTAATCTGAAAATTGCAAAAGAGTCGATACAACAGAAGACCATCGACTACGATGGCACAGGTGATACGCACTATGATCTGGCAAGTGCCTTTCAGAAGAGCATGAGAGGCAGCGACCCTGATGCGACTGTTTACTGGCTTGCCCGGATGATAGCAGGGGGTGAGGATACGCGATTTATAGCGCGGCGGATAGCGGTATGTGCGGCCGAAGATGTAGGAAATGCCGATCCGATGGCGACGGTTTTGGCCGCCGCCGCGGTCCAGATATCGGAGTTTGTGGGGCTGCCTGAGGCCCAGTTGGCGCTGGCCCAGGCGGCCATATATGTTGCCTGCGCACCGAAATCGAATGCGGCGGCATCTGCTATATGGACGGCCGTGGGCGATGTTAAAAGTGAGCCCACGAAACCGGTGCCAAAACATTTAAAAGACAGTCATTATGCAGCAGCGAAGAAAATGGGCTTTGGAGCTGATTATAAGTATCCACACGGTTATAAGGATGGTTTTGTGGTCCAGGAGTACCTTCCGGGGACTTTGAAAGAGAAATATTACGTGCCGAAAGAGATTGGGCATGAAAAAAATATAAAGCGTTATTTACAAAAGCTGCAAACATTGATACAAAGTAGCAAAGATGCCAAGAAGGGCACTTGTAAAAAGGACAAGTAACATATGGACAAGGAGCGGTTGCGTGTGAGGTTGCAGAAGAGCCTACTTGAAATGAGCGAGGAAGAGAGGAGCGAAAAAAGCCTGAAAGCATGTAAGAACCTGGTTTCGACGCCGCAATTCCAAATGGCATCCACTATTATGATGTATTTATCGCTGCCGCATGAGGTTGATACAACAGAGGCGGTTCTTTATTCCTGGCAGCAGGGCAAGACAGTGGTGATGCCGAAGGTTTCATGGCAGCAAAGGCACATGATACCTGTTAAAATAAACTCGCTGGAGACGGGTTTTTCAACGGAGGCTTCCGGACTTCGTAATCCCATCACAGGTGTTCCAATGCCGATTGAAGAGATTGATTTAGTGGTGGCGCCGGCATTGGGTTTTGATAAGGAGGGCAACCGTCTTGGTCGTGGCGGTGCATTTTACGACAGATTTTTTGCACACAAGCAGCTTACCGCAACAAGATGCGGTTTTGCCTTTTCGGAGCAGCTCGTGGATTCTGTACCGGTTGAAGAGCGTGATGAGCCGGTGGATTTTTTGGTGACAGACAAGGAAGTATTATATTTTAAGCCCGATGGTCAGCATCGGGAGTAGGGAGACAAAAGTGGCACGTTATCCATCTTACTCGTTCGGTCGGCGAAAAAGCCGAAGATTAATATATGGTATTTCAGCTTTGCTTATTATCGCCGGGATTATTAGTTTTATTTATGGCCGTCCTTTCGGCAAGAACAAAGAGACAAATCCCGCAGGCATAGGCAATATCAAGGTGGAGAAAAATACGACACCTCCAACGATGTTAGCTCCGAAGCCGGTATCCGAGGATGTTCCAATGCCCAAGCGCATTATAGAACCGAATGAACCCAAGGTAACTCCCGTACCCACGACCGAGGCCAATCCCAAGGTGGCCGAGATCATTAATAAGACTATGGAGTTGGTCAAAATATCACCGGAAAAGATTATAGAAGCCCGCGATATACTTAATGATGCATTGTTGCTACCTATGAATAATGTGCAGCGGGCATTGCTTAAAAAGAGGCTGTCTGAGCTTGCCGACAAATGGTTGTTTAGCAGGACCGTTTATCCCCAGGACCAGCTTTGCAGTAATTATCAGGTCAGAGCAGGCGAATTACTTCAGCAGATCGCCGGGGAGAATAAGATCCCGTGGGAATTTCTTCAGGAGATCAATGGCATCAGTCGACCGGAGCTGCTGAAGTCCGGAGCGAGGATAAAAGTTATTCACGGGCCGTTCCACGCCAAGGTGTCTCGTTCGACTTTCACGATGGACGTGTATCTTCAACGTACTTTTGTTCGAAGTTTTCCTGTGGGTCTTGGTCAGGATGGCAAAGAAACGCCTACAGGACTTTGGAGTGTTAAGGAGGGTGGTAAGCTGATAAAGCCGCCGTGGTCTGATCCAGAGACGGGAAAGATTCTTAACCACGGCGACCAGGGCTATGCATTAGGCTCAAGGTGGATAGCCCTGGACGGTCTCAAGGGAGAAGCCAAAGGCAGGACCGGTTTTGGTATTCACGGCACCATAGAGCCGGAAACAATAGGCACCAAAAGTTCAAAAGGGTGTATCCGCCTGCATAATGGTGATGTGATAAAGGTTTATAATTTATTGTCTCCGGTTCATTCTCTGGTCAGGGTTGAAGACTAAGATAAGAGAATTTTTACTTTATCGAGTACCGGAAGACGATGGTGTGGCATTTATTCATACTTAGTCGGTCTATGCCGGTTCTTTTTTTGCTTTTTTCCTTGCTGTGAACAGTTCTGCTTTGCCTTCGACAATCTCACGGGTGATTACGTATTTTGCATCCCTCCCCTCTTCCGGCAGTTGATACATCAAATCGACCATTAGCTCCTCAGTAATTGCCCGGAGTGCCCTGGCTCCCGTGTCGCGCTTTAGTGCTTTCTTTGCCAGAGCGTGCAGGGCATCATCCGTGAATTGGAGATCGGCGCCTTCCATCTCGAAGAATTTTTGATATTGTTTTTGCAGCGCGTTTTTGGGCTTGGTCAGTATGTCTATAAGCGCATTTTCATCGAGGGCAGAGAGGGTGGTGATAACGGGCAGTCTTCCGACCATTTCAGGAATCATTCCATACTCAATGATATCTTCGGGTATGACCTGACCTATTATGTCACTGTACTCGGTTTTTTCGTCTGTTCGGCCTGCCAGTTCCGAGTCGAAACCGATCATTTTTTTGCCGAGTCGTTTTTTGACAATGTTGTCCAGACCTATGAAGGTGCCACCACAGATGAAAAGTATCTGTGAGGTGTCGATTTGTATGTAGGATTGTTCCGGGTGCTTTCTTCCACCCTGGGGAGGGATATTTGCAATGGTCCCTTCGAGCATCTTCAACAGTGCCTGCTGGACTCCTTCGCCGGAGACGTCACGAGTAATCGAGACGTTGTGGGATGTTTTGCCGACCTTATCAATTTCATCGATATAGACGATTCCCCGCTGTGCGGCTTCTATGTCGTAGTCGGCATTTTGTAATAGTCGCAGGAGGAAATTTTCGACATCTTCGCCGACATATCCGGCCTCGGTGACGGTGGTTGCATCGCATATTGCGAATGGAACCTGCAGTTTGCGGGCGAGAGTACGGGCGAGCAGTGTTTTGCCGGAACCGGTCGGGCCGATTAAGAGAACATTGGATTTATCTATTTCAACATCGCTGTCGTCACTGTCGGTGTGTAAGAGGCGTTTGTAGTGATTATGTACTGCAACGGAGAGATATTTTTTTGCGTGTTCCTGACTGATTACGTACTGGTCGAGAAATTCTTTTATTTCTTTGGGCCTTGGAATTTCTTTGAGCGGGATTGTCTGTCTGCTTAAGTGTTTCCGGTCCTGCCGGATGATGTTGTGGCACAGTTCGACACATTCCGGACAGATAAAAACGTTGTTTGGGCCTTCAATGAAAGGTTCAGTCTGACTTCCCGCCCGGCCACAAAAGCTGCAGATGGCCTTGGTTTTTTTATTGTTCGAGCGCTTGGCCATTATTCTATTCCTATCCAAAGTTCATACGGTTATTTATATCGTACACATTATAGTCCATCATAATTATTTATGCAACCTTATTTACTGTTCGCGAGACCATATTTCTGAATGGACTATGATTACAAGGGGGGATGGGAGAAGGAATTCTGCGATTTTTTCGGGCGTTATGTCCTGGTGGGTGGTGACTGCACGGTCCCCGGTCATATCGGTTGCGGAATGCCGTATTATTTGGTGAAATAAAAGGCTTGCAGATTTCGTCAGTAGGGTATATATTTACCATCTGTCTATTTTTGAAAGGGTTTATAAATGAAGTATGACGTGGCTGATTTGTCATTGGCACCGGAGGGGAAGAAGCGGATTTTATGGGCTGATCATGATATGCCGGCCCTGGCGGCGATTCGCAGACGGTTTGTAAAAAGCAAGCCGTTAAAGGGTAGAAACGTTTCGGCTTGTTTACATATAACCGCTGAGACTGCTAATCTTGCAAGGACACTGAAAGCCGGTGGTGCAAATGTTGCTCTCTGCGCATCCAATCCGCTAAGTACTCAGGACGACGCTGCTGCATCGCTGGTGAAGGATTTTAAGATACCGGTTTTTGCCATCTGCGGGGAAAACCGTGCGACCTATTACAAGCACATCAATGCAGCCATCGACCATAAGCCGGTTATTACGTTCGATGATGGTGCTGATTTGGTGAATGAGCTGCATACCCGCAGGAAGAAAGAGGCGCACCGTATTATTGCAAGTATGGAGGAGACTACTACGGGCGTTATTCGTCTGCGAGCGATGGCAAATGAAGGCAAGTTGAAGTTTCCGGTTATTGCGGTAAACGATGCGGCGACCAAGCACCTTTTCGACAATCGCTATGGCACTGGGCAATCCACAGTTGACGGCATTATTCGAGCGACCGATTTTCTGATGGCCGGAAAGAAAGTTATTGTGGCTGGGTACGGCTGGTGCGGGCGAGGCTTCGCCATGCGAGCAAGAGGGATGGGAGCGATTGTTATTGTCACGGAAATTGACGCCATCAAGGCGCTTGAGGCGGCTATGGATGGCTTTCAGGTTATGCCGATGGCGCAGGCGGCAAAAGTCGGCGAGTTGTTCGTGACGCTTACAGGTAATAAAAACGTTATACGGGCTGAGCATTTTCGTGTGATGAAAGACAGAGCGGTTGTTGCAAACAGCGGACATTTCAATGTTGAGCTGGACATACCGGCTCTGAAAAAACTCAGTAAGAAAGTCAATCGTAGTGTACGCAATCATGTCGATGAATATGTTCTGAAGAACAATAAGCGAATTTATCTCCTTGCCGAAGGGCGGTTGATTAACCTTGCAGCGGCCGAGGGCCATCCTGCAAGTGTGATGGATATGAGCTTTGCAACGCAGGCGTTGGAGGCTGAATATGTGATGAAAAAACGGGGCAAACTTGCCGTTGCAGTCCACGATGTTCCCATTGAGGTAGAGCGGCGAGTAAGCAAGCTTAAGCTGAAGTCGATGTCTATTGGGATAGACAAACTTACGGCCGAACAAGTAGAATATCTTGCCAGCAGCGGTGAAGGAACATAGCTCGTTACTCGATACTCACAGGACGAAACCAAGAGTAGAGTCTCAAAGGCAGGCTTATGGATAATGAGCAGATGGATAAGGGGCCCAAGTTGGCCTCGAAGTCTTTTATGACTTTTGGGCCTACCCTGCACTACAGCCATGAAAATGTTTTGAAGTGCTGGCTGCTTGCCATTGTGGCCTTTAGTTTAAGCTGTCTTTTCTGGTCGAAGATGCTGGCCGGGTCATTCTGGGTGTTCGATTTCAACACAGTCGGTTCTCCGGAATTTTGGAGTTTGGGCAAGCCTGTTATAACCGGCGCCGACAGAGGAGTGAGCATATTCGAATATCCCTGGCAGATTCTTGTATTAGGTCTGCTCATGGGTATTCTCGCGGTTGTACCGGTATTGATATCACAGCTTATGAGTTTTAGCTACAGTTTGCCTTTTATTTTAGTGGTGTTTTTTTTGGCCGATTTGCCGGGTTTTGCAGTTTCTCTGTTAGTAAGTTGTATTGCGGCAGCATGTCGTCCTCTTCGTTTTCGCTCGCGTATTATCGCGGTCGCGTTATGTACGGCGCCCCAGCTTATTTACTGGGGCATCTTCGGTGGTGCCTGGGATTTGGAACCTATAAAATTGGGATTTTCTTTCGCGCCCTGGATTTGTGCCTGGCTAATTGGTTTGTCGATAGCAGGATTGGTTCTGGGTATAGGTCATTATACACGTTATCGGCCGGGTCTGGTCTGGATATTTACCACTGTGTTTCTTTTGTTGGCTATAGTTACTTTTGAGATAAGGATAGGCTTTGACGAATTGGACTATCAACTTTACGTAGCCAAGAATAATCCGGAGGAGGCGGTTGAATTTCATGAGCACAGCATAACAAAAGCGTTGGATGAGACGCTTACAGATCCTGATGTTAAAAAGTATCTGGCGAGTTTCTTTTACTCGACTGACGCGATACAACGGCGAGCAGAACTGAAAGAAGAAATCCAGAAACAGCTTAGTTATGACCGCTGGCCGAGCTGGTTCATAGTACCTGAAGAGTTGGATTTTCCGGCGAAGAAACTAAAGCTTATCGGGGAGTTCGACTCATTTATATCGCGGCGATCCCAAAGCCATCGAATGCCTATAGCGCTTTACTACAAAGCGCTTCTGAGTGAATACAGGCCGGATTACGGTATCCTTGGCCCAAAAGAAATCCTGCGTTTTTATAATGATTATCCGCATCGCGATTCTCTGCCGATATGGCATCGTCTTTACGAGCAATTTCCTGAAAGTAGTGAGTCGCTCGAAGCTCGATTGCGGATCGCAAGAGACTGGGCCGGTCGGGGTGAGTTTAAGCAGGCGGAGAAACTTCTTTTAGAGGCTAAAAGTAAGCTTGGTGAGCGGTTGAAGTTATTGGAACAAGAGCAAACACAAAGTGAGACATTGTTCAGCCCCTTCCGTCCACTGGCTGATTCGGCAATGACGGCATTTAAAATGACAGAGCTGCAAAGAAAAGTGAACGAATTGCTTAAACTTATAGGTTCGGAAAATCGATCCAAAGAGCCTCAGACAGAGGAACGTCTGGCGAGATTTGTTATGTTGAATCCTCACAGCCAGGTGTATTCCGGGCACCTTGAGGGAATGCTTAAACAGACGGGCGAGAAGGATCCTCTTCGTGACAATATCCTGTTGGCTAAAGCAAAACTTGTTGCCGATGAGCAACTGCGAGCCGAACAATTAACCCAACTGCACAGGGATTTCCAGAACACCGATGGTGGTATGGAGGCATTATACGAGCTGGGGCTTTTGAAGAGACGTCAATGGAGCCAACAGGATAGTTCGAATTTGGAACAGAAGAAGAAGTATTTAAGTGAAGCAAGAGCAACTTTGACAAGCTTTATTAGTTTATATCCCCAGAGCTTTTACGCAGAGCAGGTCCAGAAGATTTTGGATGACTTGCCAACTGTTGAATAAGCGGTGAGTATTTGGGGGGATTTGAGTTGACTTTTCCGCAAATCATGTTAAAATAATTGTTGACATTTACATGTTTTTTATGCTTTTAATGCGTTTTATTGCAAATGATTAGCTAAACTGAAGAGGTGGGAACTTCTGACATGGCAATTTCTTCAGGTTCGAATGCGCCCAGGATTCTACTCATAGGTGATGTTAGCCGGGCATTTTTAGATGCTGAGACTGTCAGTGAATCGGGCTGTAAGATTTACGGGAATGTAGCTGACGGAGTTGAGGCTGCAGCGAAAAACGGCTTTGCGGCGATCGTAGTTGTAATGTCCGGCTTGTCCACTAAGTTAAGTTTCACCTTGAAAGCACTGAGAGAGGTTAATGTGGATTCGAAAATTATTCTTTTGGCGCAGATGTGGGAAGAGCCGATAGCGATTCAACTCGTAAGTGCTTCTTCTGATGGTGTAAAAGCGGCGGATGATTATTTGATTTGTCCAATCGGGATGAGTCGGCTTTACGATTTCATTATGCCCCCTCCGGTCAAACGGGCAGATGGTACTGCAGCAAAAACTGTTGTTGACGCAACCATAGAAAGGAAGATCAGATACCTTGAGAAGCTGGCGACAGAGGATGATTTGACGGGACTGAAAAACAGGAGATATATACGGGAATTTACAAGGCAGATTATAGAGCATGCCGAGAAGGAGAATAGGCGGATTACCCTTCTTGTTTTTGATATCGATAACTTGAAACAGTACAATGATATTTACGGTCATTCGGCGGGGGACGAGATTCTAAGGCAGGTTGCTGTTTTGATGCGGCGTTGCTGCCGCAGCCACGATGTCGTCGGCAGGATTGGCGGTGATGAGTTTGCGGTTGTTTTCTGGGATGAGCCACAGGCTATGGCTGAAGTACCGGCCGATGACAGGGAGAGGCGCTCGGCAATGGCGGAACACCCTAAAGAGGTAGTATCTATAGCGAGGCGATTCCAAAAAGAATTGGGAAAGGCTGAATTTCATTCATTGGGACCGGCAGGCAAAGGAGTGCTTACAATAAGCGGCGGCCTGGCGAGCCTTGGGGATGGTTGTTCAACGGTTCAGGAACTTTTTGAGCAGGCAGACAAGGCACTGCTTGTTGCAAAACGCAGCGGTAAAAACAGAATCTATATTATAGGCAGGCCTGAGGGCAACATCGAAGATGTGAAATAGCTCAAAAAATTTTTAACACAAGCTTGCTGATTGGTATTTTCTGTGTCCGGTTTTAGAACAGCTTTTTCAGGGCATATTTGCCGTTTTTATAATTGTTATTTTTGCTTTTAGCTTTTAATTTTTCCAGCCTTACACGTGAAATCCTTGCCAAAGTACCTGCTTTTTTGTTACAATCATTTGTAGTTAAGGCGGGCAGGTATGTTGGAAAGAAACGTGTTTATTTTACATATAAAGCTCATATCTATTTTGTACGAATATTTCCTTAAGTTTGAGAGTTCGTTCATATCTTATTAAACACACTTTTGAAAGGAGTTAAAGATGAAAACCGGAAAGAAACTCAAATTGTGGATGGTGGTGTGTGTGTTTTTGCTTGTGGTGGGGCGCACATGTTTTGCTGGACAAATCATTTACGTCGATGCCGATTCCCCAGGTTATTATGGCTCCAGTTGGGCGGATGCTTGTCACAACCTTCAGGACGCTTTTTACTTTGCCCAATACGGCTACGGGGACGAGATAAGGGTAGCACAGGGTGTTTACAAACCTGCCGACCCCGGTGGAGACCGTGGGGCATCGTTTGAGCTTATCACGGGTGTGACGGTTAAGGGCGGCTATGCCGGCTACGGTGAGCCGGACCCCGATGCCCGCGATATTGAGAAATACGAGACTATACTGAGCGGCGACCTGTGGGGAAATGATGTCGAGGTTGCGCATCCTGCCGATTTACTCGATGAGCCTTCGCGGGCTGACAACAGTTACAATGTGGTAACTGTCGGCTACGGCTACAGTGGGGGGCCGCCCGTCTTAGACGGCTTTACCATCACCGGCGGCAACGCCAATGGCGGGTATTTCCCAAACAGCTCCGGCGGTGGCATAGTGATGGATGGATATGACGTGGGTGTCATAATAACCGACTGCATATTCTTCAACAATAGCGCGGCCGGCGGTCCATGGCCGGCCACCGGTGGAACGGGCGCCGGTGGGGCAATAGCCCTCGATAACAGCCGGGGTATATTTACACGCTGCTGGTTTATCCGCAATGCGGCCGAAGGGGACGGCGGGGCCGTATGTATGGACGGCTGCGGGACGTGCCAGGCCTCGTATGCCGAATTTAAAGACTGTAGATTCATTAACAACTACACTGGCGGGGACGGCGGCGCACTGTATAATTCCTGGCCTACTCTGGCCAATTTTCTCAACTGCATCGTCGCCGGTAACGTTGCGGAAGGTTCCGGCGGCGGATTATATCATCGCGGCGACTGGGCCTTTTTGGTAAACTGCACCTTTAGCGGAAACCGGGCCTCCAATGGCGGCGGGATTTACAATCAGGCCTCGCACAGCGGCTTCTGGCCGACACTGACTAACTGCATCCTCTGGGGCAATGTACCTGAGCAAATAAGCACCAAAGCAGCTAATGCAGTTAATATAACCTACAGCGACATCGAAGGAGGCTGGTCCGGGTCCGGCAACATCGACACAAACCCGTGTTTTGTTTCACCCGGCTATTGGGATGCCAATGGAATGTGGATTGACGGCGACTATTACCTGCTGCCCGGTTCAGCTTGCATCGATGCCGGCGACCCCAATTACGTAGCCGAACCCAGTGCCGGAAAGATTCCGACCGGTTATTATTTCTATCTTGACCCGGCTTACATAGCTACATCGAGCGAGTTTGATTTAGACGGTGAGCCGCGGGTAATCGGCGGGCGAGTCGATATGGGGGCTTTCGAGTGCAGGCCCACCATAGTGGCCGAGGCAAAGATTACTCCCCATAACATAAATCTGACGGGCAAAGGTAGATGGATTACGTGCTATATCCGGCTTCCCGAAGGTTACGATGTTGCCGATATTCAGCCGGGCAGCATTCGCCTTGAGGACGCGATTCGACCTCTATGGATGTGGTTTGACGAGGCAAAGCAGGTTACGATGGTCAAGTTCAAACGCTGCGACGTTCAGCAGGTGCTTGAGCCGGATGATGTTGAGCTGACCATAAGCGGCGAACTTGAGGACGGAACCTTATTTGAAGCGACCATTACTGTTAACGTAGTAGGTAAGGGCAAGAAAGATTAGTACGGCCTGCTTGATGCAGTATTAGTTGGGCTAGCCGCATTTTCCCATACCCGTAAGGGATGGGGCAATTTACCATCGGTGAATTCTGCGAAAGCACCGAGGAGGGCCTTTTGCGGTGCTATTTCGTGAGAATAGTCGCCAAAGAAGGCTGCCGGGGGAAATCAGAGGATTAATCATTGACTAAGTCTATGGAGAGAGTACAATGTGATGTGATTAGGGGGGCATTTTTGAAGTGTAATTAAATCGAAAGGGTGGTAAATATGACTAACAAGCTTAAAAAGGTATCCCTTGCAGCGGGAGCTGTGGCCGCGATTAAATCCGGTACCGCGCAGGGACAGGCGGTGGATGATTTGATAGCCAAGCTCAAAGACAAGAATGATAATGTGCGGGCCGAAGCGCTGGGCGGCGCAGCTAAGATCGGTGCTGCTGCAGTCAATCCCCTGGCTGAAGTGATTGCAGATAAGGATGTCGAAGTTAGCCGGGCGGGAAAGCGTGCCTTGTGGAAGATTGTTCGCCATGTAGGCAAGCCCGGCGCCGATAATGAGAAAAAGGCGGTCGTAACCAGATTAGAAGAGCTATTAGGCAATGAGCAGGTGGTTTCGGTCCGGCGTGAGGCGCTCTGGATGCTTTCCGAGATATGCGGACGTGGGTCCGTCGATACGATTGCCGGTTTGTTACTAAATGAGGAACTGCGGGAGGACGCTCGTATGGTACTGGAGCGTATTCCCGGCAGAAAGTCCCTTGATGCGCTCAAGGAAGGATTGAAAGCCGCACCCGACGATTTCAAGCTCAACATGGCTCAGTCACTGCGAAAGAGGGGCGTAAGGATTCGCGGACTTGACTGCGTAAAGCTGGTGCCTACAAAGCAGACGAAAGTTGAGCCGTTGTAGTGAGATCACGCAGTAGAAAACAGTTTCAAGGCTTTTGTTTAGCACATTATTAATAACCTGGCATTTAAGAAGAAAGGTGATAAAAAGATGAAACAAACGAATCAACTCAACAGGCGTGAATTCTTAGCCGGTGCCGCTGCGGGCGCGGCGGCGGTGAGTTTTCCATATTTGATTCCGTCCGGAGCACTGGCATCTCGGGGCAAAGGCGGGGCGAATGAGCGTTTAACAATGGCACATATTGGTGTCGGCGGGATGGGGGGATATCACCTGCGTGATATGGTAGGAAGGCGGGACAAAGGGGAGGTAAATATTGCGGCGGTCTGCGATGCGGATGAGAACCGACTGGCCAGCGCTGTGAAAACTGCTGGTAAGGGCATAGTGCCCTACCGTGATTATCGTTATATCCTTGAACGCAAAGACATCGACGCGGTTGTTATTGCAACGCCGGACCACTGGCACGCGGTACAAATGGTTCACGCGGCCGAATGCGGCAAGCATGTTTATGTGGAGAAGCCTGCCTGCTGCACTATCGAGGAAGGCAAGGCGATGGTTGCAGCGGCCAAAGAGAACAAGGTATCGGTCCAGGTCGGCTCTCAGGGACGTTCCCAGCCGGAGGCTTACTCGGCACACGCCTACATTGCAAACGGTATGCTGGGGACCATCAGTAAGGTAACATGCTGGCACTATGCGAGTCCTGTAGATAATAATCCCGTGCCGGACAGTGACCCGCCGCCGGAGCTCGATTGGGACCTGTGGCTGGGGCCTATGCGGTGGCGGCCATATAACCAGAGATATTGTCATGGCGTATTCCGGTGGATAATGGAATCAGGCGGCGGACAAATCCGAGACCGCGGCGCCCATGTGATGAGCAACGCCATTTACTTTATGGACGCTGATGATACAGGCCCGGTTACCGTCGAGGCTACGGGGATCCTTCCGACCAAGGGCTTATGGGACACGGCCATCAATATGAAGGTGGTCTATACTTTCAAGAATCCCGACTGGCAGCTCATCTGGGAACAGCCGGGCGAGAAGATTCCCTACTTCGACCAGGAAAAGAGGAAACGGCTGGGAATCCGCGACGGGTATGGCGCCGTTTACCACGGCGACAAGGACAAACTGGTCGTCTGGGTCGGCGATGGTCAGGTTTTCACCGAGCTAAAGGCGGTGAACTACAAGATACCGGCCGGCGGTAAACAGGTCTATAAGAGCCCCGGCCATAAGGAAGATTGGTTTGAGGGTATCAAGACGGGTAAGAAGACCATTATGAACATCGAGGCTGCCGTGGCCACGGCCAACCTGTGCAACCTTGGTAATGTGTCGTTGATTCTAAGCAGGAAGCTCAACTGGGATCCCGTAAAACAGGAGATAATCGGTGACGAGCAGGCCCGAAGGATGATGGGCCGACCACAGCGCCACCCGTATCACCTGTAGTAGTTGTCGGTGTATCTTCGGCGTAGATAAAACAGTAGTACAACTCACCTGTTGTTTAGGCGGTAATTGTACATTTTGTATCCGACCTCGCGGCAGGCCTTTATGGTTTCGGGGTAAGGTTTGTCGCAGATATCGATGAAGCCAATCTGGTAGTTTTCGCCGTCGCCTCGGCCGGTCGTGGCCTGGTCCTTGTATTGGAACCAGTGTGTGCCGACAATGTAAGGATTGCGGAGCGCCCCCTGTACATAGCTTTTGTATCTGTCCGCGCGGTCCTGCTGGTTGGCGGTTTTTCTTAGCCCCGTGTGGAACATGCCGCGGTCCAGCGCACCGAAGTGGAATTCTCCTATGATTACCGGCATGTCGATATCGTCCGGCAGGCGGTGATTTTCTACGCTGTAACTATAGCGGTTGTAACTGACGATATCGCAGAATTTTATTGCTGCGCGGGCGGCAAGGTCGTTGACCCATGCGAAGCGGCAGCCCATATATAGCTGGTTCGGGGCGATTTTTTTGACCTCCTCGCGGATTATCTTAAAATATGTCTCGGCGATTTTGGTGTAGAAAGCGGTTAAATCATCGCGGGCCTTCTTTTTGTCCGGTGCCTGGGTGGATTGCAGCAGGGCGTCCCATGTTTTGTGGTTTGTGCCCCAGACCTTGTTCAGCTTGTCTATCGATTTGTACTTGGTCTTTAGGTCTTCGATGAAGACCTTCTTTGCAGGCTGGTCGGGCGGCGAGGCGAGAGCGGCTACGGCGAGAGATGTATCATCTCCCCATGAAAGCTCGTTATGTACGAAGTAGCCGACGCACCATGGGTCGCCGGCCGATGCATCCTTTTCCCTTTCCAATCTTCTACGCAGGGATTGGCGAAAGCTCGGGTCGAAGACGTCATAGAACTTTCCCCAGTAACCCTGCGAGCCTTCTATGTTTCGTGCACTGTAGCTGATTGTTGCCACGTAAGGTGTTTTACGCATCAGGTAGATTTTTGAATCCGACCAGTTTGCTATGGTGTTGAGGCCCCAGCTTTTCAGTCGGCGGTGGGTAATATCGGCGAATTTCTGCTCCCAGTCCGGGCCGTACTTGCGGAGTAAGTTGGCCTGGCTGAAGTCAAAAGTTCTATACGGTGAATGGTCTTTGTAGTAGCCGTGCGGCGCCCAGCCTCCTCTACCGTAGAATGCTGAAAAAAGTGAGTCGTCCTTGGGAAGGTTGCGATAGTAGTGTTCTCGGTCTGAGATGGGCGTGGCGTTAGTACTGCGGACGCAGTCGATTCCATGCGACCAGAAAAGTCGCCCATCCGGATCGACCAGCCACCATTTATTTTTGTACTTTTGCACACGGAAGAAGCCGGTGGCTTTGAGTTTCGGTCCCGCGGTCCAACCGTTGTATTTATTGCGGTCGGTCGGGCCGGGATTGGCGGCAAGGCCCTTTTCCTCGACCTTGCCGTGGGCGATTAGCTCTTCAAGGGAGTGTGTTTTGCCGGGCCAGTCCTTGTGGATGAACTGGCCGAATTCGTCAATAAAGGGAAAGAAGGTCTTTGTGTCCATCGTTATGACACGGCCACCGGCACGGACGTTGTCAATTTCGAAGACATGCCTGGTATCGGGCTTTGTTACGAACACAAGCAACTGGTTGACATTTGAGGCATCGAGCTTGCCTTGTTGAGCAGGTGCCCGGCGCATACCAATTAATTCAACCGGTTCGGTGAGCTGATATGCAGCAGGATAGAGACGGACCGTCAGAGTTTCAGATGAATTCGGATTGAGAGTTAGACTATCGGTTACGCAGTTGTTTCTGCCATCGGCACCGGGATTGTCCACCCGGCAAAAAACAGTGACTGGTTTTGTGTCGATGTTTTTGATGTCGATGGTAATATATTCATATTTTGATAGGTCCCACCTGCCTTCCGGTGCTTTAAGTGTGATTCCGGGCCAATTCTGTTTGGTGCCTGTTTCAATACGAAGCGTGCCATCCTGCGAAAGGTTTACTTTTGCATCACTAGCTGTGACTTTGCTGATGTCAAAGTCCTTGTTGAAGCTAAAGAGTGTGAGTGGAGCTTGCTCTTCAGCCCATAAGGAAAGTGTCGCTACAAATAAAATCAATGTAATAAATGACACGATAGATTTGGTCTTATTCATTATCTTCTCCCTGTATTACTTTGATAAGTGGTTCGGCTCGACCGATTTCACCGAAGTTCTCGTCAAGATGTACCACATGGTTTGATATTTCGGCGCCATTTGAAGAACGCCCCGGCCATTCTGATAGGAGACGGCTACTTTGTGCTTTATTAGTCCATCCGGGCCAAGGGCCTTACATGTCCATTGTCCCTTCGGTAGAACTAATGTCCCTTCGACCGTTTCGATTTGGACAGGTGGGCCGCCCCAGTTTCGGCCGACAGTCTGTCGGTCCTCGGAAAATTTCATGCCGGTATTTTCACAGCGTCCACAGGCGGTAACCAGAATTTTTCGACATTGATTTAGCGGTGCGTGGTGCAGCGGTGTTAGCATCATTGCAGCAAATTCCGGCTTTGTAACAGAAAGCTGACCGTTGGTTACTTTCTCGAACCTTTCAGCATGGCCGGTATAAACCCGTGCGCCCTGACTGTGTGCCGAATACATGCCCTTACCATTTTCAACGGACCAGTCGAGTTTCGATGTCTCACTAATTCCTCCCTGTCCCCCTTGGCCGACGATTGCTGATACTACCTGTTTTTTAAGTAACTCCTGCCAGGTGATTTTTGCATTTTCAGCAAGGAGACCGAACATATTGCGGTCATGCTTGAGGTGCAGCTTCGCGAGGTCTGCAACGATATCCGGAGACTTAGTTAATGAAATACACGAAAGTTCATTTAATTTGGCAATACCAATATTTGGGGGAGCAATCCCAGGTCCGGCATCACGGAAGATGACTGCACCGGCGCGCATGAAGCCCCACTTGGCGGGATTGGTGTCGATATCGAAATAACTGTTTAAATGTTCCCGATACCAGTCATCTGAACTGTGGCTATATGTATACAACCAGACGCCATCCCAATCCTGTGCTGCCGCGAAGGATGCTATCATAGGCACACACTCGGCCTGTGAGTCGAGAGGAGCGGGGTGGTTGTATTCGCTGACGGTAAAGGGCTTGCCGTGCAGACGTTCGGCTGCCAGTCGGAAAAGAGTAGCCTCGGCGGGGTAGTCGGTCATTGGTTTCTGGTCGATGAGCCAGTTGCCGCTATCCCACGGCCTGCCGGGAAATCGTGGGTGCTGCCAGTATGCATGGGCGTCTATGAAGTCCATATCGCTCTGGGCGTACAGTCCCAATGGTCCGAAGACAATCGTACCGGTTACCATGGCTTTGCAGCCCAGGTCATTTTTGATAAAGTTTCGCATTCCATCGAAGTAGGTCTTTTCCGTCTCAGCCAGAAATCGCATCCGGTCAAGTGTTCGGGTGGGTGTTTTGCTTTCGACGTAAAGTGCGACGGTGCCGGCTTTGATTGATTCGCTTTTATGCAGCCCAACCCGTCCGCCGGTCCTAAATTCAACATTTGAAATGTATAACGGAATGTTGTTTGTGCCGAATGAAAAGCTGATGCGGGCGTTGTCATCATCGTCCTTTGCGACAAAACCGTAGCGAAAACTTTGCCATTCGTTTTTCAACTCCACCTGTCTTGAAAGCCCGAGGTTGCTCCAGGGGCTATGGGCCTGGGAGACGCCACAGCTTATACGGCGCAGTTTATCAGCGGCCACGTCAAAAGTAACTGTATAGTACTTACCCGATTTGACAGCGAGTCCTCCATGGTTGAACTGTAGGTGCCATTCGGTGTCATCGGCTTTGCTAATGTCGATTCGCAGTGCATCTTTGCCTTTATAGCGCAAGCTTGATAGCACGGCCTTGCAGTCGGAATGTTGTTCAAGATTCCAGTTCTTTGGGACGTTTCTACCTGCTTCGATTGTCTGGAGGTTGCTGTTTTCGAGCAGGTTTTTCCCCAGTTCTTCCGCACCTTCAGACCAGATATTGCGCAGCTTTTCGTCAGTTCCGTAGCGTTTATGTAGCCAGGTATTGAATTTGCTTTGCAGGATATTGGCATAGTAAGGTGGAAGCGTCCTCAGTGTCTGCTCGCTGCCCCACATAAAGAGGCTGTTCTCATTGGTGATTTCAACAATCGCCACGGCGGGGTCGTCGGCGTAACGGACGTTGCGGTATTTATTAACGTGGGTCAGCAGTTCGCGGGCAAATTTTTTCTGAGCTTCAATGAGTGCGGGCGTAAAGATGTTGGAGATTTTGTCATATTGGCGATTGGTCTTGGGCAAGTCCAGATATTGGCTATGCGCCCGGCCGACGTGAAGGTTGATATTGACATAGATTCCACGGCGGGCAAGCTGGTCAATAAAATAATCCAGTCTTTCGAGTGCTTCCGGTTCAATGGTCTTGCCGTCCTTTGCGTTCCAAAGTCCTCGTGGCCATCGAGCGGTGTCCATGTGGTGACATCTAACGGCGTTGACGCCGGCTTCCGCCAGTCGAGCCGCGATGTAGGGGGCATCTTCATGTTCGGGCATGTTTGCTCCAAATGACAGGTTGACACCCCACAGGCGAACGCGATCCTTGCCGTTATAGAAGTGGCCTCCCTTTACTATAATGCGGTCGGGGCTGGTCTTAATCGGCTGGGAGGAAGGATACGCTATCAGCGAACCGGGGTTTGGCCGGGCGGGGATAACGAAGGGGACAAAATCCTGCGCTGAGGCGATGCAGCAGGCGAGAAATGTTACAATTGTGAACATATAATATTGAATTCCAAATTTCTTTTTCATCTTTACTCCTTATCGATATGCTGAAGTTATTCTTTTTGGGGATTACCTGCTGGTGCTTTTCCTTTGCATCGATCCATACGTTTTTGCCAGTCACGCAGGTATTGCTTACGCCATTTATTCACTGTTTTTGCTCCCGGATGTCCCCTTTCAACAAGAGCCGGGTTCGGGTCGTCTACCCACCAATTTTGGCGGTCTTTTCTTTGAACAAATCTTCCGCCCCAGCTTTCCTTAGTCGGGTCGTCCGGATTTCCACGTAAAAGGAATGCATAGCTTGGAGTATCGCCCATTTTTATCCTGCCGTTTTTTAGGGGGACGAAATATTTACCCAGTTCGCCGTGATATTGAACGTGCTTATCGACAAACGACTTATTTCCCAGGTCATCTTTTTGATTGCCGCCGATGTACCAGCCTCGGAAGGTGCTGTTGTTGTGGATGAGCCACAAATCCATGTGGTTTTCATCGATATACCTGAAAGCGTTTTGGTCGTTTTTTTGGTTCCACGATGCAATGAAGTAAACGCGGATTTTTTTCTTTATGCCGGGTTCATCATGCAATGCCTGTGCGACATCGGTGATTGCTCCCCAAACAAGCACATACAGGGGCCGGGAGTCTTTTTTCTTTGCGCAATGGATAATCCATTTTGAACCTTCTGTCGGACTGCTGTAGCCTTTTTGAGGCGCGGGATTTATCGCGCCTTGTTTGGCGATTGAGCGAAGATAATTTGGTGCGGGGTATTTGTCCGAGTAGGTTTTCAGGTTGGGATAATCCTTTTCATATTCATCAATTACTTCGAGGATGTCAGCCTTTCGGCCTTTCTGAGGTGGCGATGAAATAATACCTTCGGTATCGAATAAGTCGGAATAGAGAAGGTAATGCACCATTGACTGAATATCATCCTCGTCTCCTCCGCCGATATCCGTTGAAATAATCACCCGGTATCGGTTGCCGGCAAGGGCGCCTCCGCTAAGACTATAAGCAGCGGTGTTGCCTGCAATCATAATCATAACCGTTATGACAATTATGGTTGCCTGTGTCCGTCTTAAGGATTCCCAAATCCGCCTTTGTCGGATGTTTTGAGTTGCAGCATGAAGGTGGCAAAATGTAAACGTGTGATTGAGACGACATACATCATATTTTTTCATAATACTGCCTCGGCTGTGCAATACCCACTCCTTAAGAATCACCAAATATATGTCTGTGACTGGTTGGTGTCAAACAAATTCCGGCGATGATCGGCGTCCTGGCGTTCGTTCAGGTGCGTACTAAGGTTTTTGCTGCTTGTAGATTTGTATTTTCTTACGGATGTGATCGGCCAGCTCGTCGGCCTGAGCGGCGGTGGCAAGCGAGAGCGCTGCCTCCGCGGTCTTCACCGCCTGATCGAATTGGCCCGCCGCGGCATAAGCCGCCGCCAATGTTTCAAGAATGGCTGCGTCCTTTTGCCCTGTTAATTCTGCTGCACGTTTTGCAATCTCAATGGCCTGGCCCGGGTCACGCCGCTTTGGATCTGGGTGCATGGCTAAGATTCTCGCCATGCGGTTCAGAGGCTCCAGATAGTCCGGCTTCAATCGCACTGCTTCTCGAAAATGCTCAATAGCCTCATCGAGATTGCCTTTCATTGTCAGTGCCAGAGCCAAGTTGTTATGTGCTTTGGCAAGGTCGGGATTGAGTTTTAGGGCCTGACGAAAGTGCTTTATCGCCTCATCAAGCTTGCCTTGTGTTTTGAGCGCCAGACCCAGGTTGAAATGTACTTCGGCTAAGTCGGGCTTGATTTGCAGGGCCTGACGAAAGTGCTTTATCGCCTCATCAAGCTTGCCTTGTGTTTTGAGCGCCAGACCCAGGTTGAAATGTAATTCGGTTAAGTCGGGCTTGATTTGCAGGGCCTGACGAAAGTGCTTTATCGCCTCATCAAGCCTGCCCTGGGATTGGAGTGCGTTTCCCAGATTGTTATGGGCTTCGAAGTGGTTGGGTTTTAGCCGGAGTGCCTGACGATAGCAGTTGATAGCCTGGTCAGGTTTGTCCTGTGTTCTAAACGAGATGCCCATATTGTAGTAAGCTTCCACGTAGCGGGAGTTGATCTGGATTGCCTGACGAAAGTGCTTTATCGCCTCATCAATCTTGCCCTGTAATTGAAGTGCGATACCAAGATTGTTGTGGGCTTCGAAGTGGTTGGGCTTTAGCTGGAGTGCCTGACGAAAGTACTTTATCGCTTCGTCAAGCTTGCCTTGTTTTTTGAGCGCCAAACCCAGGTTGAAATGTACTTCGTCTAAGTCGGGCTTGATTTGCAGGGCCTGACGAAAGTGCTTTATCGCCTCATCAATCTTGCCCTGTAATTGAAGCGCGATACCAAGATTGTTGTGGGCTACAGCATAGTTGGGCTTGAACTTCAAAGCGTGACGATACTGACTGATTGCTTGGTCAAGCATGCCTTGTGCTTGAAGTTCGAGGCCCAGCATGTTACGCACCAGCGGAGCATTGGGTGTCACCGTCAACATGTGTTCGGAAAGACTTAATGTATCGCGCCAGTGCACCAGGTATGAGCGTGTGGCAACAGCTTCGGCGCCTGCCAACACCAACACCGTGATTGTTACTGCCATACGCCGCGCCGTGGGTTTGCCGGCGGTACGGGTTCTACAGAACCGATTCAGTAGCGACGAGACTACCATTAGCAGCCCTACTGAAGGCAGGTAGGCGAATTTATCCGCTGCAATAACATTACTGAATCTCAGAATCTGAATGGTGGGGAAAATCGCCACGAAGAAAAATAGCCAACCTACCATCGCCGCCCTTGTCCAGCGCAGAGAAATTACCAACAAGGGAACCAGCATGCAGGTGCCGATCACACCTGCCAATACTATTGGGTCTGACAGTCCCAGCGGTTCGGGAAAAACGTAGTGTGATGACAGGTTCGCAGGCCAGATGATTTTGTAAAGGTAGAAGATAATGTTGTGGCAAAGGACCAGTGGAATGCGTTCGAATCCGTACCCGCCTGCAACCAAAGCGGGGGCGGCACTACTTTGCGAAATATAGGTTATTATTGCCGAGATGCCCCCCACTACAAAAAAAGGCAGCTTTTCCAGAACGTTTGTCCACTTCCAGCGTCCCAGAGGCCAATAGTCCATAAGCAGCATCAACAAAGGCAGTGGTGTGCTGGTCGGCTTGGACATCAATGCCAGTACGTACGTCGCCAGGCAGCCAATGTAAAGTGGCCGGTTAGGTTTGCGAACGTAACGCACGTAAAGAATCAGGCACCACAACGCGAAGAACGCCGCCAATAGTGTCTTACGTTCGCCCACCCATGGAATAGGCTCCACCGTCATAGGATGAAGCCCAAAGAGCAGACCCACCGCGGTCGCAATCCAGGCTTGACCAAACAACAGGTAAAGCAGCACAATCACCAATCCGGTGTTCACCACGTGCAAGGCAAGACTGGTGCGATGGAATGGTTGTAGGTTGTCGGATCGCCCACCCAAGGCGTAGTCAAACATCAGTGAGATCATCGTCAACGGTTGATAGTACCCCTCCACAGTTGAAGGTTCCAACACCTCGGTGAGGAACCGACGGGCCGAAGTCCAACTGGGATTTTGCACCAACAAATTCCTGGTCAGATATTGGGCATCATCAATGGACAATGCCTGGGCCGACAACGCCGGCCAATGCACTACAATGACGGCGCAACTGACGGTAAGCAAACCCACCACCAATCCGATTTTCGATGCGGACGATACAGGCAATTTTTTGCTCCGTTGGCTGAGGTTTCTTCGTACTGCTTTCCCTGTGTTACGTTGCATTTTGTTTCTTTTGCTCTCGTGTAATTTACTTATGTTATCATAATAACATTAAATACCCGGTAGTGCAAGAAATCCACCCAGGTTGTTTCGGAGTGATTCAAGGCGATATTTCCCTGATGACCTCGGCCTTGGCATGTCGGCTAACCATTCACGATGATTGTTTCTGTTGGACCGAGCAGTTTATAGCGTATTCCTCTCCACCGGATGGTTCTACCGAAAGCTGAAGAGATAATAAAAAACAACAGTAATAAGGACCAGAACCAGAATAAAAAGATATCGGCGACACAGACGAGCTTTAGATTCGCCCAATCTTTTTGCAGTACTTTACTAATCATTTTCTGGCGCAGTATCGCGCTGGACAGTTGTTCGATGAAAAAGGAGACGGGTACAGCTGTGATTATCATTAGTTCATAATCACTGATGGAAGTTTTAATCGCTGCGTAGATTGCCAAAACCGAACCTGCCCATAATCCCAGAATCGAGTATAAAGTGCTGGTGAGACCGAACCACCAGGTCAGTGGAGTGCTTACTCGTGTAATGACAAATTGTCTGCGTGCAAATTCGAAGAGCCCTTGCCATGTGGTTGCTTCGTATGAGGCGACGAGGCATGCGGGGACAAACTCCACTTTTTTGCCGGCTTTTTTGACGGCACGGCTAAGCGACAAGTCATCGCTTATGGTCTTGGGCCAGATTTTATCAAGGCCGATTTCCCGAAAGACTTCCACACGAATGGCCATTGAGCCGCCCCATGCCTGATTGAAACGGGTATTTCCAAGCAATTGTGCGATCTTAACATTTACGGCCGACAAGGCCAAAGTGGCCAAATTGTTACTTGATGGCACAAACAGGCGATAGCCGGTGGTGGCTCCCGTCTTGGATAGCCTAAGGTGCCAGATTAAATGGCTCAACCAGTCTGTGCGGACACAAATATCGGAGTCGGCAAAGGCAAGAGCGTCGATGTCGTCGCCGATTCTCTCGTAGGCATGGAGTAAATTGTGGATTTTTTGGCTACAAGCATATTTTGGTGCCTGGTTGTTATTATTGTCTTGTTGTTTGCTTTCACTTACTTTTCCTGCGACAAGTATCCTGACTTCGTGTGCTCTTGAGATTTGACTCAGTTGGTCTTTTAATTTGCATAGTTCTTCATAGGCGGGGTCCGACTTTTCTGCGACCACGAACCACAGCAGATAATTTTCGTAGTCCTGATTGAAAAGCGAGGCGATGTTTTTATGAAAGGCCGAATCGATGCCCTTGCATGGTACAATCAGGACGGTCCGAAGCTGATGCCACGAACGCTTTTTTTTGTATTTGACCAGTGTATAGCGATAATTATTTACGGTCTGAACCAGAAAAAGTAGTTGTGATAGAATTGCCGCCAAAGCTATGTAGTGATACCAATCCATTCTTGCCTCTTGGGGAAGCGATGAAGCACGAAAACCTTCAAGCGTTTATTCGTTTTGCTTTTAGGATACCCGCTTTAGGCTATTGTAGTCAAGGGTACTATTGAATCGATTAGCTGCTCGATAGTGTAAGTTTTGGCCAGATTGATTGGTAGCAGACAACCGTGATTGTGGTTGGAGGCGATAATAATCAGATTTTCACCGGCCCGGCTCCACCCCTGCTGCTGTGGTTGATGACCGAGTATAAATGTATCTACGTTGAAGAGCTTGGCCATTGTGTCGAGAGTATGCTGACTGTGGTTTCTGCCCCAGGTCAAAAGGTAAGCTGAGCCAGGCCTTATACAATCGCTGATTTCCAGACGCTTGTGTAGAACCTGCACATCAAATTTACCTGCGTAGTGATTGCCGGGTAATGAATGTGACATCCATATTCTGTTGTCACATCTGATTGCTAATGGCTGGGAAAGAAGATATTGCCTCATCGCCAGTTTGATATCAGCACTGGCCTGCTGGAATTCCCGCTCCAGGGCCAGGTTCATCGCCCGGTTCATTTCTTTTCCATTTTTCATTACCTTGCTGTCATTAATGATGGTAGTGTCGTGGTTTCCCGTGATGATATGGACACGGTGGGGATAGTCTAATTTATAGCGGAGAGCGTCAAAAAGTAATTTATAAGATAAACAACCGCCTTCGGGATCTTGGGGTCCTCCATGTATGATTTCCTGCAGAACGACATGCCTGTCGGGATTGTTAGCCAGGTCGGCGAAAGTGACGATTCGTTCAAAATTTCGGCAATGCCCATGAATATCGCCGGTCATAATCAGGTTGCCTTCGGCAGGCAAATGAATCAAATTACCGCGTCGATATTTATCTTCGTTGCAGGCCTGGCCGGCTTTCTTTAGCAGGTCAATTATTGCTTTAGGCATGTTTGTTCGTTTTTATTTTACTGCCTATTAAACTATGTATCATCAAGTCGAGTCTTGTAATAACAGACATCATATTTTGAGGACGTTGTGCCGGATCGTCTTTGACACAGTCCATTACGAGTGCTGAGATTCGTTCCGGTATTCGTGGTTTCAGTTCGTGCGGTGCCGGGCAATTCCGGGGAATAACAGTGCCGAGGCTGATTTTCTTTTTAGGTATTAAAGTTGGGACATTTTTACCTGTGAGGGCCCAGTACATCGTGGCGCCGAGGTTAAAGATATCAGTTCTGGGCCCAAGGGCCTTGCGTCTTACCTGCTCAGGTGCGATATAGTCCGGTGTGCCCTGGATACGGCGTTTAGTCGTTCCGATTTTGCAGCTCTGGCCGAGGTCAATGATTTTGATTGAGCCGGCCTTGCTTATAATAATATTATTGGGTTTTATATCGCAGTGAATGAATCCTTCTCTGTGCATAGCATTAAGGCCGCTTGCGACCATCCTGAATACAAGCAACACGTCAACCAGGCTCAAAGTGGGGCCGTCTTCGAGGGACTTGCCTTCAGATAGTTCCATGGAAAGGAGCATCTCTTTTATGTTGAACATACTGCGTATCTTCTTTAGTTTGTAGCACTTTCGGACGTAGGGGTGATTTATTCGCTGGGCGACTTTAAATTCATTCTCTGTCTGCTCGAAGACCCTTGAATCTTCCGGTCTTTCGAAGATAATTCGTTTGAGGGCCACATCCATGTTGGTCTGGTGGTCGGTTGCCAGATATATAGTGCTCCGGGCACCGGTCCCGATGCGTTTTTTTATGGTAAAACCACCAACGTTGAGTATGTTTTTACCCATCTTGTCAATTGCTTGAAATTTGACGCATTATTGGCATTTGAAAGCCTTTTTATATGATGCGCTAAACAGGCTTTCTGTTCGGTTAATTCGGCATTTTCTTATAGGAGCTTCGCTTATGTAGGAAATCATTTCTACATGGGAGAGCACCCACTCAGTCAGGTATTTTAAAACCGTTATTTTACAAAATAATCGGCTGTTTGTCCATCCCGGTTTCGTTTTTTTGTTATTTGGCTGCGGATAAAAGATACATCTTGACAGGCTTGTGGAAATTTGGATAATGCTTTGAAATGATTTAGACGAAAAACGGTTTTTACAGTAGAATGTGCCGGTTTTTAGAGTTTTTCCCCGATAGCTCAACTGGTAGAGCGAGCGGCTGTTAACCGCTAGGTTGTAGGTTCGAGCCCTACTCGGGGAGTTTCCATAAGGCGTTATCATTTAACCTCTTACAACTCTTCTCAAAAATTCCTGAATTAGCGGTATTTATTTGTACGCAGAATCTACGCAGAATGGCTCGGTTGTTGTGTAGTTGTTGTCTACTTTCGAGGGATGAGAAGGGACTGGAAAGGGCAAACTGCATAGAGGTAGTGTTCTACTTCCCCGTAACTGCCTATTGTGTAGTGTCTTGCCAGTGAGTCCTATGTGAGTGGTAGGTAAGTTGAGGATTCTGCTTGGCAAATATGACACAGTCATAATTCTTGATCAATTAAAATGATCTTTGTAAAATATTGACATTACAAGGAGAAGATCATGCTTTTAAATTATTTTAATAGGAAACAAGGTGTAATATTTTTTGTCGTTGCTATAGGCGTTTATTTATGTGGCTGTGGAGATTCAAATCAGAAAATTTATGTAAATTGTCCAGGACCTTTTAATTTGGAGGAATTCCATGTATGGAGAGATGGTGGTTCTCTTAGCTTTATATTTTTATGTGCTGATAACAGCCGCCTTTCTTTTCATCTTGACGGAGGTGTTAAGTCACCAACAAATGGGTATTTTTATATCGAGGACGATGAAACTTTTCAGGGCAATCGTATTCTGTTACCTTTGGGTGGTGTTGAGGAGAATAGACTGCTGAGTGTTATGAACTCATGGCTTGAAAGCAAATTTTCAAATGAAAGATTAAAAGAGATAATCAATTCGACGGATTTTCGTAACATGACACAGGATGAATTTCGAGCATGGCACATCAAACACGTTGTTGAATCCAGACCACAAGTAGTCAAGGAGTTGTTGAAGAAAGAATCTTCAAATTAAAGTTCTTTTTTTTACACATATATTGTAGGTTTTCAGGAATATTGAGGCAAGAGTTATTCGTGACAACTTTGGAGAAACCAGAATGCGCAGAAGGCAGTCTGACCTACTTCACGTCTATCATCTTTGCCTTCTGAAATCTTGAAAGGGAGAACAAAGAAGAAAGCAGGGCCACCTTATGAAAACATCTGAGAAACCGCAGGCAAAAGTCCAGATAATCGAGATGACACCGAAGGACGCTGGAAAGGTGCCATTGTGCGGGCATAAAAATCCAAGCAAAGAGCCCTATCAACACAAGTTCCAGTGGATAACCAAACGCATGTCCGAAGGTTTGAAGGTGAAGATGCTCAAAACACAGGATGATGGTATAGTAGGTTACATTGAGTATGTGCCTAGTGAACACGCATGGAGGGCTGTGAACGCTAAGGATTACATGTTCATTCACTGCATATACATCCAGTGGAAGAGGTGTAAGGGCAGAGGTTTTGGCACACTCCTTGTTAAGGAATGTGTGAAGGATCACTGCTTGTGAAGAAATTCAAGAAATCCGCTCCAACACCAAGCTTTAAGGGCCAGTGGGACAAAAAGTTGAAGAAATTCGGAAAGGGACTCACGATTATAACCTCTGGCCAATGCCCTCATAATGTGACGATGGTTAACGACATTGCTCAGATTGCCAAAGACAGATACGGAATAGAACCAAGGATAGTCGAGTATAGGCCGTAGCCGGCCTGCTGTATGATGGCAAACTCGTTGCTGACCATACCATAAGCGGCACGAGATTTCGGCTCATTATGGAGAGAGAGATAGGAATAGACGTCAAGAAGAGATGCCGTCCCTGATTGATGACTTCACCTCCTACTCTCCCACCTTCCCCGCTCCCCACTATAGCACCTTAGATACCTTGCTCCTGTAGAGATTTTGTGGTATCCTTGCCGAGTTAAGAACGTTTTTTGTACTGGTGATAAACCATGGAAGTAACGAAAGTTCTAAAATGCCCGAAGACTGGCAATAAGCTACGATTCGATGATGCCAATTCGGTCGTGGCTGTTGAGAATTCCCCCATAACCTATCCCATAATTAATGGAATTGTTGATTTCTGTCCGGAGGCTAAGGATAGGGTCTCCAGATCATACGATAGATATGCCTCAAGCTATGATTCCTATATGACTTCTTCGAGCTTATCCATGAAACTCTTGAGCCTGCTTTTCTGGGGAGCGGCAGATGATTTTGAAGCCGCAAAACAGGTGTTGTCTTATCTGCCCGCAGAGTTCGATGGAGTTCTACTTGATGTTCCTGTGGGAACAGGAGTGTTCACCGAATCACTTTATGCCCAATATCCCAATGCAACCATCATAGCCGCTGATTATTCAATGGGTATGCTGAAAGAGGCAAAGGAGCGATTCGAAAAACAGGGCTTACACAATATCTGCCTTGTCAGGGCTGATGTAGGGAACCTGCCAGTCATAGATGGTGCAGTCGATATTGTGCTATCGATGGCTGGGCTACATGCATTTCCTGATAAGCAGGCGGCAGTAGCCGAGATTGGGAGAGTCCTTCGCCCAGACGGCTCACTTGTTGCCTCTTGTTATACTAAAGGCAATAGTTGGCGGTGTGACTGGTTCGTAAAGCTCTGGGGTGTTCCAAATGGCTGCTTTAGTCCCCCGTTCTTCACCAAGGATAATTTCAGTTCATACCTTGAGGGATTCAATATCAAGAGGCAGGTGAATCTGAAGGCCGGCGTCTATTTTGAGGCGGTTAGGAGATGATTAAAACCGCGACAGTTCTCAATAACTATTCACTACTCCCTCTACAAGCACTTCTCCAACATCTCCCTGCTGACCTTATGCTTAGTCGCCTCCTGCCCCTTCGTCAGCCTGATCCTCCCCCTCTTACGGTCCCGGTTGGCAAGCACCCTGTCGAGTTCTTCCCTGTCGAAACACAATCGACCTGAGATCTTCTTGGGGCGAAGTGCTTCCTTGTAAATAAGTCGATGGAGGTACTCATTTCAGGGATGAAATAGGAGCCTAAAAAGCATAGTTTGTAGAAAGCCGTTATGTTTTTATTGTTTGTAATGACTTTACTCTTAAAGTAAAATATAGACAACGTATGGAGGAGCCATTGAGAATGAAAAGATTATTGTAGTTGTGGAAACTGAAAGAATTTTGGATCAGATATTATTCGGCAAATATTATAAATGGATGACAAACTAAAATTAGAAGATTTAGGATACGGGGGTTTTTTTGAATCTAACCGCGGGACAGATGGTTTACCAGTCGCACGGATTATTGCTGAACACAAGGAAGCTTATCGAGTGAAAAACACCGATGGTGAGTATCTGGCAAAAATAACCGGCAAACAAATGTTTAACGCTTTGTCACGCGAAGATTATCCTGCTGTCGGTGATTGGGTGACAATCACCGATTTGGGAGAGCAGCAGGCAGTCATACACCAGATTTTACCACGAAAAACAATCATCAAAAGAAAAGCCAGCGGGAAAAATGACATTCAGGTAATCGCTGCCAACATTGATGTGGCTTTTGTTA